>Ga0182004_10004560_pt1 | contig 11187 bp, 6 predicted proteins | sample Sormic07211540_1_FD_120479 | JGI IMG/M metagenome (GOLD analysis project Ga0182004, IMG submission 120479) | Endophyte microbial communities from Sorghum bicolor roots, Mead, Nebraska, USA - 072115-40_1 MetaG | ecosystem: Host-associated > Plants > Roots > Unclassified | place: USA: Nebraska...
CATCCAAGTAGAGAGGATCCCTCTAGTTCATCTAGTTCTAGTTCTAGTTCTAGTTCATCTAGTTCTAGTTCTAGTTGTAATCTAGAAAATAGGGAGAGAGAAGAGGAGAGCGGAGGAGGAGCCTGATCTGTCGGATCTTCCTCAACATTGTACTTTTGCAGGAACTGGTTCATTCTTCATCGTTCTCCAAGTTCTTCAATTCATAATTCCTGAGTTCTTTAATTACTTTTATTTATATTCAAGTTATTTATTGGATTCCTGCTTGCATCAAGTGCTCTAGTCTTTGCAACCCTAGAGTAGTAATTAATAGATTAGATGTGGTGTTTAGTCTTGCAATTACCTGGAATTGTACCCAATCCTGCGGATTGTTGTGGTAACCCTAGGGTAGTGACAGCCCTAACGGTCGACGTATTCCACCTCGTTCAGATTGGTGTTTGCAGGACTGTAGTCAGAGCTTCCTCCCTTCTCATCTCTTTTCTGTGGTTAGTGTTCTGATGTCCCGAAATAAATAATCTTTGAAGTATTTCTTGATTCTTAGATCAACTAGAGAACTCTCAGGAAACTTTCTCTCTTCCCACCAAAAATAGTTAATATAGTTATCCTTGGGCGATCTTGAATCTTAATTAGTACACTCACGTTCCCTGTGGAAAATCGATACTTTGGAATACTCCCGGGTGAAAGCTACATCGGTATCCATACGCTTGCGGATCTTTCTGTTTGCGTTTAAAATACCCAACAGTGTGCAAGCGAGTGGGAGAGCTAGTGAGCGTGGCCGAGATAGACGGGGCATTGGCGCGGAGGTCATGCAGCGACGCTGGGCTGACAAGCAGGGCCCAGCGTACGGATGCCAAATGCGCTTGATCTTTGTGCCGGTCAGCCATGACGGCGACTGAAGCCTGCCAATCAGTGTTTCAATCGACAACTAACAGAGGAAGATTGGCAGTGATTAACTCCCAAACTGTGGCAAATTAGAAGATGGTGTAGTTAACAAACTTGGAGAACTACACGATATCTACAACTATGTCAATTGGAGCAAACGCTAAATCGGCTTGGATGCAAAGTTATAGAGCTCCCAACATCCCTTCACGCAAATTGCATTCACCCAAGGACTTAGAAAAGTTTCTAAGTGTTGAACCATCACCACAAACTGTCTTGTGGGCTATTTTGAGCAAGTTGTGATTATTTTCAAGGCAAAGTTATCTCCCTATTTGTTATTCTTGGTACTTAGAGTTTATATAATGGTTTTAAAAGAAAGCACATAGTTCCTTCTTATTCCTCAAATAGCACTCTCAAATCACTCAGTATGTATATGATTCCTAACAAGGCATGGCATAAGATTGCCTTCTTTTGTTTCATCCTACATCTATAGGCTTATATGGGGCTTAGGTAAGGATGAACAAGATAGCCTACTTGCATTGCATATATTATAAAGTCAAAACAAGGAACCTAGGAGAAGATTGTCATAATCCTAGATAAAGATGTGCAAGTGTGTGGAAAATGATAGAGTAGAATACTCCTCTATTTGATAAGATCTCTCTCTATTTTATTTTACTTGAGACATCACAGCAATGATTTTTTAATAGCCTTTATGTCTCATCTACACAAGCCTTGTTTAGAGAAATATTTTAAACCTTAGAACATCGAGCATCTTTATGGTGAAAATGGATAGCATGTTTTGGCGTACTTCTAGTGTAGAAGTAGCAAGCATGATATGTGGTGTGTGTGTGTGTGATCTTTATCTTGGAACTATGGCATAATTAAGCATGATATCAATAAGTTGCAACTTCTTTTTCGGAAGCCCATCTCCAAAGAACTCTAAAGTTAAGCGTGCTTGGACTAGAGAAAGTTAGGGATGGGTGACCAATCAGAAAGTTCTTCCTGGGTGCACACGAGTGAGGACAAAGTGCAGAAAAAAGACTAGTGTTGGTTTGTGAGGGTAGCCTATGTCCTAGAAAAGCTATTTGATGTAAGCGGGTCTGGCCTCGTGGAGACGAGATGTTACAAAGTGCTGGGGAGGCAGCCACGCTGAAGGCCACAACCGTGGGCCGGTCGCGCCACGCTATGGCCGGGGATGGCCACCGCGCGTGGACCCCGTGCTGTGCCAAGCTGCAAGGCAGGAGCACCGCCATGCTCAAGGGAGAGAGAGAGAGCAAGGGGAGGGAATAGAGGAGGAGGACGAGGTGGAGTCAGATGAGGCGGCCGTGGCGCATAGCTGATGCCCAATGCCATTAGCCTAGCCTCGGGAGGACCGAGGAGGGAGACGAGGAGGACAAACCGAGAGGAGGATTTGGAAGGAGGTAGCCAAAAAGCGCAGCAAATGGAGGACTGCCACCGTCAAGCACCGGGACGCGGGAGAAGGAGACCGCCGTAGAGGGTAGGGCCGGCGTTGGTGTGTCGTTACCTGTAGCTAAGGCGGTTAGGTTTTTGTGAAAAAAGGAGCACATGCAAACCAGATGGAGAAGGAAGCGCTGGGGAGTGCAGCCACGCCGGAGGCCACTGTAGCGGGCTAGTCGTGCCGCGCTAGGGCCGAGGATGGCCACCGTCGGTGGCCCCGCGTTGCGCAGCGCTGTAGGCTGAGAGCTCCGCCACGCTCATGGGAGATATAGAGGAAGGGGAGGGAAGAGAGGAGGAGGCGACGGAGGTGGACGAGGGCGTCGCCATGCACAGCTGACGCCTAGTGCTGTTGGCCTGGCCTCGGGAGTACTAAGGAAGAGAGACCGAGAGGAGGTTTTGGGAGGAGGTAGTTTTTTACGAGGGGAGGACTGAGGTGAGAGATATATACCTCCATTTATTTACTGCTACAGTGCATAAGCTAACGTGTACAGCTTCTCCTCCCGGTGTAGGATGGCCTCATCCATGCAAACATACACGCACGACGTGACTGATGTCATACCTTGACGCCTCAAGCTTAAGGCCTTGTTTACTTTCGCTTAAAACCTAAAATTTTTCAAGATTTATCGTCACATCGAATCTTTAAAAACATGTATAAAGTATTAAATATAGATAAAAATAAAAACTAATTACATAGTTTAGTTGAAATTTACAAGATGAATATTTTAAGTCTAATAAGTCAAGGTTGGACAATAATTATCACAGATAGCACGTGATTTTTGTGGACAGGAACTAAATACGGCCGGAAGTGGTTTCAGCAGCCCACGGAGACAAACGCAGCCGCCAAGAGCGCGTGACTCGTTTCTCTCTCCCCCTCGCTTGCCAGTGCCATACCAAAAGGTCCGAAGGGCCAAGGCAGGCGGCAAGGCCGGCCGGAGGAGACGAACCTGCCCTGGAGGCCGCCAGCCAAAGAACCCGAAGAGACATCTGCCCCCAGTTGCTCTGCCAGCACCACCCCACCACCAGACGTGAGTCCCGATCAGATCAGAGAACCTGCCGTCTGCTCTGCTGGCCGATCCACCAAACCAAAAGCGCCCAAAGCTTTACCTATCCTCTAGTCCTCCCTCAGTGCCTCCTTTTCCGCTCCAACCCCACCTCCCTCATCCACCTCCCCAAAGAGAAAAATAAAGGGTAAAGGATCCCCTCGGATTTACAACGGTAAAGCCTGCGGCACCCTGCTAGCCCACTCTCGCCCTAACCCCGAGATTTGAGTGCAGCAGAAGGCAGAGCAGGGAAGGAATTTCGGAAGGGGACAGCCCGCAGCGCCATCAGAAGGGAAGGAGCACCAGGAGCCTCCAAGCGCAAGCAACCAAGCGCAGACAGAGCACAACCAAGACGCCCCACAGCAAGGCCAAGGCATAAAGCAATGCAGTCCGGGGGCACGGTTTCCAATACCGCCACCACCGGTGGACGGAGGCGTGTCTCGGTGCAGTCCACCAGGAGCGCCGCCGTCACCACTTCGGCGTCCTCCGTGTGGGAGGCGCGGATGAAGATGGACGAGGTCAAGGGCGGCGTCAAGGTCTTCAGCGCCGGCGCCGCCGACGAGCCGGCGGACGAGGAGGGCATGCGGGTCTACCGCCGCCTGCGCCGCAACCAGAGCGAGGGCAACGGCACCGGTGCCGCGGGCGCCGCCAGCGCCGCGGCCGCCAAGAAGAGGCGCAGCTGGAAGGCTTCTGAGCCGGTCACCGCGATTGGGGATCTCCGCACGACGCGCTCCGACGCCGCCGCCGCCGTGACGACGGCCACCACCACCACTGCGGTGGTTGCCAGGCGGGCCGTGGCGCCGGTATCCAAGCCCGAGAAGAAGGTGGCGCCCGCGGCGGCCGCCGGCGAGGTCAAGGAGGTGGTGGTCGTGGAAGTGCACAAGGCCGCGGCGGCAGACGCCAAGAACGTGGTGCAACAACCAGATGAGGAGTTGGACGACGACGACGCGGAGGATGAATTATTGGACGAGGAGCTGGATCAGACAGAGGAGGAAGAGAAGGAGATGCTGGATCAGGATCACATGGCCATTGACAACGAACAAACTGCTCTGGACCAAGGCAAGAATCCTTAGTTCCCCACTGTCGTAGTGTCTTTGCCTGATTCACTTGTCGATGAACACACTAATAATGTCACTGTGCTCTTCAATTGCTACCGTATTGCAGTGGAGGACGACGACGGCCAAGATCTTGGGCCACCGACAAAAGGTGCCTCTGCCAATTTTGTCCCTGTTTTCTCCTCCACATTTTCCTTGCTTTTCTTTTCATTTCCTGACTGTTGTGTTCTTGCCTCCGAACTGCATCGCCGCTAATGTGGCAGGTATTAAGCCAACGCCGTCGGTAGAAGAAGAGAGAGCGACCAACCCAGAGCCGGTGAAGCGGCCTCCAGGTGAATCTCAGTCCTTCGATCACTTCGCCCTTTTTTGCGTGTTTGGCTGCGATGGATTCGACTCATCCATATATTCCTGTTCATTGATGGTCCAGGGAAGAAATTAGCCTCGGTGGTCGATCTCCGAGCAATCAACCCGGAACCCATGACCCCTCCACCAGGTGAATTTCTATTCCACCAAATGCAAAACTCACGCTACTTCAGGTAAATATCTGTCTTACACCAATCGCTGCTCCCATCCTGCCGGAATGCAGTCGAGAAGAAGGCGACACCGATAGTGGTTCACCGCATGACCGACTTGGAGCCGGCAAAGCCTACTTCTCCAGGTATATTTGATTCTGAAAAGTCAGCCTAGATGTAATTTTTGGATCATCTAGTTGTTATTATTTTTTTTTTGAGGTAAACCTAGTTGTTATTATTTTCTGATTAATTGTCTTGGTTTGATTGAAGTTGAAGAGTATGTGGAGATTCAAGGAAGACCATCTCAACCCAGCAGAAGTCAAGCAAGAATGCAGAATATTGGTAATGTCTATTACTAGCCTCCATGAGACCATGGCACAAATCCATATGCATGCTTTTGTTCCCAACAACTCAAAGAATCTGATATTCTAGTTCAAGAATCAGTCAGGGTCTGATGGCTCTTCCCTTTCCTTTCTGCACCTTGGTATCCCAGTGAATTTGGTGATGTGGAGAGATGTGTCAAAGTCTGCATTGGTTTTTGGATTAGGGACTTTCTTGCTCATCTCATCCTCCTACGCCAAGGACCTAAATTTCAAGTAACTCGCTCTTCAATATTTGCTGCACCTGTAACTATGAAGTTACTAGAATCTAAAAGCGTTGATAGTAACAAAACTGACAGCAATTACCTAACCTTCCCCACCAAACTTTATGCATTCCGCAGCACAATCACGGCAGCATCATATGCAGGCCTAATCTACCTTGGTCTACGGTTCCTGCGGAAGTCCATACTGAACAGGTAAAAGGCTAATCTCCTCAGAGGACCAACATAATCACGCGCAAGCAAATTCAAAGTAAATCGTTTATTGTGTCATTAACCATGGTAACTTTTCACTGCTGGGTAAAAATGCAGGGGTGAAAATTTGGAGTGTGACGATGAAGGCATTGGCGAGAGGTGCTACCTGGTTGGGGAGGAGGAGGCCATCTGGCTGCTGAGGCTGGTGCTGCCATATATCAATGAGGTGCTCCTGAATCTGAGGTCTCTCTTCTCCGGTGAGCCTGTGACAACCATGAAGGTAGGTAAAAACAGAGAAAGAAAGGTGCTGTGCCTTCATGTGAATATTAGGCAAAAACAAAAGAGAGAAAAACACTGTACTATCTGGTACTCCGTACATGTAGTATCTGGCATACTCCGAGATGCCTGCAACGCATAGACGCGCATCTCTGGATTTGTACTGACAAGTAGACACATGTGTTCTGGTCTGCAGCTGGCACTGCTACTGTTTGCGATGGCCCGGTGTGGTAATTTTATCACCCTCTGGACACTGGCTAAACTGGGTAAGTTCTACTACCTCCTACAGCTGATAATACATGCATTACCATCTATGCAACATCTTTCACTCCCTTCTCTCTAATTCCTTTCGCCCCTGGGAACCTCTTCTGTTTCTTCATTACTTTCTTTTTGGTGCAAATTCTGTTTCTTCATTTCAACAAGCCGTGGGAGGGGATAGCCTTTCATGAACTGTTTTGTTACAGTTATGATGCAGTAACTTTAGCTTGAACCATAGGAAATATAGGGACCACGAGCGTGAGCAAGTTTACATGTACAGATAAAGGTGCAGCGAGATGTACTGCAGTCACTGACTTCTCGTGTCTTTGTTCGGCTGCGTTTGCAGTCTTCTTTGGGGTCTTCATCATCCCGAAGGTGTGCTCCTCTTACTCCACGCAGCTGGCACGATACGGTAAGTGTATAGTACTCCCTCCGTCCATAAAACCATGTAATTATAGTATCTGTGTTTTTCAAATTAAATCAAATTTAACTAAAGATTATAATAATAATATTCGTATTTGTGTCTCCAAATAAATTTATTTTGAAAATATATTCTATAGCTAATTTAATGATGCTTATTTTGTATCAAGAATCTTGGTAATTTTTATATAACTTGAGTTAAAGTCAAATTTACTTGACTCCTCGAAGTAGGAGAATTGCATTCGTTTTTGTGGATGGAAGCACTGTGATAAAGCTCTCAACTTCAACCACATAGTTTGGATTTAAATTTGACACAAGATTCAAGAGAGTTGTCATACGGAATAAAACTAGGGCAGGAAACAGAAAGAGCAAGATAAAAGTTTATTGTTAGTACACTAGAGTATATCCTCATACAGAACAAGATGATGTATAAATGAAGAATGATATTTGACCTACACTTAAGGTTTACCATCTACAAAGAGAATCATGACTTGTTTGCATTCTTCAACCTAGGTTAGCTAATAAACTAGTAGAAGTGACAGTGTAGGCCCTAGGTGTTGTAGTTAAAAGTAAATGATCACTTGTTCACATCCGAGGCAAAACAAAAGTTATAGTAAGACCTTGTTTAGATCAGGGTGTAAAATTTTGGGTATGACCTCGGCTATGACATCTGGATGTCATATGGGAATGTTCGTATAGTAATAAAAAGATAAATTGTAAAAGTCCTTAGTATTCCGCAAGATGAATTTATTAAGGATTAAGTAATCCGTTATTAGCACATGTTTACTATAGCTTTACTGTAGCATCATATTGTTAAACTATGGACTAATTAGACTTAAAAAATTTATCTCTAAAATAGTCGTAATCTGCACAATTAGTTATTTTTAGTCTATATTTAACAATCCATGTATGTGTTCAAATATCCAATAGGATATGAAGTACACTTTAAGGGAGAAACTAAACAATGGCATTAGCGTGCACGGTTATTCCTCCTACCTTTTGCACATGCGAGCGTTTTTTGAGAGCTTGGGCCTTGTTTAGTTCCTTAGCTGATACTGGAACATTTTGTTTGTATGTAACAATTATTATTCAACTAACTAGGTTTACAAGATTTATCTTACAACAAATAAACTGTACAATTAGTTATTTTTTCTCTATATTTAAGCTATATGCATGTATCACAAAATTTAATGTGATAAAAAATTTTCAAAAGTTTTTGAATTTCAGATATAACTAAACAAGAACTGGACCTTGATTGTTATTTTACGCTGTGGCCTATGGTCGAACAGTATGAAACTGATGCTGTCCCTAGTGACCCCACACCTTCCTGTGTCGTTGCGCAAAAAGTAAGAGAATCTTTCCAAACAACTACTCCCTCAAGGCTCCTTGATTGACCGTTTATCTTATTCAAAAATTTTATATAAATATTATTTTTTATCTTAATTTATTTTGTTAGTAAAAAGATTTTAACAATAATTTATTTATTTTACTTTTTGCATAAAAAATTGAATAAGGTGAATTATTAAATAAGAAATTTGAAAATCAAAAATAACATTTGAATGGGACGGAGGGAGTACGGTAGTATTACTTTGTTCTCATCTCATCATCGCTGGTGTCACAAAGGACTACATAGAAACTAATGTTGAAGACATAGCTCATGTGGATACGACAATATTAGCTACATGTAAAATAGTTGTGGGTGCATCCACGTAGTAAATCTGGGGGGAATATATAGAAGTTGATGTTGAAGACATTTTTTTTGCTCCAATGGTAACGACACTAATGTGGCATCTTTATTTTGCTTAGTGAACCTGCTCCTGAACTTGTCTTCTAGCTCTTTGATGGACTTAACCAGATTTAGACACAAACATATGGCATGAAATGTGATCAATACCCTATGATTAAATTTAAGATTGATTGATTACAATCTTCTTGGTTGGTTAGAAGTAGCTAAGAAATTTTAACTTATTTAATCAGACACTCGCATCACTAAGGGCAGCTACAATAGGACCCATCCATAACTACTATGGGACTCATCCATAGTTCATATACATAGGACCCATCCATAACTACTATTATTTATTTACAATGCTCAGCGAACTAGTAGTGTATAAAGAGGGTTCCCTCAGAGATAAAGAAAAACTCTTCCACCCTTCCAGCCAGGGAGAGAGAGAGGTGAGTAGGAAATAATAATAATTTTTTTATTACTTAGGTAGTTCATAACTTTATGGGTAGTTTTTGCTATGGTGTATTGTTTCTACGGCTGATGCTAATTTATTGTGAAACAAAACACTGTGATTAATGGTTGATTCTAGTTAATAAATTCAAGCGAACAATAATAATTTTTTTATTGCTTATGGATAGTTCATAACTGTTCTGTTGGTAAGGAATATTTTAGGCCTTGTTTAGATGCGAAATTTTTTTGTATTTCGCTACTGTAGCACTTTCGTTTGTTTGAGGCCAATATTGTCCAATCATGGACTAACTAGGATTAAAAGATTCGTCTCGCGATTTACAGTTACACTGTGGAATTAGTTTTTATTTTCATATATATATTTAATGCCTTCATGCATATGCCGAAAGATTGGTCACAGATAATCTTAAAAACTTTTTGATTTTTGGGTGAACTAAACGAGGCCTTAATCGTATGAGCTGTTATTATTGCTACACTGTACGCCATAGAATAAGTTAGCAATGTTCAGGATTCTTTCACCCACGGGGCATGATATTAACTGTCAGTACTGAACCTTCCTAGCTTTGCTCTTTTACAGTTGTAGCGTTCTCTCTCTCTCAAAATAATTATTGTTTACGCTTGTTGAGACACAATTTTAACTAAATATATATAAAAATTATTAATTTTTGTGGTATATAATTAGTATTATAAAAAATATTTTTAAATCTAGTTTTTTAACAATTTTATTTGAAGATATAAACATTGAACGTATTTAATATAAATCGAGTTAAACTTGTGATATCAAAATAATAATGATAATTAATTTAGGACCGATGGAGTAGGCACATGGATCACTCTCATGCAAACACACTACTTAGGCTTTGTTTAGATGCACCTAAAAAACCAAAACTTTACAAGATTTCTCATAACATCAAATCTTACGACACATGTATGAAACATTAAATATAGATAAAAAAATAATTAATTGTACAGTTTACCTGTAAATTATGAGACGAATTTTTTAAGCCTAGTTGCTCTATAATTAAATAATGTTTGTTAAATAAAAACAAAAGTGATACAGTGTCAAAATCTAAAAATTTTTTTCATATAAACAAAGCCTTAGTTCGCAAAAATTTTCAAGATTTCCCGTCACATCGAATCTTTGGCCACATGCATGGAACATTAAATATGAACAAAAATAAAAACTAACTGCATAGTTTACCTATAATTTGTGAGATGAATCTTTTGAGTCTAGTTACTCCGTGATTAGACAATGTTTGTCAAATAAAAACGAAATGCTACAGTACCAAAAACAAAAAATTTTACGAACTAAACAAGACCTTACTGATCTGGTCTCCCATCCTCGCTAGCTGTGCCCTCTGTTTGTAGGGTCGTCTGTTTGGTGTTTGCTCACCAACCCATCAGCATTTTGGTCCACACAAATATACTGTAAACAACAATTAGGCTCGTGAGTCGTGCGTGACATATTTGTTGCCTGCCAAAACAACAACAACATGTCCGAACAGGATTATAGATGTTTCCGGTGTGATGTTGCGCTACCATGTCTGCCACTTCGATTCTTTATTTAGCGTCTGGCCATGCCCTTTAATTTGAGCGATAATTTCGAGGAAAAGCTTGAGTCATCCTTACTAATTAGAATTCCGTTAAGTTCACCACTAATCATATATCATTTGAGCGATAATATTGAAGAAAAACTTGAGTCGTCCTTACTAATTAGAATTCCGTTAAGTCCCCCACTGGTCTTATATCAGATCAGTCAGCAAATCCCATCACATCAGTCAGTGAAGATGGTAGATAGCTAGTCACTGTCCAAAGATTTGGACCACAAGGGGTGGATTGGACCCATCTCGCCTTTGGTTAGGCGAACGTGATATCCCACGTCTGTGTTTGGTTGGAGGTAAGTGGGTTCAGATTCCTTTTTTTTTTTGAAAAGGAGGTGGGTTCAGATTCCTGTCATATGGGTCCTGTACGTCAGCTTGTCATCCCTCCTTTCTTCTTACGACATCCTCTCACCGTGTTCTCTGCTTAGGCACAGCCCCTACTCGCCTGCCTGTACGGACCTGTTCGTCAGTTTTGGAGCAACCACCGCAAATTCCACATGTGCCCACTTTGTCACCGATCACTGCGAATCTTGCCTAGGCATGCCACTACTGTTGCTTTTGTTAGAATTATAGGCAATTTTCATATCATTTTAATTCCATAAATCAACATTATGATGATGACATATATAATATAATTAATCATAGAAATCATGATATTAAACATGTTCATAGGAATATAGAACATGTGATCCATGAACATGTAG
>Ga0182004_10004561_pt1 | contig 11186 bp, 9 predicted proteins | sample Sormic07211540_1_FD_120479 | JGI IMG/M metagenome (GOLD analysis project Ga0182004, IMG submission 120479) | Endophyte microbial communities from Sorghum bicolor roots, Mead, Nebraska, USA - 072115-40_1 MetaG | ecosystem: Host-associated > Plants > Roots > Unclassified | place: USA: Nebraska...
ATTAGCACCAAAAATTCTATGCTCCAGCATGAATGCAAAATCAAGTTTCTAAGCTTATGTTAAATTTTATTTTCCACAAAAAAATTGCTTATTTTCTAGATTAAATGCTCACAAAAAATGCTTAATTAAATCAAATTAATTCCTATTAATAGAAAACAAATTTTTGGGTGTTACAATAGAGAATAACTACAAGAGAGACAACAATAGAGAAGGCAAGCATGAATACAAGAAGAGAAGCAAGCAAATGGGAGAAGCACCCATTGGACATGAGTGGGATTCAACTAAAGAGTCAAGTGATGAGGATGTGAAGGTTGCAACCGTGGCAATTCAAAGGTCTTCCTCGACACCAAAGCTCTTCTCCAACATGTCCGATGATGATGATCACCCCTCCCCTCACATTTGTCTTATGGCAAAGGGTGAGAAGGTAAAAACAAAATCCAAATCCTCTCCAATCCCTAGTGACATATCTAGTAGTGAACTTAGTGAAAGCTCTAGTGATGATGATCTTAGTGAAAATGATGAGTTTGTTCAAATAACAAAAAAATTAGATTCTAAGACCAAAATATTGATCACTAAACTATTGAAGGATTTAGAGAGTGTACGGGCTGAGCTAGCAACAAGGGATGATGACCTACTTGAACAAGAAAATATATACATTGCTTGCAAGGAAGCTCTTATGTTAGAGAGAAGTGAGGTGGACTCTTTGACCAAGGTCTTGACTGAGGAACAAAGAGAACATGCTCTCACAAAGAAGGCAAATATTGCACTCAACGAAAAGTATTGTGTCTTAAAGGAAAAGCACAACAAACTTGAGAAGCAATATTATCTTATTTTAGAGAGCAACTCACAGCCCTTTAATACAAAGAGCACTTCCAACTCCTCCACTAGTCAAAAATGTTAAATGTATCACAACATTAATAAAAATGTTTATGCTACTAACCTTGTGAACATGAGTGAGATGAGAAAGGAGATCTCAAGATTAAATGTTGTGATAAATGAGAAGTGCAACAAGGTGACTAGTGACAAAGAGAATCAACCAAAGAAGCCATAATACAAGGATGGAAGACATCCTCATATAAAGGATGGACTTGGACACAAGAAAGGGGCCAAGACAAATGGAAGAAAGGTGATAAATGGATATGAGTCTGTGAAGTTCACTAGCAAAGGAAAAATAGGTACAGTACAACCTGCACAGAAGGTGGCACCGAGGTTGCCCTGAGCAGTGGTGCTAGCCAAGGGTGGCAGTGCCCCCCCCCACACAGAAAAGGGAAGGCTACCTATTCTTCCCATGCTAGTGACAAGCCCAAGAAGCAAGTGTTTCGGCCAAATCAAAAACTCCAGAAGCCAAAGGATTCAATCTGGGGCACACCAAACAAGTTTGCTCATCAACCCAAAGCGCAAGCACTCTGACAAAGCTTGAGTTCTAGCTTTGTGTTGAAAAACAACAGGAAGGGGGTGGTGTTTACCAAATATATTGGCAAGGACAGAAATATTTATCTTAACACCTCCATTTGGGTTCCTAAGATTCTTGTGACTAATATGAGAGGCCCCAAGAATGATTGGGGACCTAAATCTAGCAACTAAACTTCATTTACAGGAATACTCCTCCGGTGGATCAAGTTGGGTGCTTGATAGTGGCTATACAAATCATATGACCGGAGAAAGGAGTATGTTCTCATCATATTCCCCAACAGCAAACACCAATGATAACATCATATTTGGTGATAACTCAAAAGGGGAAGTGATAGGTCTTGGTAAAGTAGCTATATCACTTGATCATTCAATTTCAAATGTCTTACATGTTGATTTGTTGAGTTACAATCTACTGTCCGTTTCTCAGTCATGTGAAATGGGATACAATTGTCTCTTTATGGATAAGGGTGTGGAAGTCTTCAAGAGGAAGGATGCCTCTATTGTCTTTACGGGTCGATTGAAAAAATAAGTTTTACCTTGTTGATTTCAGCAAGAGTGAAACTAAGATTGAGACCTGTTTAGTGGCAAAATCCAGCATGGGTTGGCTATGGCATCGCTGGCTAGCTCATGTTGGGATGATGAATTTGGCCAAACTCTTGAAAGACAACCACATCCTTGGACTAACCAATGTTAATTTTGAGAAAGATAGGATATGTAGCGCGTGCCAAGCTGGAAAACAAGTAGGTGCACCTCACCCACCAAAGAGCATAATGACCACTGCTCAACCCTTGGAGTTGATAAATATGGATCTCTTTGGACCAGTTGCCTACATTAGCTTCAGGGGTAACAAGTATGGATTAGTAATTGTTGATGATTATTCTCGTTTCACTTGGGTGTTCTTTGTCTATGATAAGTGTCAGGTACAAGACAAGGTGAAAACCTTCATTAGAAGTGCACAAAAGGGTTTGGTCTTCCCATCAAGAAAGTAAGAAGTGACAATGAGACCAAATTCAAAAACACCCAAGTTGAAGAGTTTCTTGATGATGAGGGCATCAATCATGAATTCTCAACTCCATACACCCTCAACAAGATGGTGTAGTAGAGAGAAAGAATAGAACACTCATTGACATGGCAAGAACTATGCTTGATGAATACAAGACATCAGATATATTTTGGTGTGATGTCATCAACACCGCTTGCCATGCCATCAACCACCTCTACTTACACAAGAAACTCAAGAAGACTTCATATGAGCTCCTCACCGGTAACAAACCCAAGGTGTCTTTGTAACACCCCAAAAACCAAACCCTGGAAAACACAGAATATGCAAAACTCGTGGAAATTGTCAGTTTATGTTTTCTTTCGAGTCTAAAGTTCTAATAAAAGTTGACGTTATCGACCATCAACACTTGTGTAACTAGAAGTAGTTCTCCATGACTAATTTAGTTTGTGTAACCTTGTTAGTCACATTGCTTTGTTTGTGTAGCTAAGTAATTTGCGCTCTCTAATTTGGCATTGGTTGTCTTGTTATTGAGCATTGCTAGTGAGCTTAGGAGCTTTGTGCTTTTGCTTACTAGTTGTGTAGGAGCTCCCTCGATTTGCAAAGTACTAGTGGTATAGGTTTGTGTGACCTTGCTCCTAGAATTGGTTAGGTGAGCTCTTGCTAAGGTAGCACCTTGTTTGCTTGTTTAAGATCTTTTACAAGGTGCTAGAGTACTTAGATAGATGGGTGTAGTCTTGGCTAGACCGATAGTTTTAATTCCGCATTTGTTTCGGTTAGCCAGCACGATAAGTTTTAGAAATGACTATTCACCCCCCTCTAGTCCGCCATCTCGACCCTTCAGTTGTTTATACTCTTAATTCTATCTAATACTTTCTCCATCCCAAACTATAAGACTTTTTGGTATTTCTAGATTTATAGTAATTACTATGTATTTAGACATAACAAATCTAGATATGTAGAAAAGTCAAAATATTTTATAGTTTGAAATAGAGGAAGTACAAAGGGTTGAACTAGGGCTTAGAGCATCTCTAGGAGTTTGATATAATTTAGTTGCTAAACTAGTCGATTTAGAAACCTTATATTTTGTCATTCTCCAATAATTTTTTATTTTAATATAACTTTCTAAAATCTAAAGTAGGTCCACGTCTAATTTATTTTCGGGTTTCTTTGGAGTTAATCCGTGCACACTGCCGCTGCCCTTCATCCGTTCGTATGTGAGTGCTCTGCCGAGCGTTGGTGACCATCACCTAGCACCGCACACCTACTGACCTACACCTATTGCAACCGCAGAGCAACCTCAGGAATGGCCTAGGCGCCTGGACATGCATCTAGTTGTTGCTCCATGCCACCGTCAAGCACATAATCCTGAAAACAATGCTGTGGATAGAGGACAAGTACGTACCAGCAGCAGTGGTGGGTCTATAAGAATTTTAGTTCAGGGTATGCCGTCTAAAAATTTTCATATACAAATTGGCAAAACTATTTGACAATTTGATAAAAAAATATAAAATTGCTACATAATTCGGTATACATTCCCCAAATAACATGCCAAGTCTTAGATTTAAAGACTAAGTTGGAAATATCTACAAATTACAATATGATAAATAGTTCGAATGGCATAATGATGGTTTAAAATATACATATAATAAAATAAAGTACTTACAATATTATTTATCTGACTTTTCTAACCGATGCTTTGTAGGAGACATAAATGTCATATAGATTGGCTTATTTGATAAGAGAAATAACAATTAGTGACACTTAGTGGGTTCCATCTATATAGGTTATATATAGATTGGCTAGCGTGTGAAGCCATGGGCCTACAAAGTGGAAAGGCCGTCGCGGCTGGTGAGCGGAAAACAGCCTCAGGTCGATTGGCTGCAGGCCTCTATCATCGGTTTGCCATTTTAAGCGTGTTTCTTTTGTTTCCTTTTTATATATATATACCAATATACAAGTATATGTACTCTGTACTTGCTGGACCTGCAGGGTATGCTGGTGCATACCTGGCATACCCTGTAGATTCGCCCCAGCGGCAGCGGCATCGGAGCAGGAAGGCTGGGCGACGACGGTCAGACCGATGGGTGACGGCAAAATAGATCAAGCTACCAACATAACTTATGGCAAAAACAAATTGTCAAGCGAGAAGTACGGTGAAAACAGGTTTATGGAGGAGAAATAGGGAGTTTTCTAGACTTTGAAAATTTATGAGTTAAGAAAGATATTTGATAATTTTTTATTTTTAAGGAGCTTTTTAATTAAGCTGTTGGAGAAAACTTTTTTTCCTTTTTGCTAAAAAATTAAAATAGAAAGTTGTTTTACCAAACTTTTGTAGATGCTCTTAGAGCAACTCTAATAGTTTGCTAAAACTCACTTGGCAAATCTATAGTTTTACCAAGTCTCGAAACCAAATGCCAAGTGAAAAAAGAAGCCTTCTCCAACAATTTGTTATTTGGACTTGGCAAAAGAACTTGACATCCTAGGATTTTTGCCAAAATCACAAAATTGAGCCTCCAACAAGTTGGCAAAACTAGTTGGCAAATTGAGATACACATACTGCCAAGTGATGGAGGACTTGGCATATTTGCCAAGTGAAGAGGAAATTTTGCCAAGCTCACAAAATTGCCAAGTAGTTTTGCCAACTTGTTGGAGACTGTTTTTTGTGGTTTTGGCAAAAATTCTAGGATGCCAAGTACTTTTAGCAAACAGGTTCTTGTTGGTGACTAGATTTAGCTATAGCTACGTGTAGCCAAATATCTTGGAAACATGCTTCAATTCTATCTCTCAATTTTAAAAACATCCAAACCACAGGAGAGTTGAGAAAAAACAATTCTAATTCCAAATCCACGGTCTGAATATACAGGGTGTTAGAGATTGATCTTGGAGCAACCTCCACTAATATAGTACCATTATTAATAATTAATAAAAAACCTACAAACCTAAGTGGCGTACGTACGTTCATGTTTAGGCGAGGGGCCACCCAAGAAAAGGCCACCGGCGGCATATATTGCGGTAATGCTAATAATGTGACCGGCACTATCTTGTGTTTTCCATGAACGATCGTATGTTGACCGACGCGCCCATTAGATCGAGCCAGACAGCCACTAACTCACAGCCCATTGTGAGCTTTGCGACACCTGGTGGTAGCACATGCAATATGCATGCATCTCCCTCCTGATCGTGGCTGCCACGCAATACGCACCACAATTAATAAAAGCTGACGACGGCGTGGTTAGGATCGAGAGTGTGTCGCGGAAAGGAGCAGAGCATCCTCAAATGGATTAGTTACGTGCATTTTGATCGTGTGACCTTACCTGACATGCGTGATTGACCATGATCGTCTATGTACATTATATACTGATGATGATCGTGATCGTGATGAGATGGTCAGCAGGCTACGATCGACCTGAGATCATCTCTAATGGTATCTAAAAAATTGACTCCTGGTTTTGAAAACTTCCTAAAATCATTGAGTAAAAAATATACTTCACCAACAATTCTTGTTTATTCCCGTTTCTAAAAATATATATTTTTTAGATAAAGAATTAGCAGACCAATTATTACAGAATTCAGCCCGTAGACTAGCAAACAAGTTGTATAGTGTTTTAACTTACAGCAAAACACAAGGAAAAGTAAAGTATTGACTAAGTAAGGCCAATAAATCTAGTTGACAACCATCCATTGGAACCAAAGAAATACAAAGCTGACGTCTCTAGATGCCGCCCAACTAGGGTAAGCTGATCGCGTTGATCATCATGCCATTGCAATCTTGCCCACTGCCGGAGCTAGTGAGTTTCCCTAAAAAGTACATGCAAAAAAGATTTTAGTCTATATTTGTCAAAAACCACCTCATTTTTTGTTAGCCAAACTGCCCAGCAAAGTGCCGACGCTGCTGTCAATAACATTGAATTATATTTCTTATTAGCTCTCTTTGACCACCTATTTAAAAGGTCATCTATACTTTGGGGAGGCACTATACCAAACAGTAAATGTACCGCTCCCCACAAGAATTTGACAAAAAGACAATCTAGAAAAAGATGTTGAATGGTCTCTAGAGAATGACAAAAGCAACACTTTGTGTCACCGTTCCAGTGTCGCCTAACAAGGTTATCCTTAGTTAAAATCACACCCTTTTTTAGATACCACAAATATATTTTTATTTTTGTAGGGACTTTAATTTGTCAAATATCTTGTGACATTCTCACTCCATTGTTAATTAACGCAGCATACATGGATTTGATAGAGGAACTTCCTGATGAATGTAACGCCCAGACAAAAACATCCTTTTGTTCATGTAAGTTCACATCTTGTAAGGAGGCAACAATTTTGTGCCAATCTCTTAGGTTCGTACCCACTATATTTCGGCGAAAGGAAATATTTTAGTGGGGATGAGTTAAGTATTTGTGCCACAGAGTCTTGTTTTCTTCTTACAATATTGAACAACGATGGAAATCTATCTTTTAGTGGTTTGCTTCCTAACCAAGTGTCTAACCAGAATCAGGTTTGTGACCCGTATTTCACTTTGAATGAACCAAAACCCATGAAGGTATCTTTGACATTCAACAAATTCCAGAAGTGAGAGTCTATTGGTTTTTTTAATACAGCTCCCTAGAGTCTTATCTTGTATCCTATCGATCATGGACGAAGTAACTCGCTGTCATGACTGGCCATCTTCAACACCATAGCTCACATGTTGTCTGCTCTACCTTCCGATATTCTTAGATATCATTTTAGGGTTTGTTCTCGGTCTGCTTGTGCATAAGCTTTCTACCTTGATGAAGATCTAATTTTGATGAACCTTCGGCAGTAGCAGTCACTACTTATCATAAGCTTTCTACCTTCAAAGTGGAGTTCGATCTAAAGCTTATGCACAACTAGAATCGAGAGCAAAGCCTAATATGACATCTAAGAATAAGGTAGAGCAAACAACAAAGATTCCACTTTGAAGGTTCTAGATGTGAGCTATGGTGTCGAAGATGGCCAGTCATGACAGCAAGTTACTTCATCCATTATCGATAGGGTATATATAGAAGAATGATGATGTGTATGCTTTTAGAAACAAGAATTGTTGGTGAAGTATATTTTTTCACTTAGGATTTTAGAGAATTGCCTCAAATGTGGTGAAGTTATTACCTGCACAGAGAAGAGGTGACTCTATCCAAGCCAAATAAACCAACCAAACAAACTAGTTGCTAGCCAGATTTATATATTATAGAAAACTAAACAAGTTTATCGTGGCTTGCTAGAGGCAGTCTTAGACTAGCCTGGGTTATTTCCTAGCCAGGCTAGAAGGAAGAAGGTAACCCAACAGACCCCTAATGTATTTATCTGACACTAAAGAGTTAGGGCTCCTTTAGAACATAGGATAGGTAAAATATAAGGAAAAAATGTAAAATTTGAGGTGGCATATTCCTCTTATCCTATAGGAATTGAATCCACAGAAAAAGTATATAAGAGAGTTACCACTCAGATGAAATACATGCCGTTGGGCATTGAAAAGCAACAGGCTAGCCGTTGCAAGTGTTGCCTAGATATATACACAAATATGTAGAAACCCCTGATACAAAGATAAGGTAATGAGCTTATATATATGCATAATAAATGGTAAACATGTTAAAGTCGGTCAACATGCATTCTCGTACAATATTAATATACTTCCTCTGCTTCAGTTTATATGCCGTTTTGATATTTTGGTAAATATACACAACTTTTATTATCTATCTAGACAATTATATATTTAGACTAGATGCATAATAGAACTGTGTACCTATAAAAATCCAGACAACCCATAATTTAGGATGAATTATAATATTATTTTCTATCAGAGATAAATGATCCGAAGTAGACAACAGTCTATGTAGGCCGAGTTGGCCGTTTGATAGGGCTCTAGACTCTATTAGAAACAATAAGTTCCGAAATTTTTGAAAAAATATTTCTCGCAAAAATGGGACTTGCTAAAATTCAGGTGCTTGAATTTTAGAATCTTTGCGGGCAACATTTATTGCATATCTTTTATGTTAAAATTACAGTTTTTGTTCATTGCAATTTATATAGACATAATCTGGAAATTTTCCGAAAATAAAAAAAATCCATTAGAGATAAAACCACAAGTGTGACAAAATTTTATTGATGTCAACACAAACACAATTAATAATTTATAACTCCAAAATTTTATTAATATTGGCACAAAGACAATTAACAATCATTTCTATAGTTAGACAAAAGACAAAATTTGATATGTTATGATTAATAAATCACAGCGTCTACAAAGACACGACGAGAGACGTGCCACAATCGCTGATACTCAATCCATCTTAGTTTGACCTTTTCAACATCAATTTTAACCCCTCGTTTTATTTAAAAATTTATATAAAATATTATTTTTTTTTGTTATGGCTTGGTTTGTTAATTAAAGTTCTTTACATTTAACTATATCTGCACAAATTTTTTAAATAAAATAAGTGGTTAAATTTGTAATAAAAAAATTAAATGTTTTATAATTTATGATGGAAGGAGTATATAGCAAGGAGTTACGTACAGGCTTTTTGCACCAGGGAACGCGCACTATTTTTTGATGGCCTGGCCTGAACGGATAAAAAAAACAGGCGACTGATAAATAGAAATTGTGCGCAAAAATGGAATCACTTGTTAGAACCGTTTGACTGACTGTATGTGGGCCCTAGATGTCAGCCTCACGTCTTTCGCGTGCACATCTCTACAGTTCGCCGGAGAGGATCAGAGCTCCATCGCCCTACTACCGGATTCTTTGCCTTTTTGTTCGTGACACCAGTAAAAGCCTATATTACATTCGGCAAAAAGATACTCAATAAAAAAGTTATTGGAATTGTCGGCAAAGTTGTTTTTATCGAGTGTCATTTATCGGGTACTCGACAAAATCTTTGTCAAGTACCGATTTGACACTCGGCAAAATAAAACACTCAGGCAGATTTTTATTCGAAAAAATTCAAAAAAAAGAAATATTTTCTTTTAATTTGGGAAGACATCAAAGACAAAAAATAGCGGGCTATAGCGGCTGGACAGGCTTGCCGCTAAATTATTTGTATTTTTTTCGCTGTCACAACTTTCACCGCTATTACGCGCTATAGCGCCGCTAAGTTGCATTTGCTATGACAACTTTCTTCGCTATTACGCGCTATAGCACCGCTACGACAAATCTTGTCAGTGTGACTTTTAAAACTCCATCTTAGACTAGATTATTATTTCTTATTTGCAACTATGGATTTTTTGGACAATTAAGTTTTTATGAACCATATGGTAACGTCATGTTGATATTTAGTAATGTTACCTAGACTTATAAAAATATATTTTTATTCATCGAAATTCATATTTACCATATCTTTTTCATCAATTAATCGTGTGTTTTCATGTATTGTTTATAAAAATGATATCTGTCATAGCGCTGCTATAGCACCGCTATAGCTGCATAGTTGCTGAAAAAAGTTACCACTATTTTTAATAGCTCGCTATTTTAAACTTCGGCCTCTAGTGGTTAGTGGCCACCTGTCTCCATTAAAGTAGCAAGTCTCGGTATTTTTCAAACAAATTACACTGCTATATGGCCGATGGGACTCGAACCCATGATCTCTCTCGCGCATATCTTTCCTTAACCACTGCACCACACTATAGACCTGTTTTGTAGGGCTTGTCTCGACTCCATGCTCTCTCCATGGAGAAACTATTTTAAGGTAAAAAACAGAGGAGCCGGAGCCATTTTAATGAAGCCACAAATTATGGCTTCTTTAGAATGGCTCTAACTCCTCTAGAGAAGCCCCTCGTGAGAAGCCCTGCCAAACAAGCCCTATGTCTTCTGTCTATATTGTATTTCAGTTTTTTTATATTTTATACCAAATAATATGTAAATTGATTATTTAAGACCTTAAACAATTTAAAATCAAATAGTTATCAACTATAAAGTTTCATAACTTTTAGAGATCCACAATGTTTATTTAGGGAGTTTTTCCATCTAAGGTTGTTTACAAAATTTGAATTTCACATTTAGAAAATTCAAACATATTTTTGCATGACAAGATGATTTTAAATCAAAAAGTTGTCATCTACAAAGTTTCATAACATTTGGAGATCTACAAAGTTTATTTAGGAAGTTTTTTCATCCAAGATTGTTTGAAAAATTCAAATTTTAAATAAATACGTAGTTTTGCATGACAAAATGAGCTCAAATAAAAAAGTTGCCAACTATAAAATTTCATAACTTCTCGAGATCTATAAAGTTTTATTTTAGTTGTTTGGTCATTTGCTTAGGTGATTCTAATTTTTTTCACAAAACTTATATATCTCTCTTAGTTTTATAAAGTATAAGAGAGATATTTGTGATTTTTTTACTTTGTTAAATGAAGAAATGAGCAAAATAGAGGTTGTAGATCTTAAGAAGTTATATAACTTTGTAGTTGAAAACTTTTTGATTTGAATTCATTTAAGGCTTCAGAATTTGATTTGAAATTTTCTTTCTCTAGTGTTTTTTTATATTTGGCAAGAAAAGTTTTTGCCAAGTGTAAAAGAAAACACTCGATAAAAAAATATTTGCTGAATGTTTTTTTTACCGAGTATTTTTTCTTTAGCACACGCCAAAAAGTTTTTTTACCAAGTGCCGAAAAACAGAGCCGGATTCCGCTAGCGTGATCACCGCAGTCCGCAGGGGAGGACCTCCCTCGCTGGCGCCTGTCCGAGCAAGGGAGCAGCAGCTCACTAGCTCGCTCCACTGAGGCAGTGCTTGCACTCCCACGTGCCAAGA
>Ga0182004_10004562_pt1 | contig 11186 bp, 7 predicted proteins | sample Sormic07211540_1_FD_120479 | JGI IMG/M metagenome (GOLD analysis project Ga0182004, IMG submission 120479) | Endophyte microbial communities from Sorghum bicolor roots, Mead, Nebraska, USA - 072115-40_1 MetaG | ecosystem: Host-associated > Plants > Roots > Unclassified | place: USA: Nebraska...
CTAAGACTTAGCCATTACAGCTCAACACATTACATTTGGGAAATCCTTTTTAGTAACTTTGACTTAAATATCTTAAAAAATAAAAAGAAGAATATTATGTCTAGCTAAAAAAAGTATTTCACAAAGGATACTTTCTGGAATTATATTTTGATATTATCTTATTTGAACAATTATTACTTTGTAACTCCGCTAATTTTACAAACCTCGATCGGGAACACCTTATGCCTTTATATCTAGATGTACCTTTCTTTTTTGTCTCCAAGCGAAACTAAAACGATCAATACTTGTTTTCCAACCTTATCTCCATCCACGTGGACCAACAAAATACTTAGCAAGCCTTTCTTCGTCTATGCACATTGATTGGTGTAATATTCCTATTTCTACTAAATGGACATGAATGATAATTAATTTCGCTTGAGCTTACCAACCAAATCTGGTAGTCATTCAGTAATATTTTTCTCTCATAAAAAATCAGTCAACAGTACTTTCTGTCATGATTTATCTGCCAAATGAATAAGGGGTTTAATTTGTTGTGCATCAAACAGCTAGAGGTTTCCAAACGCACAAGAAATCGTCACAAGCCATATACCTTTCCCCAGAAATTAGACACCTTGCGCAGTCAAAAAATGTTCCGCGCATCAAAATCAACTTGTTGCTTTCTTTGTCGAGTCATCCACCGACCTATAGAAAAAAATGCAGTTGCTGGTCCAATTTTGAATTACACTTTAGAGTTCACCATTTAATTAATTATATACAGACATTTGTTGCAAATTATTTGTATTTGCCCACAATTTAGATCAAATAAAACAGAAAAATTATGGAGAAATAGCAAGCACCTGACGAATGTTGTCCTCACAGACAGATGGACGCTGGCATGTTGAGTCCATCAGTTTAGAGACCTGGTGGCCATCCAACTTCTTCCGGTATTGCTGTCCAGCTACTATCTTGCAAGCCCGAAGTCCACATGGAAATTAAGAAAACGAGAGCAAACCATATAGAATCAGTTATCCTACGTATTTGAAAAAAAGCAAGCATCATTTGACTATATTTTTTTAAAAAAAAATAGCATCAACTTCACTTAATTTAGGTAAATCCTCAAAGCTAACTCTAAAAGAATTGGCCATATATAGTATCATATATGCCACAAGTGTTCTTGGTTAACCGTTATGTTTTCTTCGACTTTTCCAAATCTAGCCAACTCACAAACCCTAGAAAGAGAGCAACACAATCTGAATCAAAACTACAAATGAGGACACATCCCTCCTGTGCTGCTCCTTGACAAAAAGATAGAACATCCGTGCTTTGTTGGTAGACGGTGCTTTGATCATGTTGAAAACTGAAAGGTTATTAATCTTCACCAGCACGATGGTGTCGACGACGAGGATAATGGCGGTGGCGGCAGCGGCAAATTTGCGCTGCACGGCATCATCGCAGGCAATGAAGCCACAGTAGACGTTCGTCACTTGTTTTTCCAGGCCTAGCAGGAAAACAAATCTCTCCTTTGACAGTTTCTAGGAGGAGGAAAAAACAAGATGGACCAGAGAAGAGGAAGGAGGAACAAATCGAGGCAAGGCACGGACGCAAAGGAGAAGGAGCTCCTGTATATGGCGGCCACCCTGCACGCGACGCCACCGTTGTCGAACGCGCCCACGGCATCCTCCGATCGGGCTGGCCACACGTGAGCGCGACCGGCGGTGCTAGTGGCGGCGTGAACGCGCGCCTAGAGGCACTCCAAGAGCCGGCGGGTGTCAAGGTGGGTCGTGATTCATGTACATGTTAGATAATTAGACAATTTCTATATCATTTTATAATTCCATAAATCAACATTATGATGATGACATATATAATATAATTAATCATAGAAATCATGATTTTAAACATGTTCATAGCAATATGGAACATATGTGATCTATGAACATGTAGAACATGAGATTATTAAAAATATAAAAACACAATATATGAAACATAATAACAAGGCAAGACATATATCTCAAGACAGCAATAAACAAAAGATTGCATGTGAAACGACGAAACAGAACTACTAAAACATTTGAAAAACAGTATATCATAAGACGTGACTGAACCACTACTGAAACACAAAAAGAATAGCATATGAAACGTCTCGACTTAACCAACGAAACAAGCAGACATGACATAGATCTTACAGCAAAAACATATATAAGATAGAAACGGAAAAGACATGGTAGAACATACGAAACATATCGAGGATAGTATACGCAACAACATGAATACACTACTGCAACATGTACGGACAGGAAGACAAAACACAACATGAAGATGAATGGATCATACCCTCCCATGCGCTACGATGATCCCGATCCTTGACCAACTTCCATGATGTAGAGGATGAAGACGATCTTTCCACTCGGAAGGAGAAATCCGCCCGAACCAGCTTGAGGAAGACGAACAGCAGCGGTGAATTGGGCAGTCGCGTAGACGCTCCCCAAAAACCTAATTGTTGATCCCTCGTGCAAGGTTTTGAACGGCAAGGGCTTTCGGAGGCACCTGCCCTCTCGCTCCTTCGTGCGCGTGGAGTTACGAGATGAGGATTCCTTCTTTACAGTAGGATTGTGTTCTAAGTTGTGTGTTGTGTGTCCAAGACCAGAGGCTCATGTCCTCTTTATAGCCTTGCGGCAGGAGAGGGAGGAGAGAAAGGGATGGCAATTGAAGAGACAAGCAGGAGTTGAAAATCCTATAATTAGTGAGTGCTAAAAATTAACACATCACACCACCACACCGCATGCCTACCTGCCTGGCCCACCTCGCCTCGCCACGCCCACGCCAGGCTCTGGTCAGCGGCAGCAGCGTCAAGGACTCTTGGAATTCCAATCCGATACAACTCATATTATCCACAATTACATACCATAGAGTTTATTGATTTATTAAATCTAAATTAAGCCTAGCCTAAAATAAATCCAACAGTACATTTATGTACCGGGATTCATGTATTTTGGAATAAAAGTGCTAGCGCCCGGACGTCCGTTCCGAGCGCTAGCGTCCGGACGCTCGTGCTGCTACCTTGCCTGTGCGCTCACCGGTAACCCCTCCGCTCCCCACACACATGCACATGAGCTTAGCTTCCATCGAGACACCACTTGCACGCTCAACACGCTCGCACGTTGCCCCCCATGCCCCCGCACCTCATCCCATTCCCCATCCCTGCAGGAGCACCCCTACCCCGTCGTGTCCCCTGACGATGGCCTCTAAGCATGCCACGTGCCACGTCCACCGGCTCGCCGCTCCCTAATCCTCGATGGCCCCTAACTCTCAAAACAACTTGAAACTTGTGCAATATGAAACCTGAGTGCAACAAACATCTTAAACGGATGAAACATCTAGAACATGTAGTTGCAACATATGTGAAACACATATGCAACATCTAAAAAAAAGGACACTTTCAACTTGAAAACACTTGCTGCAACAGAAAACTGGAACAGAAAAAATATTTTGGAACATAATGTTGCAACAGATATGTGGAACATATACAATATCCATATAAAAAACGCTTGGACATTTGGAACACTCAAACATACTATTGCGACATGTCTCAGAAAACAATTGCAACATACCACATCCCCCGATCTACTTTTACAACATCCATATAATTCAACTGCAATACCTATGAACCTTCTGAAACAACTAAAACATACAATTGCAGCATAAGGTGGGAGAGAAATCCCTAGCGCGGGTAGTGCCATGGCCATCAAATCTGTGGGTATTGGAGGCTACCGGTGGGGGAGGATGCCGGTGTGAGGGAAGGGGCGCCACCGGGGTGGGTGAAGGAACCGCCCGAGGTGGTTGGAGTAGGACGCCGATGTGGGTGAAGGAGCCACCGGATCTGCGGCCACGTCGGAGTTGCGCCCATCCCCGCGTAATGTTGAGGCCAGGGGTGACCGCTCGGAGAAGAGGAAAGGGTCGCTGGGGTTGACCGTGTGCATCACAGCTCACGCTCACGCCGGGGCCACCTCCACACTGGAGCCGGAGGAGGGGGGGAGGGCGGAGGTGCAGCACAATAGAGGAGCATCGTGGCACGCGGGTGTGAAGATGCCGCGGCGCATGAAGGTGGCAGAAGGAACAAGCGGGTGCGGGAAGGGGCCGCAAGGAACAGGCAGGTGCGGGCGAGAGCTAATGAGGTGTCCGTCCGTTCCGGACGTCTTAATTAGAGCATTACCGATTCTGGAATCGTTGATCTTGGCTTTCCTAAGGAGAGAGAAGGCTGAGAAGCAATCTGGATCGTTGATTTGTATGATGTTATTTTTCTAGGTACAATTTTTAAGGTGAGTGAAGGTGAACCATCTCAGTGGGAGAGGTTATATCGTGTAGGTGTAGTAATGTTTATGTTGGTGAATTAATAGGGTTGATAGAATACAATAATGCGTGCCCTCGATCATCACTAGATGTACGTTAAATTGCACGAAAAGAATCACGTTGTTCTGGCGCCATCACGCTTTTTCCTTCAACTAGCTGCGATGGTTACTTTCCGTACTGCACTCTCTCTGGAAAAACCTCCACAGTGATAATCTCACCAATGATTGATTGTAGCAAAGGCTTCACCCGAACTAGCAACGTTAATTGCAATTCAAAGAAAATCAAAGCCATGCATGGTTTTCCGTACGTGGATCGGTTGCTCCTCACCAACCGTGATTCAATGCCGTGAGCAGTACACAACAGCGACCACGCTCGCACACACACCATGCAATGCAACGGACCAGCTGCTCCAATTATATTATAGGTCTCGCGCCAACAAACGTGCCTATAAATGCATGAGAGCTAGCTCGTCACGATTGGGCCGGGAGACGACAGGCACATACATACACTCGTACTACCACGGCTCTTGCATGCAGTGCTTCTCTCTCTGCTGCATTCCTCTAGTAGCCATGGCTCCAGCTCATGCTGATCATCAGCTCCGACTGAGTTTCCTCGTCGTCGTTGCCGGCGCGGCGGCGTCGGCGTTGCTTCTGGCGTCGCCGGCGGACGCCGCGCTGCCACGGGTGGAGCACGCGCCCACCAAGGCTGACGGGTCACTCGCCATCCTCGCCGTCGGCGACTGGGGCCGCCGTGGACAGTTCAACCAGACCTTGGTTGCCCAGCAGGTACAGTAGTTACAAAACCGTTAATGGAACTCTCTCTCATGCATGCATGCAATGCATGTCGTCGTCGTGGTCCACTGATGCGTGGTAAGACATGGTCTTGCATAGAAACCTGCTTCAGTTAATTTGTTGCTCGGGTACGTACGTGTGCACCACGTACCACTAACGACTCTACCTGCACTGCACTCATTATTGGAACACACGACAAAAATGCCAATGATCGATTCAGCTTCTATGAAACCTATATATAGGATCTGCTTTTATATACTCTCTCTCAAGTTCTAAATTGTAAGTTCTTTCAGTTGTTCTTATTGGTGCATCGCTTTTAATTTGTTATGCACCTAGATATTATATATGTTATATCTAGTTACATAAAAAAAGTTATTTATCTAGAAAGCTAGTCACTACTAGATACACTGGCTTTGCCGAGTGCAAGCAGCACTCGGCAAAGTATCACATATGGAGATGTACTGGTTTGTGAGCATCGTACGTAATAACGTGCTCAAAACTTTTTCAAATTTTTTCCATGGCATATGCATTAGATGTAACGACATCTCGCTAAGTTTCATGATTTTCAGAATTCGTTTGCATTTTGTAAAATTAAAAAAACCGCCCACAAGTAATTTGGAGGCCAAGAGCGCGTTGATCGAAACTTCATGTCAGTTTTTGGATTTGGCCTAAACAAACATTCAAGAACAAGAATAATATTTTTTGAATCATTGAAATCCGTTATTCGATGTATCCACAGTTCAAACTTGCCTCTTATGGGAAAAATCAAGAAAACAAAATAAAGTCAAAAAAATATAACAAAAAGTTATGAAAAAGTGACAAATTTGAACATGTTGACCATGGTGATATGTGAAAGCTGCAAAAAATTTTGGTGGCCAAAATAAAAAAAAATCTTGGCTGAGTGCTAGCCCTAGCACTGGGCAAAGATTGGTTTTTTGCCGAGTGCCAGGCGGCGGGCACTCGACAAAGGTGACGGCCATAGATACCGTTAGGCTCGGGCCTTCTTTGCCGAGTGTCGTTCTTTGTCGAGTGTTTGGCACTCGGCAAAGAGGCCGGTTTGTCGAGTGCTTTTCTTTGCCAAGTGTCAGGCACTCGGCAAATACGATTTTACCAAGTGCATTTCTTTGACGAATGCCACGTGGCCAGGCACTCGGCAAAGAAGTCCTTTGGTGAGTGCCCGATTTTTAGCACTCGCTAAACCAATAGGCATTCGGTAAAGGTGCTGTAGTGAGTGTGACTTACAATTTAGACGTATCTCCTATGATCCTTTCGTCATGATTGTTAATGGTTGGCCCATGATCTGATGTCAAGTCGGTTTTGGACTGAAAAGTGAAATTTGCCCGGCCAACTCGCACATTTATTTGAGCTGACTACATATACTTCTAAAAGATATTGGGATCTACTGGAAACATGAATTGCCCTGTGAGTGACAAATATTTCTGTGCGGTTTTTGTACAAACATGAAAATTTGTCATGTCGGTTTTTGCACCGACAGGGCAATACACGTTTCCAGTAGTGATCGTCGTGGATGAGAGAAAATGAAACACTACCTAGAGGATCCTACCGCTGCAAGTCATGCCATTTTTTCTGGTGAGACACCCATGGGTTTGCATGGGACTCAAACCCCTCGTCTTTTTGTCACTATACGCATGAAGCCCTTCTATACTATTTTATGCTGGCTCTCGTAGACACTTAACAAAAATCAATTAATTATCTTCAGAGACATAAGAAATAACAATACTCCCCCTCTCACAAATTACCTTCAGTGACGACATAAGAAATAACAATACTCTCCCTCTCACAGATATTAAATGTCTATGCTATAAACAAAAAGTGGTTGCAGCTTGAGATTCATATTTACAAATAATTTCTCTATTAATACACAATGTTAATTTGACATCTATTTAGATTTTTTTCTACTTGCTACACATTCATTTGCTATATATGTGTATCTTCGTATGAATTACGGAAAAGTTGTTAGAGCTAGCACCCGCGCGCAATTGAATTAGTTACACATCACCTTACGCAACTAACGTGTTGTCTACAGTAAGCTGTATTTGATTTTGGTAGCCGGATAAATGCAGTATAGATTGATAATTGTCCGAATGATTAGTTAGAATAATAATTGTACACATGGGCAGCCAGCTAGCTTACTAGGGTTCGTGTCATAGGTTCAATAATGCAAACTTAATTTCTATTTTTTGTGAAGGGAAGGGGGATTTATATTAAATCTTGGTACAATACATCCCCACATTACACATGAAAAAAATCTAAAATAGAAAAAAATACATAATGTCCTATCCAGATTCTTCCATGGTCATATTTCCAAATGACTTCCCTTGAATGCCAGAGGCAAAATACTGTCCTTATGCCGAATCCAACGACGAACCCCAAAATATTGGATATGGTGAAAGATCCAATGCTTCAGAACTTGTCCAAAACACATTTAAAACATTGAAAGAATATTGGTTGTTGCATCTCGTCGGTTACAACGTCCTAGACTGCATAATCATCACATGGAGACCATTCCTGTATATCATATCATCGTTCTTGCGTAATTAAACGCTGAACCTACTAGACAAAGACATTTCTTTTGAGGTGCTTAATTGCATGCATGCACGTCGGTCATAAGTAGCCGAAAGTGTGCAAACATTGCATACAATATCTCCTCATTATCGACAGTTTGTACGGTAGCTAGGAATAGGATCATACTGTTCTTCGGTTGAAGCAGTTATGTCGGCCCTATATATAAGACAGGAGCATGCAAAACCCCAATTATTGTTTCAAACTTACAAGTAACACAACAGTGCTACAATAATCATCCCAATTAAGTAGGTGGATGCTTTAAACTACTCCTTTTTTGTTCTTGCTGTACGTAGATGGGAGTGGCGGGGGAGAAGCTGGACATCGACTTCGTTATCTCCACTGGCGACAACATCTACGACGACGGCATTGCCAACACGAGCGACCCACTCTTCAAGGAGTCTTTCTCCAACATCTACACTGCCAAGAGCCTTCAGAAGCCTTGGTACCTCGGTAATGCAACAGTATTATATACATCCGACTCACACACAAATGGATGCCAATTAAGGAGCTGAATAATAAGTGACACTAATCAATTTTCCATGAAATGGTTTCAGTCCTTGGCAACCATGACTACACGGGAAATGCGCTCGCGCAGCTCGACCCTGCCATTCGCAAGGTGGATAGCCGATACACCGTCATCGCAAAGTCCTTCATTGTCAACTCAGGTCAGCAAATGAATGACCACGAAATACACACGTATCTACAATAGCAAAGAAATACAGATATTCTACTCTCACTTATTCTAAAGCAAAATTTTCATTTGTGGGTGTACTTTTATTTTCAACAAAGGAATTGCGGATTTCTTCCTCATTGACACGACGCCGTTCATCCTCCACTACTGGAACAACTCCAAGTTCGACTGGAGAGGTGTCGCTCCTCGCGACACCTACATCGCAAATCTCCTCAATGTATATACCAAGTGAACTATATGTCAATTACATGGATCAGATGATAACTCATGTCGATCGTCTACTTGTGATTATGGTGGTATTATAAGCAGAATGTTCTGATTTCTTGATCCAACTAATATATAATGACGTCTGTTGTCAGGACTTGAAGTATGGACTGACCACATCCAAGGCTGCGTGGAAGATCGTCGTCGGTCACCACCCTATCAGCAGCGCCTGCGGCCATGGCAACAACACTGAACTCAAGGAGATACTTCTCCCGGTCCTCCAGGTATTTTCACAATGGCGTTATCTTCTCAGCTTTATTATATTATAATCTTGACTACTTATAGTAGTGCTTAGCCATTAACATGAACTGTGAAACTGCATCATATTCTTGTTTCCCCATGCCACTACTACAACGCTTGCAGACACACGGTGTTGACATGTACGTGAATGGCCATGACCACTGTCTGCAGCGCGTCAGCAGCAGAGACAGGTACCCATCATCTCTCAGTAGCTAGATCACTGTCCATTGAGTAATGAAACGGGTATGTAATGCTTCTAAACTCAAGCTAGCCTAAGTGGGCGAGAAGAGTAAACAGAGTTTCCCCAGTATACTACGTGAAAGGTTCATCTGTGCCGGTCCCCAAAAACGGTATCTGTCAGTGTCAGTTTCTAAACCGGCTTTTATTAGTCAGGACTGATAGTTGACTATAGGTGCCGGTTCTCTATCAGAGAGCCAGCAATGATAACTAGCATTGAAGTTTCACATGCACGCATATAATCATCTCATCCATCTAATCATCAGTTCCACGGGAAAAAGATGACTTAGACAATATATTAAATATCAAATTAAGTTCAGAATTAATTCACATGTCATGCAAAGCTTTCTTGTTCACTGAACACCCTGAACTTGGCCATTTGCCATTGGAACCAGTAATAACAAAAGAAAACCAGAACCAGAGTCTGTTCTTTTCCATGTCCACAGCAACTTTTGCTTCGTTGTTGTTGTTATGTTCTAAAACAACGAAAATATTTGCAGTCCTCTTCAGCTTCTGACGAGCGGCGGTGGGTCGAGGGCATGGGCTGGCAAGTTCAAGACCACCCCGGACAAAGTGGAGTTCCTCTATGATGGGCAAGGGTTTATGTCGATGCGGCTGAGCAAGACGGAGGCCCACCTCGCCTTCTTTGACGTCGCTGGCAGCGTCCTGCACTGCTGGAGCCTCGCCAAGACTACTGCTACAGCAGCTGGGCCCTAGCTCATTAGCTGGTTCCGACATAATTAATATTGCTATCTGGAAGCAGTACGATGAGTTGATCATTCAGTCAGATACAGTTATTTGGTTTTGTCAAATCTCAAATGGCAGCAATTGTTGTTGTCTTTCGTGAGAAGGAAGCAACTATTGCTATCGTTGTGTGCACATGTGAGGGTGTCCAAAATATGTTCAACCTGCAAGATAAAATCTCATGTTTTGTGTAATAAATTGGGAAACAAGTTATTGGAAAGTTTACTAGCTGGAGTTGGTGTGTGCTGATACTTTTACAGTGGCACTTATGTTTGGGTCTTGTAAAGCCATCGGATTGTTTTAGGGCCTCTTTGGTGGAGCTTCATCTAGCTTTGGCTTAGTGTTATAGTATCTAGAGAAGCTAGCCAAAGTCGGTCTAGCAAAAAAGATAGTGGTTTCACTGGCTTGCTGAGAACGTGAGAGAAACAAAAAAACTCTACGAATACTTATATGAACAGTGTATTAAGAGGCGAAGCTGAAAGCTTGAGAAGCTCCACCGAAGAGCCTGATGGGATATAGGGTACAGATTACAACACTTCATGAACTGTTGTGAGCTGTTTTTTTTTTCTAAATACTTGTTTCTAAAACAGCTTTATGAATGAAGCTGTTTTTCTTATCCTCTCACAAAAACATAAATGAAATAAAGCTGAAAAAAGTAGCTTATTGCAGCTTTCTTCCTCATTTTTTTCTCCCATCTATACAAGAAGTAGTTGGTGAAGCTATTTTACCAAACACTTTTTCTAAAATAGCTTAGCTTCATTTAGAAAGGTGCTTATCAAGCTATTTTTTAAAAAAACAGCTTTACTAGTGAAGTTAAGCTGTGTCAAATAGAGCCATAATATAACTATAACAAGTTAACGATAAACATCATACGTTCGTGCTGAAACCATTCCGATGGTGTCTCTTATTATGTACAAGTCATGTTTGCTTGCAATATTAAAAGTGTGTCATACAATATCCAAATGTTTCTTGGCATATTATTTTTACGGTAAAAATCTACACCGGCCAGAGAACATGTTCCCTTTCTCCCGTCGCTCTCTTCCCTTGGGTTGCCGGGTGTCTTCAAGGCCGTGTCAGGCTGTGGGGAGGCAATACAATTAGGCATGGCCACGACCACGACCGATTATACAATAGATAGATAGATAGATAGATAGATAGATAGATAGATAGATAGATAGATAGATAGATAGATAGATTACCATTTAATTAGGTATACAAACATATAGATAGATAGATAGACGATAGATAGATAGATAGATAGATAGATAGATAGATAGATAGATAGATAGATAGATAGATAGATA
>Ga0182004_10004563_pt1 | contig 11182 bp, 5 predicted proteins | sample Sormic07211540_1_FD_120479 | JGI IMG/M metagenome (GOLD analysis project Ga0182004, IMG submission 120479) | Endophyte microbial communities from Sorghum bicolor roots, Mead, Nebraska, USA - 072115-40_1 MetaG | ecosystem: Host-associated > Plants > Roots > Unclassified | place: USA: Nebraska...
ATTATATGTGAAAGTGGTACTTCATTAGGTAACTATACATCCCTGCATGCATGCTTGACCAATTAACTAGAGCACAAGCTTTTTACTTTCACTTTTATTAGAAACAGTATTTTGAGGTCATTTTTGAGTAGTTGAAAAAATACCGGTGGAAATATATATCACCAAAAAGAAGATATTACTAATGCTCAGGGTATCGTGGCTAGCTGCCACTAGCTAGCATAGCATGAACCCGGCCTACAAGTACGGGAGTTGGGGCAGAATTTGCTGCACAGCATGTCCTGCACGCAGCACATGTGATTATCGTCGTCTGCACTGCAACACCCATGACAGCGATGTGTGGTGGAAAGAAATGGAGTTGCTTGGCTGATCTCTTGGTTCTAAGCATCGCTACGACGAGGTGAGCTGAGTCGATCTACAGAGAGGCAGCATATCATGTGTCTCTCGCGGTTGGCATGCGTGTCATACTTGATCCCCATATCATGACAAGGACGAGCTCACATGAGCCCAACCAGTTGATTCATAGGGCGGGCCCCACCCTACTCCCGCCATCCTCCTCTCTCCCTCTCTGCAAAGCTACACCGCGGCCGCAGTACCACAGCCCTACTTTCCCCCTGCCTAATTACCTGCTCATCTCAACTACCAGCAGAGCAATTCACATTTTGCTCAGTTTATTTGTTTTTTTTTTACCGTGGTCAGTGTGGACGCGAATTTTCTCCCCCGAAATTCAAAAGGACATCATTAGAGCACTGGATCTTGGCAATGGACAATGTGTATGTATGGCGGTATTAGTATATGCTGCACACCATTTCTTGCCTAGCAATTCACAGGCTTTATTGTTTCGAAGAAAAGGAACCAACGATTTGTGCATCACTGCACTTTGATTACATGAACTGTTTCTTTCAACGGCTTCCCGTGCATGCAGATGCACAGAAAACGTAATAGTTTCTTTTGTGATCGACATTGTAACAAATACATTTTTTTTGAGACCTTTCTTGTCCTTAAAAAGTTTATCTACTGCAAGTTTTGTCAGTTGTATGAAATTTCATCACTCAGATCAAATCGGTTGAGTATTTATAGCTTGCTCACACTCGGAAAACAGTGCACAGCAGTCTGTATACAAGTACTACTGAATACTGAAAGGCAAGTAGGGCCTTGTTTAGTTCCGAAAAGTGAAAACTTTTCGGTACCGTAGCACTTTCGTTTGTTTGTGACACATATTATCCAATTATGGACTAACTAGAATCAAAAGATTCGTCTCGTGATTTACAGCTAAACTGTGTAATTAGTTTTTATTTTCATATATATTTAATGTTTCATGCATGTGCCACAAGATTCGATATGACGGGGAATCTTGAAAACTTTTGGTTTTCAGGGTGAACTAAACAAGGCCTAGTATAGGACCATTGCATGCTAATACGGTGTACGCCAAGTCTGCAACCAAACAGTACAATACTCTTCTGAGAATAGAAATGCATAATGCAATGCACCATTCCTACTAGTCTACTACTATTCGAATAATACGGGCGGTAGGTTGTGCCCGGTCACCTTCGAGGAATCTTCTAGGGCAGTCAGTGCCTCCCCGGCCAGGTCTCCCCTCGCCTACCACTACCAGGCAGGCAGGCAGGCAGGCTTCCCCGCCCCGGCCTTTGGGCTGGGCTGGAATGGAACTCCTTGTGAGAGCGCGCAGCAGCAAGCAAGCAAGCGCGGCAGCGGCTAGCAGCAGCTTTCCCACAGCTCGCTTTACCCCTCGCAACGAGCACCACTAATCGCTAGAGAGAGAAGAAACAACTGCACTTATTAATTATTACCACGCACTTTCTCTCTCCGTCTCTCACATCCATCCCTGTCCTCCTCCCTCTCCCAGCCCCCTCTTCCTCCGACGCGCGCGCGGAGGAGATCGATCCAAGCGCGCGGGCGGTCAATGCGAACGCCAAAGGCAGATGAATCGCTTCGCCTCCCTTCCCGATCGGCCGTGCCGTCCAACTAGCTAGCCAGCTAGCCGGGTCAAATTCACTCACGCAGCGAGAGGAGAGGAGAGAGAAAGAGAGAGAGGAGCGGGCAGGGCAGACAGATAGGAGTGGTAGATATAGATAGGCTGCGGGCTCATCGCGGATAGATCCCCCCGCCTCCTCTTCACTCTCCCCCAGCAAGCAACCAAGCAGCCAGCCAGTCTCCGCCGCGCAGGCAGGGGGACCGCGTCCGCGTCGCATCAAAGCCGCTGCCCGCAACAGGGACAGGCAGGCGCGCGCTCGCAAGGAGGCGAAGAGCGAGGAGGAGGACGGAGGAGGAGGCCAGGGCGTAGTAGCTACAGCTATGGAGTTCGCGAGCTCTTCCAGTAGGTTTTCCAAAGAGGAGGACGAGGAGGAGGAAGGGGAGGAAGAGGACGAGGAGGCGTCCCCGCGCGAGATCCCCTTCATGACAGCGGCGGCTGCGACGGCCGACACCGGACCCGCCACCGCCTCCTCGTCCTCGCCTTCCGCGGCGGGGGCCTCGGCGTCCGCGTCGGGTTCGGCTGCTGCCCTCCGCTCCGGCGACGGCGCCGGGGCGTCCGGTAGCGGCGGCGGCCGCGGCGGGAGCGACGACGTGGAGGTGATCGAGAAGGAGCACATGTTCGACAAGGTGGTGACGCCCAGCGACGTGGGGAAGCTCAACCGGCTGGTGATCCCGAAGCAGCACGCGGAGAAGTACTTCCCGCTGGACGCGGCGGCCAACGAGAAGGGCCTCCTGCTCAGCTTCGAGGACCGCGCCGGCAAGCTCTGGCGCTTCCGCTACTCCTACTGGAACAGCAGCCAGAGCTACGTCATGACCAAGGGCTGGAGCCGCTTCGTCAAGGAGAAGCGCCTCGACGCCGGGGACACCGTCTCCTTCTGCCGCGGCGCCGGGGAGGCCGCGAGGGACCGCCTCTTCATCGACTGGAAGCGACGCGCCGACTCCCGCGACCCGCACCGGATGCCACGACTCCCGCTCCCGATGGCGCCCGTCGCGTCGCCCTACGGCCTTGGGCCCTGGGGCGGCGGCGCGGGCGGTTTCTTCATGCCGCCCGCGCCGCCCGCCACACTCTACGAGCACCACCGCTTCCGCCAGGCCCTTGACTTCCGCAACATCAACGCCGCCGCCGCGCCGGCCAGGCAGCTCCTCTTCTTCGGCTCACAAGGCATGCCCCCGCGCGCGTCCATGCCGCTACAGCAGCAGCAGCCGCAGCCGCAGCCGTCGCTTCCGCCCCCGCCCCCGCCTCTGCACAGCATTATGATGGTGCAACCCGGCAGCCCCGCGGTCACGCACGGCTTGCCCATGGTTCTCGACTCGGTGCCGCTCGTCAACAGCCCAACGGCAGCCGCGAAGCGAGTCCGCCTGTTTGGGGTCAACCTCGACAACCCGCAACAAGGCAGCAGTGCCGAGTCAAGCCAAGACGCCAACGCATTGTCGCTGAGGATGCCGGGATGGCAACGGCCGGGGCCATTGAGGTTCTTCGAATCGCCTCAACGCGGCGCCGCCGAGTCATCTGCAGCCTCGTCGCCGTCGTCATCATCGTCCTCCAAGAGAGAAGCGCATTCGTCATTGGATCTCGATCTGTGAGCGCGAGATCATCGATCAGCTTGGCGCCGACCTCGATCGATCGGGAGAGTAAAAAAAAGGAAAGTTGAGCAATTCTTCCTTCCGTCTGCTACCTTCTTCTTCACCTTTTGAGATTCCATTATAACTTTTGATGATAGGATCTAGAGTAGCCTTCTTAACACTTGTTCTCCAATTTTTGTTTCGGCCATTCAAATTCTTATGTTGGCTTGACAATATATAGAGAGAAGTTAGGTGAATTAATCAATTATTGTTGCTTCCATATGGCACAGTTTTTGCTTCGCTACTATTGCTTTATCCTTTTTTGCTCGTGCGATTGGACTCCTTGAGTTATCATTTCACTCTTTCCTTGGACAATTCCGATTGTCGTATGTCCCTACATATGATAACACGCCTTCAAATTCGCACTCTCCACAGCATCACTGCCAAGATCTGAATCCCTAGCACCATGAATGCGGTGCAATATATATTGTGCCTTTCTTGCATCATATGTGTATGATCTGTTCTCTCCTGGATTGGAGTTGCAACCGCGCAGTGTTTCTCAGAAAGCATGGCAACAAGGCAACAACATTGACAGTTCATTAGCAGCACACGACTTACAGCAGGCAAAGCCTTATAGAGCTAGCTAGAAGCATTTGCAGGTCAGTTGTTTAAATTCTGAATCATCTCTCATCTTCTTTCGTCGTTACTGCTCACCATCTCTTGTTTATATTATGAGTGCTGGTGCTGGCACTCTTGTTTTCATTTTCGTGCTTTTGCCAGTTGCCACTTTCTGTACTGTTGCTCACTCTTTGTCCATACTACGTATGTATACCATGGTGCATCATGTCACAATGTAGTAGATCATATGGTAGGCAGTTATTAGAGGCACCAGCACAAGCAAAATGCAAGACTTCTCTTGTTGTTTTACGCAAGGTCAACTTAAAATTAACCCTGCCGTGGGCTAAATCATGTGTAGTTTGGTTTGTCTGGGCCTTGAGTGGTTAGACTCCAAGAGATCTTTATGGCCCTGGCAGTCTGTAAAGGAGAGGGTGAGCCAGAGGGGAAGGCATTGCCACTGGCCTTAACTTCTTTGTACGTCTGATGGACGATTTATTGGGGAAGAGCCGAAGAGGGCCAGCCTGAGTGTACTAACACTACTGTTGCTGTAGTTGTAGGAACAGTGCTGCGTCGATATGATGTGCACCTCTCTCTCATGGAGATGGAGGTCACGTACTAGCTTGGTTGCGTTCTGTGTTCTTGTCCTTTGTGTGCGAGACAGTGAGGAGAGAGCCTGTACATCACCGTCTCTTTTCCTCTCGCCTTTCACTGCAGCGAGTAGGTACGGCGTGTGTGCTTGCTGGGAGCAATGGAGGCAAAGGCCACGTACCATCTCAGCAATAGGTATCCTTAACTAGTAAGGTGTAGGAGGGGGATCTTTTTGCACTGGTGAGGCTAGAATAGACATGTATAGATGCTGTGTCTACTGACAAAAGTACCTTTGGTCCGTTGTAAGCTGGAAAAGGCAATGGGGAGTTATGGGGAGGTAAAAAAAAGAAGAAGAGCCAGGAAGAGCCTGCATGCATGTGTCTGCTTCTTATACGTTCATTTTACCCTTTGCATATGGTTGTTCAATTCGACTTTCTTTTCTGAACTTACTTCCGTCAGTCGCGGTATTATCTCAAGAACAGCGTTGTGACCTCGATCTCACAAAGAATATAGGAAGTCCTCCATAGAAGGCTAGAAGCTGCATTTGTTGGATACAAAAAAAAAAAGCTCATGTGTAACTTTAGAGAGGAGAAATATGTTAAGGCTTATTAACCAACATATTTCTGGCGGTTAGCAAGAAACATACACTGAGAAGAATAGAGCCCTGTTCGTTAATTGTCCAATCATAAGTTGCACCTCATTTCCATTTCTGTGGAACACACATTTCTGCATGCTATACCTTTTTTTTATTAACTGTCATTGTGCTATGTTGAACCTTAATATAGTCCATGACCATTATCTCAAATCATGTGATTGCTGAATGGTCAGGCTAATTATTGCATAATGCATATACTAGTTCCATATTGATTTTTTGGCAGTTCTCCTCCTTCATATTCATAGAGAAAAAGACTGAATTTTGGCGCTCATATAAAGAACGTTACCACATCCCTGTTATATTATTGTACGTACATGCAAGATATATGCTACATACACATATAATAAAAAAAGATGAGATGGATGGCATGTATATAGATAGCTTGAAATTCTGAGGAATATTGATATCTATTTCCTTTGACAAATTCATTTGACATCTCCATCACTATGGAAATAATTCCTTGCATTACATTTCTGAAGAAAACTGCATAGCTAGCTCTATTGGACTAATAACATACAAGAGGGCTAGCTGTTAAGTATATATATTATCATTATTACTAGCAGTGTTTGTATTTATTAATATTACACATTAAGGTCCTATTTGTTTTTGTTTGCATATTGTTACCATTTACATGTTGGGGAAGCAGGTAACAATATAGCCCGTGGATGGTTACAATTTGCATTGCTTACAACCTGGGAATTCTTTTTGAGTTAAAAAAACAATCTGGGATTCTTAAATTCAACTTATAGATTTTAACATAGCTTCATGCTGCATATATATAATCTGTGCAAGCTAATATCTCAAAAAGAAAAAAAATCTGTGCAAAAGCTAAAACAAATTGGGCCTAAGTCTGTGTCAACATCCTATTTGTAAAGAAATTATATTGTTACATTCATGCCCACAATAGTCTGTACTTCAATAGCTTCAACTGATTACGAGCTTTATAGACGACGTCGACCATGCCATGTAGCTGCAAAACTAAATGATTTATCATGGATTCAAAGATATGTATCCCTTTCAAGATGGAGAATGCACGTGCTTTATTAGATTAGGTGTGCACATTTAATTCAAAATCAAGTACACTGGAAGATTGCTGAAGTTTGCTAAGGATGTATGTGTTTCCACTTTATGTTGGATTTTGTATTCTTACTAGTGTTTGGTGACAAAATCGTGTAAATAATCTGGGTGCGGATAACTAACATAAGGATAGTGGTCAGCCATAATATTTTTGCATATCATCTTCCTTTTAGAAACACGTACGTTTACTATCAAACTTTCAGTGCTACATTTGCATTTTTTTCATTCCCACTATTCATTTCCTAGTTTGTGTAGCATATCTGATTCCTGGGTGTCTACCATTTTATTTAAATATATAGGCAATTTGTTAGCTACTCAATGCTGCAGACGTGTAAAATATTTATCAATTTCAATAACTAACTGAGCCGATTTCCGTTTTGTCTTTCAAGGTTTTATTTCAAAACTAGCTGAAAATGTGAGAGGATGATTTCATATCAATGGCCCGTTTTTTGGACAATGGAAGTGGGGAATCCAATTTAATACACCAAGGAACCATTTGTATTACGTTTTATTCTTTGTTTCTTCAATTTTATAAGATTATATTAACTAGGATGTATACATGAAATAATTCTGAATGTACTAAATTTCATACAAATTAACAGGCCTACCTAGCTCATTCCTTAACATATATATGGCACATGATACTTCATGAAACATACGGTTCATGCATGGTAAGGTATTTATATATTGCTTTATGCATATTTAAGGGGACACGTTCAAACTATGTATAATTCAAAACTATATGAAGTTAAGGTGATATATATAGTGTTTGTTTCCCGTTCTTTACCATAATATATACTTGTTTCTTGTTTGTTCCGGCACTTGGATACAATGATTATCAGAGGATAAAGGCTTAAACGTACAGTTGTTTCATCCTTTATTTCGAGATGAAATTGGAATTAATCTACTGGATCGGAGTTTCTTTTATTTTCGCGCATTTCGTTGCCTTAAATATATATATATAGTGTCAGTAACTCGTCTTTTACATTTGCATGATGGTCATTATGCAAATTAAGGTTACTGCATGGGCATTAGATATTGATCAGGAGCATGAACGTTGACGTACTACTACACCAGCATCTATACCACAGTACACGCGGTTTTGGTCCACGCAAAATACGTTGATGATGGTGACTGGTTGTTAATTCAAACGAAAAGTTACTCTGCTATCTGAGTGTATATATATATTTTATCTGTCTGCATGCATATGCATGTGAAAAGCAGTAGTAACTCTGCTAGCTAGTAGAAGCGCCCTAAAGAAAAGCAGTAGCTATAAGGTTTTATCCGTGCATACATATATGAAATTTGAAATTGCGTGTTGTAGTTCTCTTTTCATGAGAAGCAACTCGTGTAGCTTTTACCATTTTCACTATAAGGAATTACCACATTCTACGTTGCGGTTCCTCACTGCACAATATAGTAGAAAAGAAGAGACGATGGAGGCACGTAAATTTCTTCTGTACGTGGGGTAGTATGTAGTCGTACATTAACAAATGCTACGCATGCAGCTTTTAAATTTATTTATTATGTCTGTGCAGCCATCTTTTACTATATCTCTGACTGGTCTTTCTGAACCCCATATGCCAGGCCCTGGCTGCTGCATGCATGGCTTGGTAAATTGTCTCTTGTGCCGGCACAGTAACTATTATTATATCTTACCACGTGAGTATGTGACAAGAAAAAAAAACGTAAGTCTTGTTCACGAAAAGAAATTTTTTAGTATTACGTGTTGAAAGAACGTTGAGAGTGGTTTTTGGCTACTAAACCTAACAAATTACATACCTTGTCTGAAAACTACGAATTTATTAAGTCTAATTAATCTATCATTAGGATATGTGGGTTATTATAGTAGTTATGGCTAATCATATAGACTAATTAGACTTAAAGATTCGTCCGGCAATTTACAACTAAAGTGTGCAATTAGTTTTTTTATCTATATTTAAGGATTTATGTATGTGTTCAAAGATTTGATGGGATGTTTGAAAAGATTTTGTACAGAGAACTAAACAGGGGCGGCGTACTGAGAGGCAAGTTTTTGCTGTTGTCTGTTTCTAAATGTAAAGTTGACTAGTCCTAATCATGATGTAGTGCGATAAGGTGGCACTACCTAGTGATGAGAAACTAGCCAGTTTTAACCGTGTCTTCACTAGCTTCATTAAAGTGTCTCTTGGACGTAACTCACAGATGACGTCAACACATAGTCCGAAGTCGGGCCATTGAGATTCAGGGGATTAGGCGTGCCATTGCCGGCCTTGAGGCTATCACACACCTTAGTAGCAGACTTTAACTACTTTTCAACTCTACAGTCACAACAATTGTGCACGACTCACCGCCTACACCAAGACGAAGATAAGGCACTCCCTAACATAGCATTTGGTTCTGCTCCGTATATCGTTATTTAATTACAATGTTAATCATTCGTGTTAAAATACATTTGTATCCACCTCCACCGCTATCGGATCCCACATAATCACATACCATCCCATACAAAATCGATACCCTCCCATGACTGTGTAATTGCCTAATCGGATAGCAGGGCACCCATTGTCTTTGTTGCCTACATCAACGCCACTCGTAGCGTCATGTTGCTGCAGCCTCTTGCCTCCCATCGTCTTGGTTGCTAGATATTGGATCCTCGCCTTAGTACCACCACACCACCACTGCCTCTCATATCACACTGTCTCTCTTGCCAGATACTATATCATCACCGCTTGTAGCATTGTGTCGCTGCCACTTGCTCATTGCCTCTCGCCTCGTCACTGTGCACATGCTCTGGAAACTCATGCACCAATGAAGATGGCATCAACAAGGCTCTATTGCTTGAGGACGCAACACAAAGCACCCTACAACAGGGACACAAGCTACTGCAGTGGCTCTTGTAGGGTGAAATCAATGGCAGCTTAGCCTTCCATTTACATTACCTTGTGGAAACCAAACAAAACTCGTGACTTGTTACATTGTTACCATTAGCAGTTCTTTTTAATTACATTCATGTTTGCATTACAAGTTTGAACCAAGTAGCACCCAAGTGCTAAAGTAGAAATGATGAGTTAAAGGTTTATCTCCAGCATCATTTTGGCCCAAATCTTAAATCCTAAGAGGCTCTCTTGCACTTTGGACAATTAGCATTTAACTGACACCGTGTATTCCACAAGACGTTGATTCAACTTGCAGGCCTTGTCAAACGATGTTTGAGCTAGTTTAAGCCTAGTCCAAGGGTAATGACATTCTTTTGCTCAAAACCTATGGTAATGACAATGTGTTCTTTTGCTCAAGATGACATAGAGATTCACATGGATCCTAGAGGCCGATTAGGATCTGATGGACTATACCTAGATCTCATGGAGATTGATTAATTACGCACCTAATTCACTATGAATCATGACCTTTTTAGCTTTTTATGTAAGTGGTAGAGTTTATTCTTACTTTTGTCATGCTTACTACCCGGTAGTGTCAACCTAATTATTACATAGAAGCGTATGCATCTCAATGACCAATGTATAATAATGATGCGCAAGTATGGACTTTTTCTTATCAAACCAATGGTAATGGCATTGTGTTCTTTTTAGTGTTCACTCTACCTTTATTTCAATTGGAATACGCTACAAGTTGGCTATGGGATGTAGTTGTGGAGTGTTTGGAGGGATTTCCTCAAGGATGCCATGAATAGTGCCAAGTGTGTTTCTCAAGTGGTTTGACTTTGGGATCCACACTTACTTCCGGTTCCACACTTGTTTACTCCATATTTGGTGTTTGGCTTGGAAGGCTTGGGTGGAATGATTTTGGTAAAGGTGGGAGTGGTAGAGGAAGTGTCTTCTCACAATGTTTCAAACCAATACACTCACCTATCTTGCCATAAAGCTTGTCAGACCCAACACCCTCAATAGCAAAGCCTACACCTGGTCTACCACCCCACTTGAACTGGTGGATCATCATCCCCAATTAGGTCTCCCCACACAACACCTAGCTCAAGATAGTCCAAAGGTATGTGTTTTCTTACTCAAATTTCATTTTGGTGCACAACATGCTTCTACTTCCTCAGCCAAGACTAGGCAAAGCACACACTCAGCACAAGAGTTGCTCAAGTAGCCTTCTCAAGAACAATGATCCTAGCATTTTTCATAGCTATCTAAGACTGAAAAGCGGGACACGACTTGCAAGCACCCAAGAGGCTCAGCCTAGACTTAATGTTATCAAGTTCTATCAGATAGGCATACTTGGTTTGCAGGGTAGCTAGGTTTGACAAGTGAACTGCTATCGCACTCCCATCTCATCTAGCACGAATGGGGCCCCTTGCAAACTTAAGATCCTTAAGAGCGGTCTCTAGTCTAGCCCTATAGTCATTTCTCTCATTGACATCATGCTTCAACAAATGATCGTGACTATGGAAGGTGTCATTCAAGTTGTCTAGCTCTACCACAGGCTCATTGGTAGAAAGCGATACCTCGAAGTTGGAGTTGGACTCGTTGCCGCCCATCATCACATCACCAACAACCATGACATAAAACTCATCCTTGGTGGTGCCAGTGAAAAACACTAAAATCTCCAAACCAAAGTCATAGAGGCCAACTAGCGACCAAATAACTTCTAGACAACTAGGAGAATACAACGAGAAAAGCTAAAAGTAGAAAAAACAGAAAACACAACAAGGCGAAAACCTCTAGCAAAACTATATTTGGCTGGTTCTTC
>Ga0182004_10004564_pt1 | contig 11179 bp, 10 predicted proteins | sample Sormic07211540_1_FD_120479 | JGI IMG/M metagenome (GOLD analysis project Ga0182004, IMG submission 120479) | Endophyte microbial communities from Sorghum bicolor roots, Mead, Nebraska, USA - 072115-40_1 MetaG | ecosystem: Host-associated > Plants > Roots > Unclassified | place: USA: Nebraska...
GGCTGTTCGGCAGAACCTGGATGGTGACGATTAGCAGCCGATGGCATCGAGGCTTCAGGCTTCAGTGCTTCATGACTTGATCTCAATCGCGAGCAGGCTTCAGTGGAGTCGATGAGTCGCAGGCAAGTTAATAATTACGAGCAGGCGAAGGGTCTAGCCGCCGGCTGCTCAATGCCTCGATTGCTCCTGATGGCCAGGGCTAAGCAAACTAATAGATGGGCTGTATTCTTCTCAGGGGGGGCTATTGGGCTTCAAATGTTTTTTATGCCATTTTTATGAAACATGTTTCACTTGCTACTGGGCCTCGGCCCGTGCTGCAGCCCGGGCAGCACGGGCCGTGAATCCGCCCCTGCTCATACTCATGTGATGCACAAATATATTTTTTGTTAGACTTGGGATTAATGCCCAAGATGTATTCTTGCCTTACTGAGGAACATTTTCTAGCAACATTTTATTGCATATAAACTAATACTCTTTGATCCATAAAACTATAAAAGTATTATCTAGCTGGAAATTGATGGCTAATGCGTCACCAATATTATTCTAATTTCACTTGAAAATAGGATTTATGAATTATTCTCATTGTAATGCTTGGATGTGTAATATATCTTTATCACATATTTCTCTTAATTGTTGCCAAGGATGTTTCATTATTTAATTATGTTTTTCTAACGATACTCCTTTTGTACTTCTGATCTTCTTTGCAGGCTATCTTGGGCTTTGTTTTGCTACTGGTGTACAACTGCTCTGGCCTATTCATTTCACTTCAAGTAAAAATGTCATCTAGATCTCGTAAAAAGGCTGCAAAAAGGGCAGATAAATCAGCCGCAGCACGTGAAAGATGGAAATTAGCAAAAGAACTTGTACTACGGCATGAGGTAAGAAATGCCTAAGTCTTTCAATACACCTGAGCAATCGGCTACATCATCCACTGGAGTTCTAAATGGCACTGAAGCTAATGCTAACAGATCCAAAAATCATGAAAATCTAACTCAGGTTCCCACTGAAAGGTTCGGGCATGCATATAATCAGGCAGACACGGATAGAGCTATGAAGATAAACAATGATAAATTAACATTCTCTGGAGTGGTGTCTCTTGCTACTGAAATTAGGCCACAAAGGCCAACACTTGAAGTGGCTTTCAGAGGTCTAACACTATCTATTGGAAAAAAGAAACTTCTGCAATGTGTTACAGGAAAACTTTCACCAGGTAGGGTAACAGCTATCATGGGCCCTTCTGGAGCAGGAAAGACTACTTTTCTCAATGCTGTATTAGGTAAAACGTCTGGGTACAAGAAGGATGGGATAGTCCTTATAAATGGGTTACCTGGATTAATGCAGTCATATAAGAAGATCATTGGTTTTGTGCCTCAAGATGATATTGTCCATGGGAACCTGACTGTCGAGGAAAATATGTGGTTTAGTTCATGTTGCAGGTATTTGATAGAAAACACAAAGTTTAATTGCTTTCTGAGTCTATTCCTTTTTCTGTTCCACTAATCTGTTTTAGCACAACCTTTATCAAATAAATTATTACTATTACCTTTGTCAGTGCCAAGAAGTACAGCTAGTTTTAATTAATTTTTACCTGTAAGGGAGTTTTTAACATGCAATGTTCTTCTTAATGAAAAACCGCCTAGTTCATCCTAGGTTGGATCTTGTTTTTTTTAACCTGCAATGTTCATTTTTTAAACTTGCCATAAGAAACAATGAAATTGCATTTCAAGGCTTATCAACAGAGAGAAGACCTAATGTGCTGTTATGGTAGGAAATACCTACCAGAGGAGGCCACGGGTATAGTCCCGTGCTGCCGTGTCGTAGTGGCCACGGTCACCAGGAGTCCCGCGCCGTGGTGACTACGGTCACCAGGAGTCTAGATTAGTTTTGGAAATCTTGGAAGTCCTAGAGTTTATTTCCTATTCCGTATTTTAGTAAGAGTCGGTTTGTAATTGCCTTTATAAGGCCATCCTATTCTGTCAATAAAGATTAGCCTGGGATTGTGATTATTATAATCACCCTTGGGCGCCCAGCGCCTAAATCCATCTGCTCGCCACGCTCCAGCATCGATCACGGCAAGAGCACGCCGAGATCGACTCCGCTCCCTTGCTACGCACTCTCCTCCCTATCTCCTACGAAGCAAGGCTCGACGGCGTAACATGTGCATGCTATAATAATATTGTTTCTCATGGTTCATCCATGCCACATGTTAAACACAATATTCATTTGTTTTAGATATATCATAATTTTTTTTAAAAAGGTTTATGATCAGTATTTAAATTTCATTTCCTGTCTTTAGATGCATAAAGTAGTCATGCTACATAGCTCTAAGCTTGAATTGATTACTACCTCCACCAGATATAGTTGATGTTTCCGACAGCACATTTTCACTAATTGCAGGTCAAATTAGCTGTCCAAAATGTCATCTAATTCTGACCTGAATAGCCTATGTGATGACCAGCCTTATGTGTTTGCTTTGCCAGTATAAAAGAAATGCAATGTAGTTTATCTCTCTTGGAGCAGGGCATCTGTACAACTGTACCTGCATCAGGGGTCTCTCTTGGAGCAGGCTTTGCCTCTCCTTTGTACTTCTTTCTCTCTTAATGAAATGACAGCTCTGTGTTGTTCAAGAAAAAAAATGCAATGTAGTTGATCCCAGTAACCCTTTCCATATATATTGTTCATAAAGTAAATCGTTTATTATAACAATCAGTATTATTTTGTGGAATAGGTTAAGCAAAGGCATGTCAAGATCTGATAAGGTTAGGGTTCTTGAACGGGTTATTGAATCATTAGGGCTTCAAGAAATTAGAAATTCCCTTGTTGGGACAGTGGAGAAGCGGGGCATTTCCGGAGGACAAAGGAAGCGTGTTAATGTTGGGATTGAAATGGTTATGGAACCATCTCTTCTGATATTAGACGAGCCAACTACTGGCTTAGACAGTGCTTCTTCTCAGCTACTTCTAAGGGCACTTCGACATGAAGCACTTGAAGGTGTAAATGTTTGTGCAGTGGTTCACCAACCAAGGTATGTCGCAAACATTAAATCATCAATTTGTCTCCTTTCTGTATGAATTGATGTGCTCCCTATCTTCAACTAAACTCGATTCTGCTTGCATGCAAAGCTTTCCAATAAATATGTGTAACATCCATTGGTCAATGGGCCTGAAAAAAAGCTTGCATTCCTTGTCTGAGATCACCTATTAGTTCGTGCTAACACCTTGTGATCAGATACCCAAAAAGGGCTGAATTAAAAACTTAAATAATATTTTCTTTGCTTCCTTTTGTATTTATTGACATATAAGCTTGACAATTGTTAATGTTGTACACAGCTATACTTTGTTCAACATGTTTGATGACTTTGTCCTTTTGGCAAGAGGTGGCCTTATTGCTTATCATGGACCTATATATGAAGTTGAAACGTACTTCGCAGGTCTGGGGATCAAGGTGCCAGACCGTGAGAATCCTCCAGACTATTACATTGACATTTTAGAGGGAATAGTAAAGACAAAAATGAGGGGAAATGTCACTCCTAAACACTTTCCACTCCTTTGGATGCTACGTAATGGTTATGAAGTTCCAGATGATTTGCAGAAGGACCTTGAGAATATCAATACAATTCGTGAATTATATACTGTTCGGTCCATTAGCGAACAGTCTTCAGAAGAACAGTCAGAAAATACAGTTTCTGTGCACCGTAATCTGAGTCCATCAAATGAATTACTGGAAAGGAAAACACCTGGTGTGTTTGCACAATATGGATACTATTTGGGGAGGTAAATTGTTTTCTGTGATATTTCCTGCATGTTTTGTGAATCAATCTGTGACTATACTGTCAAAATGTTTCAGGGTAGCAAAGCAACGGTTGCGTGAAGCTACACAGCAGGCCGTTGATTACCTAATATTGTGTATTGCTGGCGTATGCATTGGGACAATTGCTAGAGTTCGAGATGATTCATTCGGTGTAGCTTCTTATGGATATACCATAATGGCAGTTTGTAAGTCAGCGTCTTTTGTTGTTTCTAGATTAGTAAATTTAAATAAACTATCAAAGGAACAAAAAAAAAACTGCTTTGTTGTGAAAAAAAGTGGTTACGATAGACTTATGGAGATCCTATAAAATTATCAATAGCTTTTAGTAAATATAAACTAACTTATATCACAGGACTTAATCTTTCTTTCATGATATATCAATATCATTGTAATTATGCTTCTCTAATTTGGATTTAAATTGAAAAAATATGTGTCTCCTGTTGCATCTTTGCTTGTCATATTTACTTGAGGTGGTTGGAGAGCGAAGATATTGTAGAAGTTGATTTTTTTTTTCAACTAACTAATGTTATGCTTTTTGTTCAGTATAGACTAGCCAGGGTCCAAAAGTGAACTTTTTTCCCTAGCAAACAATACAACACTGAAACAGGAACTATAAGATATGTATATATTTTCTCAAGCACGCAGGAGAATTGTGCATTATTATATTAAGAAGAAAAAATGGGAAAGGAACCCATACGAGACACACCCACTCACCAAGATATGTATATTTCACGAGCTGATGGTGGCTATAACACTTTTAAATGCACGTTTTTCAGGATAATATGTTTATCAGATATAATACAAGCACAAGCGAAAAAGGACAAAATAATACCTTTTTTCTGTCCATGGCTGTGTATCCTCTGTTCTTTCCTTTTCCAATATGTGCCTCTATTCACTGTCTTTATTAACTATAACAACTCATCAATTAGCAATAGGCAAGTCAGCCAAACTCATGTTCATAACAGTGCACTGTCTGTCAATGGGAATCCTACCATAACCCCATAAGTGTTAATTGTTAATTCAGTCACAGAAAATTTTAGCAAAGTTTATCCCTTTTTCCAATCTATTGGTTATAATTACAATGGAATTTTTTTACCCTGCAACTGTAAGATATGTTACAGTAACATGTTAGCTAATGCTAATGTGCTTGTTGCAGCACTGTTATGCCAGCTTGCGTCATTGCGGTCATTTTCACCTGAAAAATTGCAATATTGGAGGGAGAGACAATCCGGCATGAGCTCTCTAGCTTACTTTCTTGCAAGAGATACTATTGATCATTTCAATACTGCCGTTAAGCCAATCATCTTTCTCTCAACATTTTATTTCTTCAACAACCCACGGTCGACTCTTAGAGACAATTATTTGGTTTTGCTGGCCCTAATTTATTGTGTAACCGGCGTAGGTTACACTTTTGCTATTTGGTTTGAACTCGGATTAGCGCAGTTGGTAAGTAGGGCATCTTTTTTTTTTTTGGTAATCATGATATTAACTCTACAGAAGGTGGCTAATGACTACACTGTTGCAGAGTTCTGCAATAGTACCTGTTGTGCTGGTCCTGGTGGGCACTAAACCAGACCTTCCGCGGGTTATAAGGGAATTGTGCTATACAAAGTGGGCTCTACAAGCATTCATCATTGCAGGAGCAAAAGAGTTAGTATTCTGTTTCTTTAATCAGAAGTAATCCTGTTATCCTGTAGTTAAAGAACTTGTTTATGGCATTGTTAATCAAATGTGTGCATAGCAGGAAAACTATTATGATCGCCTTGTTTATTCATGCACAAGAAAAAAGTCCAGAATTCTCACATTCAAAATACACTACTACATCCATTTTTTTACATGTCGCATTAGGTTTGTCCTAAGTGAAACATTCCTAACTTTGACCATCAGTTTTAAAAAATCCATGTAGTTTCACAACATGTGAACTGTATATTATGGTATTTCTTATAGTGAATCTAAAAACATAAATCTTATGTTTAAACTATACAATATTTTAAAAATTTATTGTAAAATATAGAAATGTTTGACTTAGGACATAACTAATACGACATGTAAACAAACAGAGGGAGTAGCTATGAACCACTTCATTTAGCCAAGATCTCATGTTTGTGAACTTCAGGTGTTACACAGCCTATATTTTGACTCAACTGTCATCATCATATAACCTGAAATTATTGAACTAGTTCTCAAAATGTCTACGGGTCATTCAGTGTATGTATGTTTGTCTTTGGTGAAAAAAAATTGGAGTTAGAGTTTCTCGAAAAAGAAAATTGTTAAATTACTCCCCCCATTCAAAATTATAAGACGTTTTGGCTTTTCTAGTTACATAGCTTTTGCTATGCACTTAGATATACACTATGTCTAGATATATAGTAAAAATAATGTATATTGAAAAGTCAAAACGTTTTATAATTTGGAACGAAGGGAGTGCAATATTTTTTTGAAGTTCTATGATTTCCTTACTCAACCACCATTACTAAACTTGTATAAGCAATGTCAAGCTTTCCCATCTTTTTCCTAACTCAGTTTTGTCTTCAGGTATTCAGGTGTGTGGCTGATCACTAGATGTGGAGCATTGCTCCAAGGGGGCTATGATATCAACGAATTTAATCTTTGCATCACCATTATTATGCTCCACGGTGTGCTCTTCCGGCTTGTTGCGTTTCTTAGTATGTTAAAGTTGAAATAGATGTAAGTGTACATATGTTTTTTTTTCTTTTCACTTCACATCTATGTTACTGCTCCCTCAATTTCAAACTATAAGACGTTTAGGCTTTTCTAGACACATTACTTTTATTGTATATTTAGACACAATATATATATCTAAGTGTATATTAAAATCTATGTATTTAGAAAAGCCAAAACTTCTTATAATTGGGATAGAGGGAATAATACATATTTTAACGATGTTTTTTTGATCGAAATATGTGCACTGTGTAGGTGTTGCCATCTTATGGACAAGAGGGATAACGTACACCTTTGATTATTTTATTTGGTATATATTGATGAAAGAAGGCTATATCTCATGTAGGAAGCTGCACTCAGGAGTAGAGCAAAACAGATATATACTGATTTTTTTGTACCTACCGTTGTTGTCCATAAGCCCGTTGGAATGGAATATGAAGCAATATTTTTCCTACTGTATATATGGACACGTAATTTTTTTTATACATTTATTAAAATTTACCCCCACCCCCTCTAAGTGGTACTCCCTCCATCTCAAAATAATTGTCGTTCTTGTTTCTCGATAAATAACTTTGATGAAATATATATTAAAAAATATTAATATAACATAAATAGTATTATTGGAAACATTTTTAAATCTAGTTTTTTAACAAATTTATTTGAGGATATAAATATTATATGTATTTTCTACAAATCAGGTCAAATTTATGATACGGAAACTGAAACGACACCGACTGAAAACAACATTTAATTTAGGACAGAAAGTAGTAGTGGGAGTAGCAGTCTTAGCCTGAGTCGTGTAATCTCTGAATTCGCGCTTACTGGATCGAAGTCTGCTTTTTGAGAATCCATTTCAGTGGTGTTTTTATTATTTTTATTTCATTTGTTTGGGAGAAAGGTAGTCGGGTACCCCAGAACTGCAAAAGTAGACCCCTTCGCCCAAAAAAGAGTAAAATCCGCCACCTATCTCTAAACTTGTACTGCAGTGTCATCTCGCTCTCTAAACTTGTAATCGACCGTTTAGGTTCTCAAATTTGCGTTTAGGTTCTCAAATTTGTTCGTTTGTGTCGTTTTGGTTCCTAAATTTATTCAGCTGTGTCATTTCAGTTCGTAAACTTAGAAATTATCTGTCTAGGTTCTCAAATTTGTTCAGTTATGTCATTGCGGTTTCTAAACTTAGTTTTGAGTCTCATCTGAATTAAAACAAAACGATCTAAAAATTCTATATTAAAAATAATTCATAACTTTTTCATATGAAGTTGAATAAAGATAAACTTTATATCAAAATTGTAACCCTCAATCCGATCTACAACTTTATAGTTAAATTTTTTTTATTTGAAGCTGTTTAGTATCACAAAATTTAATTTTAAAATTTAAAATCTATAAAGTTTTAAAAAATATTTTAGGACCCTAAATGATTTTATTCTAAAAAAATTTTAACTAAAAGTTGTAGATCGCGTTGTTGGCTACAATTTTGATATAAAGTTTATCTGCATTTGAATTCATATGAAAAAATTTTGAGTTATTATTTGATAGAGAGTTTTTTAGATTCGCCATGTTTTGACTTAGATGAGACTTTAAAACATGTTTAGGGACCGGAATGACATAACTGAACAAATTTAAGGATCTATATGGGAGATTTCCAAGTTGAAGGACCAGGATGATACGACCGAACAAGTTTAGATACATAAACGGTCATTTTGCGAGTTTAGAAACCGAGATAACACAACGGAACAAGTTTAGAGACCGATAATAGACTTTACTCCCCTAAAAATAAGGAGAGCTACATGTAGATGTAGACAACCTGCCAAAAATAATTGGACCGAGCATGGCTGACATGAGGGAGAGGACACGCGGCAGGACAGAGGGGAATTTGATCCACCATTCTCATGGCCGCACCCACCTTGGCTGACCACGAGGTCCTAGCGAGGAGCAAGGTTCAAGTGTTAGCAGAGGTCGTCGTCTTTCTCTCAATCTGTGGGGGGTATAAACCCCTATATTTTCATGGCTAAATATGGGCTGCACCATCGGAGGTGGCCCGGCCCACAATATGAAGGTGTGCAGCATATGACGCTGGTCGGTGTGCACCGCAAGGCTACAAGAAGGTATTGTACCAAATATGACTCTTTACTTATAACTCTAGTCCTTCATAGTATATAAGGAGGGGCAGAGGTCCCCTTGAGAACAAGTCAGAGATCACATTACATCTCATATCAATACAATCAGACGTAGGACGTAGGTATTACTCCCTGACGGCAGCCGAACCTGGATAAATCCTTGTCTGTGTCTTACGTCACCATCTAGTTCGTAGCTTGCGCACCTGTCTACCGACAATCTACTACCTTGGGCATACCCCTAGGTAGACTGTCAACCAGCTTTCGTCGACAGTGGAGCGTCAGGTAGGGGTTTGCGTACAGCTTCCCAGGCGAACCAGATGGTCATCATCTCTGACTCCGCGATCGTGGCGAGCGGTCTCATGTTCACCGTCGGCCAGATCATTTGGACCACTGGCTTCAACGGTTTCACCGCCACGACCATGGAGGAGGTACAGATCCAATCTGCGCTGATCACTTCTTCACCGACGTAGGTTGCGGCTCCAACCACGCTGGCTACGGTTCCGACCACTCCAGCAATGTCTTTGACCACACCAACAACGTGTAATAATGATTGCCTGTTCGGTTGCTTGGCCTACTTGCTCTGACCATCTGTCATGTCGTAATAATGATTGCCGTGAAGAACGACGCTACGACAATCGTGACCACCTTTATGACAACACGTCAGAAAGCTTGAGGACCAGACAATTTTGTCGCCACCGAACAGGCTTTCGTCCAAGGATAAGTGCACTTCTAATATTTTATTTATTTTTAGCATAATACTTTTAACATTATTATCCTTCAAAATAACTTTTTGATTAGCTGACTAGTTTTTTCTCCTACACGAGTTTTCTAGGGCCGGCACTGTCTCTGACTCTCCCCACACGTGCACGAGATCTACCCTCTACGTTATGGGTGGTTGGCACTAGCTCTCTGTCGAGGCTGGCAATCCTACGCGTGCCTAGGTTCCGTACCTCATGCTCCAGATTGTTGACCAGACTAGAGCTGGTACAAGCTCTAGGATAAATTAACTACTCATGTTAACTTTAAATTTAACAAAAAAAGCTAAAATCTTACACTAGTGCTGATTTTTTATCTAGAGTTTATTTATACATCATATACTACATATTCCCTATATTTATTTTCAGGAGTTTGGCCCAGTCAACAAGCTACGCTCGAGGACTCATCGATCATTCCCTACGCTGAGCTCGGGGACTGCTCCGACCATCAAACACATTTACGTTCCCAACCACGCTCAGAGATTTGTCGACTAGTCTCTATGCTATGCTCGAAGACTGTGCCGACCACCGAGCATGTTTACGTTCTCAACCACGCTTGGAGACTTGTTGACCAGCCTCTACATTGTGCTTGGGATCTGTGCCGACCACCGGGCATATTTACGTTCTCAACCACGCTTGAGGACTTGTCGACCAGTCTCTACGCTATAGTCAGGGCTTGCTTCGATCACTCTCCGACCACAGCTTGGGGACTACTCTTCTCAGTTACATATAAATTAGACTCATATACAACTGAGGGGCAATTTTAATTTTTAGACTTTGCTACAAGGCTCATACTTCGTATTCCAATAAGCTCGGGGACTACATCGGTACGATGCACCTGACAATGCATCTCAATATTAGAATTTCTACACGGACTTTTCTTTTTAGACCCTGGTACCACGTGTCTACGTCACCTACTACCAGGCTCGGGGACTAAGTGGGCACACTTCACCTTACGGTGAATATACTTGTTTTTTCGAACTATTCACTTTTCGTAAAAGTAGAGTGGACACACTTCATCAAGAAGGAAATCTTTTTTCTCAAGAGCATCATGCATTATTCGGACAACCTGCTTCTTCGGTGTCAATGGTGGCTGACTGTCTTCCGAACTACTGTCGCAACTATTCGAGCGACTTTCCGTGCTGGTCGAAGACGTCAAGCCTCACTGGTCGAAGAAGCTCAAGATGGCGTTGAAAGCCCTAGTTTGGTTTTGGATAATTGATGAAACCCTAGTACTAACCTCTATGCTAAGTATGTGTAGACTTAATGAGGTTGGTATATGCTAAGTGATGGAGCAAGAGATGATCATGGTGAAGATGGTGATGACCTCAAGATGATCAAGTGCTCAACTTGGAAAAGAAGAAAGAGAAAAACAAAACCCTATGGAGATCAAGACAAAGGTATTGCTTAGGGTTTTGGTTTTGGTGATCAAGACATCATAGAGGGTGTGATCACACTTAGGATAGACAACCGTACTATTAAGAGGGGTAATCTCGTTGTGAAAACGGTTGTCTAAGTGCCACTAGGTGATTGGATTTCTTGCATGAGCATTAGGACCTAGTGAGCTAACTAAGTAACCCTTGAAAAATGTTTTGAAATATGCTAACACACGTGCACAAGTGTGGAAACACTTTGGTGTTGGCACATGGAAGCAAGAGAAGTAGTTGAAATCGTTTCGTGCAGCGCTTTCAAGCCGGACGCGTCCGGTATGAGGTCGGACGCGTCCGAGTTGAGGCACCGGACGCGGAAACAGTTTTCGCGTAGAGTCCGGTGTGCTCCGTCCGGTGAGGTCGCTTTCTCGGTGAAACTCTCTGA
>Ga0182004_10004565_pt1 | contig 11179 bp, 11 predicted proteins | sample Sormic07211540_1_FD_120479 | JGI IMG/M metagenome (GOLD analysis project Ga0182004, IMG submission 120479) | Endophyte microbial communities from Sorghum bicolor roots, Mead, Nebraska, USA - 072115-40_1 MetaG | ecosystem: Host-associated > Plants > Roots > Unclassified | place: USA: Nebraska...
CGCGGCCCCGTTCGGGCGACCGGAAGGGAGGGCCGGCGGGATCAGGGCCACCAGGGCACGGAGCGAGCTCGAGAGGGCCATGGCCATGGACGATTGCTGCTGCTGCTCCTTTCTTCCTGCCCCTCCTTTACCTTATCCGTCTATTTGGGCTGTCAGTTATGGGCCTAATCATCCGTCTACTGTTCAGGCTTCTGAATGGGCCGGCCCATAAATAGCGGGAAGGCAGCCCACGAAGCGGAACCAAAGCGCGGGAAAATCCGCCCCGAAATAGGCGCGCGGCGGCGGGAAAGATCTCCATTCTCATCTGCATCCCTCCCGGGAACCGATTCGCCGCCGCTTCCCCACTTGGATTCACTCTCTCCTCAAAGCCACCATTGCGCAGCGCAGCTATCCTTCTTCCTTCGCCTCCGCTCCGCATCCATCCGACCGTGGCGAGCTCCAACTGCGCGGACCGGCCAGGCGGCTAAACCCTAGCGCGCGCCGCCATGGACTCGGCGGTGCTCTCACTCACCTGCGCGGGCCTCGGCGCCTCGCAGGAGGACGAGGACGGCGCCGTCATCGGCTACGCCAAGAGCGACCACTGCCTAGGTACCCCCCCGCTCCCACCCCGCTTCCTGCGCTTCTTTGCCGACGGCTTGGGTTTGACCCCATTTCTGATCGGAGGATGTGTTTGCTGACTAATTTCTGCTGTGCGCGCGTTTTCGCCATTTCTGTAGATAATCTGAAGGATCTGCAGAGATTCCTGCGGCGGGACGACCCGCAGCGGCGGGAGGTTTTCAAGCAGGTCTGCAAGTGGAAGATTGCGTCGAGGGATCTGGTGCCCATCATCGAGAATTACCAGAACGACCGCAATCTGGTCATCACTGCAGGTATTTGTTCTTCCGTTTTGATTCCTTTTGAAATCTGAAAGTTCTGTATGGGCTTTCAGTGTGAATAGGGTCTCAGATAAACCGTGTATCTCTGTTCCCCAGTAATATAACACTGAAACTACGTATGTGAATATCTTTATTTTATGGTGCTCTGATGTAGCACCCTATGACTAAAGCTGTCCACTTTAATTTTGTATTGTAGTGAAAGTATTGGTATTCCTTACGATGCCTGTGGAGTCCTCGTCAGATGATGTTGCACAGCAGATAGAGTATCTGTGGGATTTGAAGGCTGCACTGACACGCAATGTTGCAGTGACTGTCATTGTGTCTCTTCTTGAGGACCCATTGGATCGCTTGGAAAGGTAAATCTATTCCCTTGTTTTTATCATGGAGCTCACACAACTGACTAACTGAGCAGTGTTGTTCATGAGGATCACAGAACACTGTTACATAGTTAATCTTTACATATATCTTATAATATAGCCTGGTGCAAACACATTTTCCAAAGGGCCCACATTATGAGCTACTGCCTGAATACATTTGGAAGAGCAAGGTCAATATGACTAACCTGCGGCAAGCTCTTGGAGACTGCACTAAACTTTTTTTTAACCCTGTTGTATTTGTCTACCAAGACATCTCCAAGACCAAGCTGATTGTATTCAACAAGGGTAGTGTAGGTGCAAAACAGAGAACTCAAGAATTTCAGGACTATTTCTTCAGAGTTGTGCCCCCTGTTTATCTTTTTTTTCTTGGACAAATGCTCATAGGCATATTATATCTGGTTGGCCGAACCTAAAATTATGAACCCTGTGCTTTGGTTTGTGGCCCTGAGGCTATCAATGAAATCGGTCTGCAGACCAATTAAGTTTCTGTGTTATAGTTTCTGAGGACACTTTTAACATTTGTCCCTAGGAGATGCAATGCTAAACTGGAACAACTGTCCTTTTTTTTCTACTTGCCCAAGGGCCAGCCCTTTTGCAATCAGAGTGGTGATAGAATTTGAATGAGAAATTAAATCTTCAACTAGATAGGTTTGTACTAACTTTGAGCGTTACATGAATTAATCAATCAAATACGGTTATATTCTGTTTCACTAGATTTTTTTTTTCACATCATTCAACCCATATTTCAAGCATATTGTTTTTGTGGATTCCATTTGGCAATCAGATGACAAAGATGATAAGTTTCAGTGAGATTTTACTTGTGCCATTACCTTATCAGCAAAACTAAACGTGGTGTTTGTGCTATATGTTAATTTATCAGCATGGTTCTTCCACTATCTTCACCTGCCTCTATGCTAGGGCAGAAGTGCAAGTTTTATTTGATTAACTACCATTATTACTCCATCCTGTTCACATTTATATTATGCTATTTACTAGTTTAAACGCTATATAAGTATATATTCTTCATCATAGTGACTTCAGCTGACATGATTTTCTATTCAATACCAATCAGAACTTTATTCTCAGAAGATGACTGGAAGTTAGTTCAGTTGGTGCTTACTTTGTTCCGCAACGTCTTGGCTATTCAAGAAATCACATTGACACAGAAAGCATCTGGAGAAGCTACCCACTTACTCTTCCTAGCTGACAGCTTTTTGGAGCTCATGTTCCAAGAGAATGTGATGGACATAATCTTAGTTTTGACTCAGCATATTGATGAGCCCTCTGGTTATCTTAAGGAGGAAAACCTTCTTTTAATGGAGATCTATCATTATCTCTTCTTAGGCCGAGACCCAGGACTGATTGCCCGAGCTTCTAATAAAGGTTCAAAGGTATTCCTTCTTTTTGTTATTTTCTTTTCATTTTTGTGAGTACTATTCTGTATTTTTGGATGCCCCTTTTTCTGTCGACTGTCAGTGGAGAAAGCTCAAATTTGTTTACTCCATTGATAGGATCAGGTTAACGGAGATATTGTTTCATCAGTTGATTCATTGAGATTGATGATGGAGGAGGAAGAAAGGAAAAAAAGAATGTTCAGGCAACGGAACTCGGAACATAGCTCACTTAATGGGACTTTTACGTGCTTTTCAGTGGTACTACACATTTTCGAATTCTACCACTTGGCTCCTACATTATAACCAGATAATCAGATGTACTTGTCTCTGCTTGCATTTGAACTTACAGGATGGATCTAAATCATTGTGCAAAGGGAACCCAAGCTCTTCATCTGCAAATAGCCTCTTGAAAATACGTAATGTCCAAAGAGGTCCTCAGAAAAGGATAGCCTGGGACAATGAACTTCTGTACATACCAAAGGAGGGTATTACAGAAATGCTTAGAAGCTTCATGGATCAATTTTTATCTGGAGCATACAATAGTAAGTTTGTCTCATTTCCATTTAACAGAACCATTATGTTTTGTTCATGTAATCTTGAGATAACACAGTTCTTATCAGTCCTGATGCAGTCAGTCTGTGATGATATCATGGATGAGCACCACTCTATTGAGAAATCTGATATTATTACATTCTTCAAAGTTGCTCGATTTGTTCTAGCTTTTCAACATGAGAAGGCTTCGAATGATCAGGTCTGACAGAACTCATGGGCTGTTTATTCTTCATTCACTTATGAATGTTTTTATGTGCTATCGTGGAGATTCTTGTCTCATTTCACTCTTTGTCCAACATGGATGACTTGAATTGCCAAGAGGCACAGTTATGTAACTGATTTCTATTTGCTACTGGACTTAATGAAACTTACACTGCAGTTAGTTATATCTTGGTTTATTTGTCATGAATGAATATCATAACTATGTCTATCCAAGCAGATCTGATTATAATCCTTTCTCTTCCATGATGATTCATGACAATGTGAGATTTCTTTTGGCAGAAATCTGTTAAAGGGATTCAACCATCTGAGGTTTCTCCTAGCAATGAGCATGATGATAATCTGCCATTCCATGGTGATATATGTGGACCTGTTGCGGCCACATTGAATGAAGATATGTTCAATATAGTCATTTCCAGGTGGCGTGAGACGTATGAGGGTCTTAAGGAAACTAACGACTACAAAACTCTTTCCGCAGCTGGGTCTTTAATGAAGAACATGGTAATAGAATGTGTATTTTGTAAATTTTACAATGACAGTGACGCTAAATTTAGTTTTCCTAATAACCCATGGTTACATGCACATATCAAATTTGCCTTGTTTCTTGCTTTGAAAAGACTGAACAAGGAAACTAGAGAGCGGTTTGCGAAAACTAGCAAGGGGAGAAGCACTTGCCAAAAATAAGTCAAGTTTGAGCAAAATCCCAAGGCTTAGTTCTGAAATTTTGATGCAGCTCACTTTTTTAACCTTGATTCAGTATCTAGTTCTTTAAAGGTTTATAGCTCAAGTAGATTTAGTATTAGGTCCGAAGGTGCATCTATATTCTATACACATACATGTGTCTAAGCCTAACCAAACTGAATTAGCTATGTAGAGCTTGACTTCAGAAAAATAGAGATTAAAACAATGTCGAGTTTAAATTGTCTTAGTTTTGAACCATTGCCAAACTTTTACATATATTTTGCTATCAGCAAAGGTTTTTTTTTCATTCATCAAGCTAAGTGCTTTATGAGATTTTAACTTGATGAACCTTGTAAACTGCCTACATTCTCATGCCGGAATCCTCAACAAAATTTGGTCTGAATGGGAATTGTAATGTCTTACTGACTTTAATGGAGAGATTTTCAATTCAAAACCGTACGAGTACTTATTTTTCAGTTGTGATGTCCATTAGAATATCCTTGCGAGCTATTCAGTTAATACAGCAGGCCTCCCCCCCCCCCCCCCTCTTCTCTGTTTGTGTATGTACTCTGTATATTTCTTCTTAATGCAATTATACACAGTGTGTTTGTACTCTAGTATATTTCTCGAGGAAAAACTACTGCATGTATCTTGTGGCCCCTCATAGTGCAGTACCTTGCATTGCAGATTGACATGATATATTTGGTGCTAAAAGTACTTCCTGAAGATTCAAGGGAATCTCAAACAGCTCGTGTTTTACTGTATAAACTGTTCTATGATCAGACAGAAAATGGTCTCACTCAATTTCTGCTGAACTTGTTCAGATCATTTGATAGTCACAAACAACCCAAAAGGTTTGTACGAAATATTCCCTTGGGAATTTCATCTCTGTCATTTGCTACTAAAATTGAAGCTTCAGGACATACAGTAAGTCAATTAGTAGGTGCACTTCCTGCACTAGAAAATTCTTGTTGAGGCGTTCAGAACATTATCTGCATAATATATGTGTCCCTGACTTTACAAAAGCACAATATATAGCTTTAATCTATGCATCAAGTAGATGGTAATTCATTTCCTAAAATAGATAAGCTGCTGGACATTCTAGACTGGAAATTTGTCATCCTTAGAACTCACAGGCTTGATTTTCATGCTCTCAATGCCTTCAATGGTATTATGCAGTTTGGATGTTCATGCTCTCAAAGGTTAGATTTTATTTTTTTAGAACTATAGATGAAATATCCCCTTCTAAACATGTAATCAAAATAATCCTACAAGTTTCTTTTCTAGTTGGCTGTACTTTTTGGTTTGTGTTTCTATTACATAGTTTGAATTATGTTCCCTTTCTGGTTAGTGGAGATCGACACTACCTTTTGCAATTTAATCCACTAAATGTATACCATACTGTCATTTACTCTTATTTAACTTCACTGCCTGTTTTATTTACCAGTGATCTAGTGGATTTATTAGAAACAATTCATATCATGCTACAGCTCATGGAAAAGCTTCAAGCACGCGGTACATTAAGGGTATGATGTTCTTCCTGTCTGTAATATGTCTTGCTCCAGCCACAGTAATGTTCTCTGTGCATCTTCATTTTTCTAGCAACTTTTACTCCTATAGGTTCTGAACTGTTTTAAGTGAAGATGGGTAGCATCACACTCAATCAATCATTGCTCTATTTTTCCTTTAGGTTGCAAAAAAGACAAAAAAGGTCAGAAGAAAGAAGGCAACAAATGGTAAAAACGAGAATTCAGAACCCAAAGTGGAGAATGTAGAACCAAACGACGCTCATCCTACAGATGAGACCAAATGCTCACCTGAATCACTTCCAGATTTGAGGATCGAGGGTCCTGCTTCAGAACCTTCTCCCTCAGAACCTGGAAAAGTAGACACCAGTGGTGCACCTGTACCGGATATACTTGTGGACACTGCAGTTAACATGGAGAGTACAGCACATGCTGAAGGTGGCCCATCTTGCACAGACGGTGGTGTAATGAAGAATCTCATCGATGAAGAGGGTGAGACTTCAGATTCTTCAGTTGATCACCAACCTGCTACAAGTGAAGTTGATTTTAATGTTTCCCGATTAATATCTAGCCTTGCAAACAATTCTGTTGTGCAAAATATTTGCTGGTTGTTGAAGCATTACAAAAGTAACTCCTACCGTACAAACCATTACATAATATGCATGCTACGGAGATTCTGTGAAGATCTAGAGCTGTCACCAATGCTCTATCAGGTAAAAGAAACGCCTGCTATGTTTCCTCACAGTTGTTTCTTCTTTGGGAGCTTATATTGTACTGCCTTTTGCAGCTATCGCTTTTAACAACTTTCTATGATATATTAGCGGAAGAGAAGTCGTCTAGTTCAAAGGAGTACACAAACATTGTAAATTTTCTTTCTAAAGTTGTGAGGAAAATGTTGAGGTCAATCAAAAAACAGCCATTGCTATTTGTCGACATATTATTTTGGAAGACACGAAAGGAGTGCCACTGCATTGATGCTGATCTACTACTGAATGAGCTTAAGAAAGATGCTGGAAACAAGGATGGTGAAATTGGTTCAAGTAAGGGGTGGAGAGGTCCAGTAAATATAGCAGATTCTCTTGGTGATGATGAAGTTGACTTGGTTATACCGCAGGCACCTTATGATGCTGATAAGTAAGTTCTGTGCATTTCTTTAATGATGTTTTGTGTTACTATACATACAAAGACGTGCAGTGGTAAAGTGAACAATATCACATATTGATTTCCATTGACATGCATACAGGGATGGAGATCTATCAGCTGATGAACATGGGGATGATTTTAGGAAGAGTAGTACTACATATAAAAGGAGCAGATTCATGTCACTTTCAGATAGTGATGCTGAGGAAAATGAGAGGTTCATTTTGTATGCTCTTCTGTATTTGAACTCATAGCTAATTAGCTGAACTTCAATCCTCACTTTAATATGAATGGATTTAATTCAGGAACCATGTATCGAGAGATTCGGTGCCCAAAGTTCCAAAACGACGAGGTCGTTCTCTTTTTACGGAAGAGCAAGAGAGGCTTATAAGAGACCTTTATGAAAAGTAAGGGTTAAAATTTCTTCCCAAAAAGAGCAATGATATGTCAATGTCCCTCAGTGTCCTTTATAAAGTTAGCATTATGCAGAAATCACTGGATCTTTTTTATGCATGATTATTTTCATGGTATGGATTGCATGCTGAATTGCTGATGCCAGAATGTTTATTCCTTTATGTTTTACTTTGTAGATATAAGGATGATCGCAAATGCAGTCATCTAATAGCTGATGCTTTAGACTCCAGCGGGAAGATAACTTCTGCTCAAGTTTCTCGTAAGCTTACACAGTTAGGTCTCAGGAATGTCACAAGGAGAAAAAAGGGTGCAGATGAATCTCTTTTAACTGGAGATCGGGCTACAGAACCACAAAACAACTCACTTGATGATCTGAACTCCATGCTAGCTGAACATAACCATGGCCCCAAGTCTAAAAGCTCCAGGTGAGTATAATAAATTGCAGTTTGTGCGTCCATTCTTAATGGTACCTAATCTCTATTCAGATGCCCAACAATCAGATACACACATTTTACCTGTATAATCGATACATTTGCATACTGATATGTTCAAAATAAGTACATGAGACCTTTCAGCTTCATTGGGAACTATATCTATATTTTACTTATTGGGTAAATGTTCCTTAGTTTTTTTCTCTTGAACACATAGGACAACCTTGTATCTTTTTATATCAAAGAGGTGATTTCCTTAGTTTAACTATCCAAATATGAGTTTGCTGGTATTTGGTAGTTACTTCTTATTAAACCTTAAGTTGGGTGTTGGGTGGTGAGATCAGCGTGTTCCAAGTGCCTGACATGGAAAGTTTTTTTTTGTTTGTGTGTGTGTGTGTGTGTGTTTCCTTTTGGTTTGTACTTGTCCGCTTGGTCCATTTTCTCAATATAATATAATCCTGCACAGTTCTCCTGCGCGGTCATGGAAAATAGTCTTCTTATTAAACCTTAACTTGCATTTTTCCAGGGCTAGAAGGAAAAGGCTAAATGTGTCAAGCGATGGCCATGATGACACAAGTCATGGAAGATCATCCGATGAAGAAACATTACAAGTACTTAAAAGCAGGTAATAATATACCCACTTGATTTTAATCAGCTGATAAAGGAAACTCAACTATGGGTGAGAAGATATCACCATGGCTTTGCCTAAGAGAGGTGTACTGAACCCTTAGGATGTACTCATGTGACTTTGGGGACACCCTGGTTCAACCGTTATAGTTTGGGTGGACAGCCTCCCACAGATAGATGAAGCTGTTTTGATTTTTTTTCTTTCCTTTTCCTTTTTTAGATAAGCTCATTGCCTTTTAATTATTGCAGAACAAAAAATAAGAAGGTTCCATTGGTGGATAGTTCACTGAGTGCACCACAGCATCAAGAAGCTCAGCATGACCCAGACTCTGATGATGCGACCATAGGATCCATGATTAGGTGAACTCATTCAGCTGTAGTATATACATAAATACATGCAATTTAAATATCCATGATACCAGCTGTGAACCCTCATTAATTCTATAACGTTCTCATTTGCCTCTTACACATTTGACTAAACCAATTTCCTTTTCTTTTGACAGAAGTAGAAAAAAGAAGAGGTTATCCACGTCAGATTTTGAAGGGAATGTACAAAACCATCAAGAATCTTCAGACAACACCAACACCAAAGATTGTTCACCGACTATATCTCAACATGAGAAAATTTTGCTAGACACTTATTCTGATGATGAGACCATTGGATCCATCTTTAGGTGTGGTCATGCATCTTTACATGAACTTCAGGACTGCATTTGTTTAGATTTCATTAACTCAATCTGTTCCCAATTTTCTTTATTATAAATCATTTCCTTTTTCATTTTAACAGAAGTGGGAAAAAGAAGAGGTTAGTGACGTCAAATTTCTCAGCGAATATAGAAGACCAAGAGTCTTTGAGAAATATTAAGCTACATGATGAGACTGTTGCTTCTAATATCACATAAGTACATTCAACTTCAAAGTAGAAATCCTTCAAATTAACAGGTTGCTCTAAGTTCATGACTATCCTTGTTGCGAGCTTCATAAAAAATCAGGGTTGGTTTTTTATTCCTTGTAGGATTAGCCTGTGAAAATGTCATAAAAAGAGCATAGCCTGCATAGCATGAACTACAAAAACTGAAAAACAGATAACTTCCTTATTTTGACATATAACCAAATAAGCATGTGAAGCTATATGGCAGATGCCAGATAGACCGAGTGGCGGTGGCTTTTGAGCTGTAGGCTGTGGATTTTTTTTTAAAGTACTACATTGGAAGAATGGCATCCTCTCTTTGAATGTAGCTTCTTTCCTAGATATGTCGTTTTTTAGGAAACTAGATGTCGTTTTGTTCTGCCAACATGCAGAGTTTATTTGTGAGAACATTATGTAGGCATTTGCATTTTTGTAGAGCGTATGTGCATCACATTATTGAGTGTTTATTGATGCTCTGAACCCTTTTTTTCTTAGTTCCACCTTTTCAGTATGTTTTAGCATTCTAGGATTGTGCTATACTATTGTTTTTGTCATATTTTTATTATATAAGGCATTTATGTGTATTGATTGAAAACGATCGTCTCATGTCAATAAGAGAAGTGCAATAAAGTCCGCATTAATCAATTACAAAAGAATTTTTCTCACTTTGCAGGGATGTTTCTGTAAATCATGGGTCTGATCCAGTTCATAACAGTGGCAATAACGTTGAAGCTGAACTTTTGGATGACTTTGAAGTCGAGCTAGATAACCACGAGAATACTGATCAAAGGATCACTGATGATGGAAATATGACTGAATCAGGGGACACAACAAACTCTGATGCTAATCGGAGGGCTGGTTTGAAAAGAAGACACAGATTGGTTATTGATGATGACGATGAGGATGACTAACTTTTCAGGACCAGAGTTATTACCAAAGAATGTGTTACCAAATCAAATGTGGGATAAAAAAAAGCTGTTTCAGGATGATCTGCTTCTATTTCCCTCGCACTGCTGAGCTCCAAGCAGGGTTCAGGATGACCACCTGTCTGTTTCACACTTCCCAGTGCCAGATGTTCTTCACAGAAACTTCATTCTGACCTGCAGTTTCATTTGTACTAGTTGGTTGGGTCACAATCAAATGGAATTTTGCATATGCAAAGTTCAGGCTGTAGAGCTGTCATGTGTGGCCTCTTGTACAGAGTCCTTTTAGGGGGTGTTCTGATGATAATTTCGAGTACTGTTAGTTGTAATTGAAACTACCAGCACTGCAACTCTAGCAAATGTAATCCGTAGTTGAGGGCATGTCTCCTTGCAGTCGATGTGCTGGAGAAGCGCCGGCGCCTTCCCCCGCCTGTCTGCATTGAACTTTTTGCGCATACCATACTTTATGAACCTCCATGGCGTGATTCAGTTGTGTCAAGCCCGATAGCATGAATGGCTACTTTAGTTGCGCCGAAGCACCTGCGTGACTCAAATACCCGGTTGAGTTGTCTTTTCAAGTTGTCTTTTATGCTGTTCTTATCCCTCTACCTGCTGCTCTAGTTCTTTGGGACATCACCGAGGCTGTGTTTTGCCAAATGTTTTTCAAAACTTCAGCTCCACCATAAAAGGCTACTCCACTTGTGAGGAGCTGGACTGCTGGAGCCTTGAGGTCCTTAGTATTATATGGCGTCCCGTTTAGGCCGTCTCCAATAGAACATGCATTTGAAACCCAAATCCAAAATAGGTTTCTAACACAATACCTATAGCTAATACCTATAGCTATAGCCTCCAATAGAGTACCCATACAGAAAATACTCATTTTGGGTATCAAAACCCATTTTGGGTATCAGGAGAGGCATAACCTAAATTTAACTTAAATTTGGGTATCATCTCTCCTCGAGACTATTTTTGGTATCAGGAGAGGCATAACCTAAATTTGGGTATCCTCTCTTCTCGAGACTCATTTGCAGAGGGTTGTCTTTTAGGTCTTGTTGTTGAAGACTAAAAATAGGTATGAAACCTTTTACCTGTAGCGCTACCCAAAGGACA
>Ga0182004_10004566_pt1 | contig 11179 bp, 5 predicted proteins | sample Sormic07211540_1_FD_120479 | JGI IMG/M metagenome (GOLD analysis project Ga0182004, IMG submission 120479) | Endophyte microbial communities from Sorghum bicolor roots, Mead, Nebraska, USA - 072115-40_1 MetaG | ecosystem: Host-associated > Plants > Roots > Unclassified | place: USA: Nebraska...
CTGCATTAAACTATGAAGAAGTATGTTTTTAAGCTTTCTAATTCACTTCGTTTTAACATATATTGGTTCCATGTACATATAAAGAACTTTGTTTGCATTGCTCTTAGATCCTCTGCTGCATAATATTATGACAGAATAGTGTCTAAAATTTTAGTCGACCTTTGGTGAACCCCAACTTTGCGTCGACAAGAGGCCACACATCATGCCTGTACCAGGGAGGAGTGACTACAGGTGGAAGCATTGTGTTGCATTAAATTTCTTCACGAATTTAAGAATCTGAAAGTTGTACCCTCGAATTCAAAAACAAACACGCTAGCCAAAACACCATCTCTCATCTGGTCTTATTTTCTTTCTCTTCCGAAAAAAAGCAAATTGCAACATACATAAGCATCTGAATAAACTAGTTCTACGACAAACTGACAAGCATGGCAGTATCATAAAACTGAGCCAACAGCCAAGCGATCCATTACAGGAATACCGGATTACCCTAGCGCTAAATATCAGCAATGGAAACAAAGCAGGCTCGTCAGTGCCCACATGGTGTTCGTCAGAATGCCAGAGACATTAATCACTAAAAACTAGAGCAAAAGGATATGGGAGAAGCCTCACCTGCCAGATAAGCCTACCGGTGCCGCAGCCGAGCGGAGAGGTTTGTTGGGGCCCGCGGTGGCCTGAGGGAACTGCTGCCGGCGCGGGCGAGATACACCGAGGGCTCGGCTGTTGGCTCCAGAACGGCTGGCTGCACTGCACGAGCACGATGCACGGGCGGCGGGGCAAGTTTATCAGCTCCGACGTGCGGCGGCAGCGCGCGGACAATGAGTGATCCCTTCACCCGAGCGGCCGTTGGTGTGGTCGAGTAGAACCCCCGGAGGCCGGAGGCCGGAGCCGCTGACCGAACGGCGAGCGAGACGTTCGGCCGCCTTTAAGCAGTTCCCGTGATCTCGTGGTCAGAAGTCTGAAATGTTGTGCCCGGGCCTGCGTACGCACCGAACCTCGGGCCTCTTTGGTTGGAGGCATGCTAGACAGCCCCCCAGCGGTCAGCCCATATAGCAATCTCAGTTTCAGGCCTCTAAAATTAAGCGTCTGGAATTCATATCTAGGCTAGGCCCAACAGCTTCGAGCCGAGGCAATGTGTGCAGTTCACCTTGGGCCTTGTTTAGTTCTCTTTTTTTTTTTACTTTTGGGTACCGTAGCATTTTCATTTTTATTTGGCAATTATTATCCAATTATGGACTAAATAAGGCCCAAGGTTCACCTTGATTCCATCTCTTGTTGGAGATGAATGCCCATCACCACGTACGCGCACTCCTCCCCCCGTGCATTATGTGACCCTTCCTTGACCCGCGGCTGCCAATCACACTGAAAGCTCCAGTTTGGTTTTGGTGAATTGATGAAACCCTATGTGTTAATCTATTGCTCTTAGTGTTCATGAGATAGGAAAGCACACTCCAAACGGTGAGCAATATGGGTGATGATCATGATGGTGATAGTGGAACTAAGGTGATCATGCTCGGGCTTGGAAAAAAAGAAAGAGAAAAATAAAAAAACTCAAGGCAAAGGTATAATTGGTTAGGAGCTTTTTGGTTTGCACTCAAAACACTGTGGAGAGTGTGAGTGGTTTAGGATTGATAAGCGTACTATTAAGAGGGGTAAAACTCGTATCGAAATGCAGAATTTGGACAAGATATGTTTCACTGGAATAAGATGTGTTTCATTGGAATTTGGACCTAAAAGGCCAATTGTCAATGAAGTCACAATATCTGGCTTTGATCCATCAAGACGTCCCAATCTTAAATATTGATTTGAAAAACAAAGGCCCCACTAAAAATAAAGATTTTTATGTGTTACCTTCGAAGGGGAGTTATCTTAACAAAAGACAACTTAGCAAAGCATAATTAGCAAAGGCAGTGAGAAGTGTTGCTTTTGTCATGAGAATGAGACAATTAAGCACCTTTTCTTCGAATGCCGATTTACACGGGTAATTTGGGGCTACATTAAAGTGGCGTTGAATCTTTCCCAACCTCATAGAATTCCTCATCTCTTTGGGAGTTGGCTTCAAGGCTTTCAGAAAGAACTCAAACCTATAATTATGTTGGGTGCAGCAGCTACTTGTGTTAGTCGATTTGGTTATGCAGAAATGATTTGAACTTGTTTACTCTCCCTTGCAGGTAGTTTTCTCGGTAATCCATTGGTTCCGCATATGGGTTATCCTCCGAAAGCCCTTCATACGGGCTTTGGTGTTGAAGGCATCGTAACAGTTGATGCAAGTGGCTACAGTTTTTTTCTCCCAGGCATATGGGTGGTGATCTAGTCTTAGAATTAATGACCATTAGAGTGTTGGGCTTTCTTTATTTTGGCTGTGTGCTTTGGCACAAGCCGGGAGTGAATTCACTTTTATTGTATCTTCTCGATGTAATGATAGTGAATTAATAAAATCTTTCCTTTATAAAAAAAGTGCAGATTCACATTAAAAAGTGTGCACGCACACATCTCAATGTGAATCCTATGGTCCATGTGCTAAGGGCATACTCCCTCCATATCCACTGGCATTGTTCCACATCCGCTGGCAAGACACTAGCGTACGGGACCAAGCAAGAATACCGAAAAGCTAGAGCAAGAGTCTAGCGATTACAGCACTATCTAAGGACTATACGACACTATAGAATGTGATCGTGAGTACGTCGAGGCAGGGCGCATAATCGCTTGGCCTATTCAACGTCTCTCATCAAATCACGAATAAGGCATCTTCTTGGAAAGAATGCCTCTATGGCTTCCCGCCTTACATGGAGCGGTCTTGTGGCGACAACCTCCTGAAACTCCTCAATGGACGCCTCCTCAAACTTGTCCGTCTCGACCTCAATGTTTGATCTAAACATTGTCTAAAACAACTTTTAAATCCATAAGGAGTATGCCTTTAAGGGCACATTTTACTTTCTCGAGATTTAGTAATGCAAATGTAATTAATGAAATTAAAGTTATCAATGTTTCGGCAACATATAGGATGTAATTCGGTTTTATTTCCATTTGTGTTACTTTCCTACAAACCAAACAGCATGGATCGAAGGCGTCAAGCTTGTTTGTTTTCTTCAAATATGCGAGTCGATTCGCATGCTGACTGCTGAGTCGCGATCGAGCTTCATATACAACATCGTGTGGAAATGTTTTGTTCAAAGTCGACGGCGGCGTTGCCATCTTTGGAATATAGCGAAGTTATAGGGGAAGTAAAATTAAGGACAGGATACAATATTTCATGGAGTCTGCAAGCTTAGGCCAATTGGCAGAATACGGACAACATAGATAGCGTGAAAGAAGTGGCATCCAATTGTCTGGAAGATGACCAATCGAATCAAGACCTCCAGTACTTATTGTTTGAGAGACCAAGTTGTTGAAATGTGTGTCTTGATCTGCTTTATTTTGATGAATAATTGACATATACTCCTATGTGTTGAGAGGTTTGGAGTCATGCATGAATGTTAAAAACAATGATCCGTGACTCTCTAGTCTCTACCTTGGACACACAAAGCCATCTTCGTTCTGGCATCATTGTTGCTTGCGGCTGGTCTGGTTCGCCTCTCTCCTAGTCCCCTTCACCTTTACAACTTGTTTTTTTTAACTAACGGATAGTTTATATCCGACTTTATCTACCATAAGGTAGAATGAGACTAATTATTACACAATTCGGTCACGGGCACTGAAAATGATTTTCAATTCATCACATGGCTTGAAACCAACAATGAAAAGCAGGCTAGTTTTTAGTGCCGGTTCTACCCACATGCCAACGGTGAAAACTGGAGCCAAGTATACCCACCGAGACCTCTCTCGACACTCTCTATCGTCATTCTCTCTCCCACACCCGGTGTTCTCTCTCCCGTCAGTCCAGTGTCCACCATCACAAGCATGCCCCCGCATGTATGTAAGGACTAAGGAACACCGAACAACTTGGCAAGTATGCCTAATAATTCCATGATCTATCAGACGGTGATCTGGACCCACATTGTTGTTCATTTATTACCTAGGCCTTGTTTAGTTCTCACCAAAATCTAAAAAGTTTTTTAAGATTCTCCGTCACATCGAATCTTGCGACACATGCATGAAGCATTAAATATAGACGAAAACAAAAACTAATTACATAGTTTGTGTGTAAATCACGAGACGAATCTTTTGATCCTAGTTAGTCTATGATTAGACAATATTTGTCATAAACAAACGAAAGTGCTGCAGTAGCGAAATAAAAAAAACAAGGCCCTATTGTGTCACTCGCTGCTTGTTCCTGTATATCCCTGTCAGGCTGTCACTTCCATCGTCAACTAATCAAAGTTTCAATTCCCTGGAATCCATGTAGTCGATCTACGTTAACTATACGGCATACGCTACACGATGGAAGACCAAAGTAATCTTCTCGAGATCGACCGGTACCTTGCCCGGACGCATGCGTTCATACCGGTGGAGCCAGAGCTATATCTGAAGACGACTGAAGATAGGTTGTGGTTCTGTGTGCATGACTGATGCATGGGCAGATCAGTGGCCATTATTCACCTAGCTAGCACGCTCCGGTTGCAGCAGCGTGGAACGATGGCAAGGTATGGAACCTGTCTGGGCTTCGTCTTGCTGCTCGCCGTCGTCGTGCCGTGTCCGTCAGCGCCAGAGCCAGCACAGCCGCACACGCTAGGCACCGGCTCCTCCCTGTCGGTGGAAGACCACGGGCGGCCGTTCCTGACTTCCCCCGACGGCACTTTCTCCTGCGGCTTCCAGGGCGCCGGCGAGAACGCCTTCTCCTTCTCCGTCTGGTACACCGACGCGACGGAGAAGACTGCCATCTGGACGGCGAACCCCGGCGCCCCCGTGAACGGCCGGGGCTCTAGGATCTCGTTCCGCCGCGACGGGGGCCTAGCCCTCGACGACGCCAACGGCAGCACGGTGTGGGAGAGCAAGACGAGTGGCGGCGGCGGTGCCGACCTGACCATCTCCCTCCTCGACACCGGCAACCTCCTCATCTCGGACCGCCCGTCCACCGCCACCGGCGGCGGCGGCCGCCGCACCTTGTGGCAGAGCTTCGATTGGCCGACGGACACACTGGTCCCGTCGCAGCCGCTCACCAAGGACAAGAAGCTGGTCGCGGGCTACTTCAGCCTCTACTACGACAACGACAACGTGCTGCGTCTCCTCTACGACAGCCCCAACATATCGAGCATCTACTGGCCAAATAATCTTATGAACGACCCGTTCCAGAACGGCCGGACGACATACAACAGCTCCAGGATCGGCGTCCTCGACGACGACGGCGTGTTCCTGTCGAGCGACAACCTGGGAGTCCATGCCTCCGACTTCGGCCCCGGCGTCAAGAGGCGGCTAACCATGGATCGGGACGGCAACGTGAGAATCTACAGCATGAACGCGTCCACAGGGGGCTGGGCGGTGACATGGGCGGCGCTAGGGCAGCCGTGCTCCACGCACGGGCTGTGCGGCCAGAACGCGCTCTGCGAGTACCAGCAGCCGGGACTCAGGTGCTCGTGCCCGCCGGCGTACGAGATGGTGGATCGGCAGGACTGGCGGAAAGGCTGCCAGCCGATGTTCACGGTCACCAACTGCAGCCAGCCGTGGTCGCCGGAGCAGCAGTTTAAATTCCTCAAGTTGCCGCACAGTGACTTCTACGGCTACGATCTGCAATTCAACCAATCCGTCACGTTCGAGTACTGCAAGAAACTCTGCTTGAAGATGTGCTTGTGCGTCGGATTCTCCTACAAGCTTGAAGGCCAAGGCGTCTGCTACCCGAAGAGCATTCTGTTCAACGGCTTCACGTCTTCAGCTTTCTCCGGGACGATCTACCTGAAAGTTCCTATCGATTTCAACGCCTCAGCGCCTCTCGTCATGGCACGGAGCGCCGCAGGCCTTGCCTGTGATCCTAACAATTCCGTGATCGTCCAAAGATCAGAAGGAACATTCAGTAGAACAGAAAACAACGGGACGAAGTGGGTGTACCTGTTTGCGTTCGCCGGAGTGCTGGGAGTTCTTGATATCATCTTCATTGCAACAAGCTGGTGGTTCCTCTCCAGCAAGCAGAGCATACTACCCAGCTCACTGGAGGCCGGGTACAGGATGGTCACGGGTCAGTTCAGGAGGTTCACGTACCGAGAGCTCAAGGACGCGACGGGGAACTTCAAGGAGGAGCTGGGCCGGGGCGGCTCCGGCGTCGTGTACCGCGGCGTGCTGGACAAAGGGAAGAAGGTGGTGGCCGTGAAGAAGCTGACGAACGTGGCGGGGGGAGACGAGGAATTCTGGGCGGAAATGACGCTGATCGGACGGATCAACCACATCAACCTCGTCAGGATCTGGGGTTTCTGCTCCCAGGGCAAGCACAAGCTGCTGGTGTACGAGTACGTGGAGAACCAGTCGCTGGACAGGCACCTGTTCGACACGGACAGGACGACGACGACGCTGCCATGGCGGGAGCGGTACAGGATCGCGCTGGGCACGGCCAGGGGCCTAGCCTACCTTCACCACGAGTGCCTCGAGTGGGTCATCCACTGCGACGTCAAGCCGGAGAACATCCTGCTGACGCGCGAGTTCGACGCCAAGATCGCCGACTTCGGGCTGGCCAAGCTCTCCAAGAGGGACAGCGCCACCGCCGCCGCCGCCGGCATGCCGCTCTCTCACATGAGAGGGACGACGGGGTACATGGCGCCGGAGTGGGCGCTCAACGTTCCCATCAACGCCAAGGTGGACGTGTACAGCTACGGTGTCGTGCTGCTGGAGATGGTTATGGGGTGCAGGGTGTGTGACCAGACGACGGCTGCCGGGGAGCGCCTGGACATGTCGCAGATCGCTCAGGCCTTGAGGCAGGTGGTGGCTTCAGGCAACGTCGAGCCCTTGGTGGACGGGAGGTTGCAGGGGCAGTTTCATCCTCGGCAGGCGCTGGAAATGGTGCGGATTTCCTTGTCGTGTATGGAGGACAGGAGCAACCGCCCGACAATGGACGACGTTGCCAAAGCTCTCACAGCCTGCGATGACGAGGACGAGCATCCCGCGTATAGGTAGAGCCATGAGCAAGATACTGTTGTGTTACTGTGTTAGGATCAGAAGATACAATCGTTTTTCTTTTATATGACAGGATAGAAATGGAGAGTTGAGAACTTGGATCCTATCAAATTTTAAAATGTATATATTGTTATATAGGATTTGTAAATATATGTTATAAAAACTGAAGCAGATAATGATGATTTGGATACACTGAATTGATCTTTTTATAAAGACCACAATATTCACATTATTTTTCCTTCCACCTTAATTTTAAATAATACTTCCTCCATCCCAAATTATAAGTCATTCTAAAAATTAGAGAGTCAAAGCATCTCAACTTTGATTAAAATTATAGAGAAAATTACAAAGATTTATAACATCAAATACGTATAATATGAAAATATCATTAATGAACAATGTAATGATACTAAGTTGACACCATAAATATTATTATCTTACCATATAAATTTAGTCAAACTTGAGATGGTTTAACTCTCCAAGATTCTTGGAATAACTTATAATTTGGGATGGAGGGAATATTTGGTTACTAATAACTTAATTATTTTAATGTTCATAAGTGTCACTTATTACATTGCTTAAGGTTGGTCTCAGTGGGATCATTCTTATTTCATCTTAGGATGAAACTTATCCATCATGTTTTCCAACACAAGATTTGTTTCATTTTCATATATATGCTCTTGACGATCTTTTGCGCGAGATAAACGAAGAATTGTATACAATTGCAAGGCTATATATTTTTGATATATGCTATAACTGATCAAAGCATCATATAACAATTCAATAATATGGCAAGCTAAATTTGTGTCATGAAACCGTGTACTGAACTAGTTCATTTACTTTTTTTTGTAACGTTGATCACTATTTCATTCGCTTGTAAACCTATTCTAGCACTCTTAGTAACTCTGCATTAAAACTCCGTATTGAGATTGGCGTAGTGTATTACAACTTATAAATTAAAAGTGTTAAACAACAAAATTAACTGATAAATCGAATTTCTCGAGATCTGATTTTAGATATTGATAAAAAAATTGTTAGAATGACAGTTCTATTTAAGATCCAATGTTCATCGAAGATCTGATTATTGTCCGGTGTCAGGATATGTAAAATTAGGATATATTAGGAATACAGGTTGCCAAAGCTTAACGACCCTCTCAAATTTTATATGATTACACTACTCTAGATCCATTGCCGGGTCTAAATCCGAAATCGCTACTGAAATTGGATCCAAGAGAGGACAATGGACAATGGACAGTGACGGGACTTGCCTACCATTGCTGGTTCCATATGCGTTAGTGGAAGCCCTGATATTATTGCCGGATCAAGGCTTCTGACCCGACAATAATATAGCAATTTAGCACTTTGCCTTCTATCAGATAATGAAGCAACTCTAGCCACATCCTCGTCCATGGAAGATGCGGGAAGAGATGGGGAAGGACCCATTTCCATGGAAGATGCACCTCTTTTTGCTTGTCTTGATGTCCCTGATCTGTTTTGCTAGATTCTTCCAAGGGTTTGGTGTTGCAGTGGAGAGATTTAGGGTAAAAGCGGAAAGAGAAGACGACGCCTAACAAAAAAATATCCAAGGAAGAACAGCACCGCATATGGCGGTAGCTGTAGCGGACGACGACAAGAGCGGTAGGCCCTTAAGTGTTTGTTTGGTTACCTGACTTACTCATAGCCTAGCTAGGAAATAAGTCAAGCTTGCTTAAGCCCGTCTTCAACAAGCCAAGATGGACTTGTTTTGTTATCTATACTATCTAAGCCTGGCTAGCGTGCAGTTAGTTTGGTTGACTGTCTTGGCTCTTTGTATAGGTAACTCCATTCCTTTGAGACAATTCATCAAACACATGGCGAGCGCCTTGGTTTGTCGATAATCCAAACATTGGAATCCAACTGAATCATTCAAATCAGTCCTATCCAATCCAATCCTAACTATTATAGAACTGCATCCAATCGACCAGTCTAACTTCATCAAAATCCAAATCCCCAACACATCCAATACCAATCTGCAGGTGTGCAGCAAAGCATGAATAGCTAGCAGCAGCAGAGCTTGGCTATCGATGACGACGGATGGTGCTGCTGCAGTCCTACCGCAAAACCAAGCCGGAAGTGAAATTTGTGCTCAAATCTTGCCGTCGTGGCTTCCGTGCACATAAGGGAGGGAAGGGCAGCAGAGTAGCATGGTAGAGGCGGAGCTTGCCAACCGCTGCAAGAGGAGGGCCACTCCAAGATGCCGCCGACATGGGAGGAAGAGGATGCAGTTTGACCGGTGGCGGAAGCAGCGGACGACAACATCACGGCAGCTCGGCGAGCACGGCTCCACGACGCGCGAGCTTCCCGCCCACTCTTCACGACGAGCTCAGTGAGGACACCAGCCTCCGGTCTTCACGACGAGCACGACAGCCGGAGGAAGAGCAGATGCAGGCTCCTTTGCCCGTCACAGAGTTTGTCAGGTAGAGGGGAAGACCAATTGTCTACTCGAGCTACGACGGGTGCGGATGAGGGGCCGGGGAGGGGGTCTGCTCGACTGAGCTCCGCCTGCCTGCTCGAGCTACGACAGGCGCGGGCGAGCATTGGCTAAGGCGGTGAGCAAGGGACTCCGGCAGCCAAGCTCGTTGGGCGTGACAAACAATAGTCCGAAGATGGCTAACTAGAGCCTAGGTGGAGGTTAGCCAACCAACCAAACACACCTAAACCTCTCTTCCTCTCCCTTTTACCTCTTCTCTCTTCTCATTTTTTCCCTGCGGTAGAAAATGACGAGCGTCGAGCACCAAGAAGAAGCGCACATCTCGTAGTGTACCTTGGTTTTCTAAAAAAAATGTTTTCTTCCCTAAAACTAATGCGAATAACAAAAATCCACCCTATGTAGCCTGATTAATGTGAATAATAAAAAGTACTTTCTTCATAATCATAAAGAAAATCGTTTTGAAAAAAATTTAGATAAAATATTAGAAATATAAATCCTAAATAACTTTTAAGTTGTTAAATTTGAAAAATGTAAAAACTATATGAATAGATTTGTCTTGAAAAATATTTTTATAAAAATATATATATACCACTTTTCAATTTTTATAAAAATAAGAAGTTAAAGTTAGACTTTAAAGACCATATCATTGTTATAAACAACTTTCTTTTTCTTTATGGGTATAGAGAAAGTATTTGATAACGTCTATGCATTGGTGATCTCCATTGATCCACCCAAGCAACGGATCAAAAGGTCAAATTTTTTTGTCTCACATTAATTCCGGCCGACCTTTGCTTAAAAAAACACTTGATCATATTAAAAGTATAGTACTATTCAGCCAAAACCAAAACCAGACCAAAAGACCAGAGCCGCGAGCCCGCGAGGCCATATTCAAGTCAGCGTTCTCTTCCACAAGCCCAACGGGACAGCATGAACAGACGTTCAATATGATTTTATTTATCCCCGAGCTTCAGTATATATCCATGGCAACATATAAACAGCAGCTGCAAGTGATTTATTTACAGTCTCTTACACAACAAACAAAACCCTATCCAAGCAAATCCAAATACGATAACTCATCAAAACCAAATGGAGACAAGTAATCACCTATCCATTATGCAATAAGGCTGTTGTACAACACATATATGCAATATAGGATGCACCATAGCATGAAACTGAAATTCCTAGACTGAAAGCAAAAGAACTGCAACGGTTTGTACCTGTACAGACTAGAGCATAGTCAAAAGGAGCATATTGCGAGTCCTAACCAAGTCATCATTACCAATTCTGCAGGATATGACTCATATGGAACAGACAACATATGCCAACATGCTTGCGTCAGTCCTACAGAAGCTAGCATTTTTCCCGCACCCAGCCACCCAGGCACAACTTGCGAACCGGAGCAACACTAGAACTACAGCGACAGCGAAGCATGGCCTGCCTAGCCACCGAAACCGTAGAGGGCTCTACGGCCCTGGCGCTTGAGCGCGTAGACAACGTCCATGGCGGTGACGGTCTTGCGGCGCGCGTGCTCGGTGTAGGTGACGGCGTCGTGGATGACGTTCTCGAGGAAGATCTTGAGCACGCCGCGGGTCTCCTCGTAGATGAGCCCCGAGATGCGCTTCACGCCACCCCTCCGCGCCAGCCTCCGGATCGCAGGCTTCGTGATGCCCTGGA
>Ga0182004_10004567_pt1 | contig 11177 bp, 10 predicted proteins | sample Sormic07211540_1_FD_120479 | JGI IMG/M metagenome (GOLD analysis project Ga0182004, IMG submission 120479) | Endophyte microbial communities from Sorghum bicolor roots, Mead, Nebraska, USA - 072115-40_1 MetaG | ecosystem: Host-associated > Plants > Roots > Unclassified | place: USA: Nebraska...
CCGTCACATCGAATCTTGTGGCACATGCATGAAGCATTAAATATAGACGAAAACAAAAACTAATTACGCAGTTTATCTGTAAATCGCGAGACGAATCTTTTGATCTTAGTTAGTCTATGATTGTATAATATTTGCCACAAACAAACGAAAGTGCTAAATTTTTGTCAAACTAAACAAGGCCTGAAGTGCTGGTGCTTGCTCGCTCACCAATCGCCATTGCCATGTACGAGCACTGCAGTGGAGCTCGCCAAGCCCCTATCATCAGTGGCAAGATGTGCGTATGGTCGTATAAATGGAAGCACGGACCACGGGGCTACTGGACACTAGTGTTTTGTGTTCTCCGAAATGGAGTACTCCTACCTACAGTACATGGATACCTCTCGACCTGAAATATATGTAATGCCAAAATGGTGTAGTGTAGTGTAGCACAACGTAGGGCCTTTGGCGGCAGAGATCAGTGATCAAACAGGCCCACGTGATCGTTGTTAAGTCGCGCATACAGTTGGTCATGCGTCAGAATACAGTTTTTTTTTTCTCTCTCTCTCTCTCACGCGTGGCAGAACTAACAGCTCAGTCAGTCACTCTCACACACTCCTCATGCTGCTGTATCGATGGAGATCTGTGTACCAATTAACCAACCCGTCCAGGCGGTTACGTTACGCCAATGATAAAACGTCGAACTGGGCGCTATCGCGCAGTCTCGCAAACTGTTGAGCCTTGAGTACACAGCGCGTGGTCTCTGACTCGCAGCTAGCAGCCGAGCATGAACTTGTGCCGGGCAGCCGGGCACGGCAAAGGCAGTCTCGTGATCGCGACAGGTCGGTATAACTGCCAGCGTCTCTTTTTCCTCCACTTTTTTTTTTTTGACTGCATTATCATCATCATCATCATCATCATCATCATCAAAGGCAGTCTCTCTGGCAACCTTTTTGCTCTCAGCCACCCGGGCATGAACTTGTGCAAATGCAGGTAGCATGTGAAAGATTGACGAAACCTCTGCTGCTGCCACCACCGTACCCGGGGCGCTGGGGTTGTGGGGGTACGGTGCACAGTAACAGCTACAGTCCGGTGAACAAGGACTCCTTGAGACTTTTTGATCGATCGAGTAACAGGACTTTTGAGACTTGAGAGATGCAAGGCACTGAACACCGATAGAAATCGTGAAAACGTGCGGAGTACGTACGTAGGTAGGTACAGTAGAATACCTACCAGATGAAACGGACACGGGACGGGTGTCTACAGTGTAGTATTTGACACCGGAACCGGAGAAGGAGGCGGCGTTGGACTTTGCGTGTCGCGCGGCAAGTGGCAGCGGGCCGGCATCGCCGCGCCAACAGCGACTCGGGCGAACGAGAGCCGTACCCGTACGTACGCTCCGGAGTCCGGACCCCCGGGGCCGTCCGGGAGGTCTCACTCATTCACTCCAGTTCTCTCTGGAAAGCTCAACAAGCCGCAAATCTGCAGGCGCGATCATTTGGTAGTCGTAGCGATACCAGCACCGATACAGCCAGGCATGCGTTCGTGCGCGGAGAAATTTCGCTTCGCCAGCTTCTTGAATTTGAACTTTTTATAGCGCACGTAGCAGGATTGCAAATTGAGAGTCGCCGGGGTACCAGAAAAGTGGTACTCTACTCTTTGTTTACGGGGTGTCACTGTCACCAATCATTATTGATGGGTTCGTACGGCATCGGTGAGGAGGAGTTGCCGTACGTGTACGTGTTCCTGTTCTGAATGGGCTTGGAAGAACTCGGAGCCTCACCGGTGCAGTGCTCGAGAGAGGGGCGCACGGCGGAGGAGGACGGGCGACGGGGCATGCCGCATGCAGGAATCGATGGAGGCGCACTAGCAGGCCCGGGCGCGGTGCAGCGGATGCGGTGCCAACTAGGGATGTCAACGGGAGGTAAGCTAGCGGTGAAACCAAATACTTTGGTCGCTCTTAACTTCTAGCTCAGGTTAATTATGAAAACAGATATAGAGAGAGAGTTCATAAAGTTTTATCTAGATGAAACCCGATGTCACTGTTACAAACATAGAAAATAACGTGGCAATCTTGGTAATTGTGTATTAAACTCTCTAAGGTGAAGTAGTGATGGGCAAATATTCTAAGCATACCCTTGGTCGATTCAGAACGGCATGTAGCCGAGAACGAAATCTCCACGTAATTTTTTACCATGTATAAATATAGACATAAAAAATGATTGCTAGATAATTTCCACTCTAAAAATATTGATGATATATATAATTGCCAAGGGATCTATTTTATTTTCTAAAAATTACTCTTCTATACTAATACGATATTATAAAATATAATATAAAGTAACCTCTAAATTACCACATTAATGAACTGTCATTATGATGCATAATCTAAAGAATCACTTGAAGAACATGATGTATTCCACTAGCATTTACATCTAAATGGGCAATTCTAGATGAAATCACATTATTAGGCTCCGAATATTGATATCCCTAATGTCAAGAAATATAATGCTTGTGTAAACTAGAAACTAAAAGCCTCTTTAAAATTCAATATCTTTAATTATATCGCGACTACGTTGATACATTATTTTGACATAGGATATGTGAAATTGCAAAACACACAGAGCTATTACCTAGGTGGCTACTAGATTAGCAAACCCTATATTGTACCACATATGTTTGAAAACTAGTTATAAGGTACTAGCAATGATCAAGTTGTTTGCTTTGCTAGAGAGGGTGCGCTACTTCTTAAGGCTATGTTTGGTGGAGCTCCCAGAGGCCGGCTTTTTAGTGCAACTGTAGCAGAGCCAGGAGGAGCCACTGAACCATAGCTTCTATGGCTCATCTCTTGCGTTTGCCGGAGTCGGAGCCTTTTTCCCAACCAGCATAGGGATCTGCAGTGCCTAATAGTAACGCACAGGAGACTAATTAAGAGCAGGAGCCAAAGCTTGCAGGAAGCTGCACCAAACCGTGGTCTTTGTGGTAAGGCCTTGTTTAGTTCACCCGAAATTTAAAAAGTTTTCAAGATTCTCTGTCATATCGAATCTTGCGGCACATGCATTAAACATTAAATATAGACAAAAACAAAAACTAATCATACAGTTTAACTGGAAATCACACAGTTAGTCCATGATTGGATAATATTTGTCAAATAAAAACGAAAATGCTACAGTACCGAAATCCGAAATTTTTTCGGAACTAAACAAGGCCTAAAATAGAAATGATACTGAGTTGTTTTCTAAAAGAATATATTTTTTATGTGCAACTTATTTAGGGTTTAGTTGTGATGATGTTGCAACATTTGGGATAGACGGCCAGGTTATTTTTTTCTAGGCACACGAGTAGTGATCTGGTTTACAAATTTATAGTTACTAGAGAATATGTTGGCATCTCCAACAGTTTGTCAAACCAACTTGCTATTCTTCATGTTTTTAGCAACAACAGTTTGGCAAATGACTTGCTAAAATTTGGCAACTTGTCATTTCCTACCTCCACCCGCGCATATATGCGCGTCGATCTCAACTTGTCATCTAGTTTGCCATCCGGTAAAAACTAGGCCAACAGGGGCAAGTGGCGTGCTCTCTGCACGCGGTCCATACAATTTCAGCATGCATGCATGATCTCGCAGTATATGCATTGTCTCGAATAGCAAACTGTTGGAGATACAATCTTTTTTCACTTGCCATATGTTTTAGCAAACTTGCCGAATCATAAGATTTGCCAAGTAATTTTTGACAAATTGTTGGAGACATCAAGTTAGTTTCCAAAAGAAATGAGATGGCAAACCTATGTATGCCAGTCTGTATCCTCTATTCAAAGACAATACATGAGCTACACTAGAACATTTTTATCCACCTGAGAACACACAAAACAAAACATATATGTCATATCAACTCAAACGAATTATAACACTACACAAACGTTACAAACACAAAGCCATATATCCTAGGGGGCATGCATATCTCTCATCTCTCTATATTTCCCTATATCAGAGAAATAAAAACAAAAAACAAAACTCTTCACAAAATGGTTAAAACAAACTGCTACATATATAATATAGGAGAAGCCCTAGGGGTTTCACTTTCTTTGCCAGAGACTTAAGTCAATACCCGAACCACCACATGAGCATATCAAGCTTGAGCAATAGTAAAACATGTTTGCTCAAGCAATTAAAGCCTAGCACGCGGTTCGTTCTTGACTTAATCCCTGTGTACCTCACCCCATATATTGCTCTATATGCAACATATACTCCACACTATATAATTTATTTTAATCTTCTTTCACTGCCTCTCAAGCACCAGTTCGTTCCCTTAATTGCATCCTCTGAAAGCGACGAGCTCAACCCTGCCTCGAGCTAAGCATTTGACATGGCATCCGTCTCCGTGGTCCTTCAGTGAGAATCGGTGGCCGCCGGAATGCATGTCAAATGCCCGCTAGCTTAGGGCGTGACAATGCTGGCCTGGAGCGCAGACTTGATCTTCTGGATGGTGCAGGAGAGCAGGTTGCTGACGGTCTCCACCGACTCCACGGTGAGCTTCGCGGTGGGCAGGTTGTTCACCAGGATCTGGAATGCCACCGTGACCAGAGAACCGCCGGTGCTGCTGTTGCCGCCGCCGCTGCAGTTTGGTGAACCTTGGGCGGGGTTTGACGACTGGCAATGGCCGTCCGGAAGGATGGCAAACCCGGAGGGGAGGAGAGAGACGTATGCGGAGTCGCCACCGTTCATGACGACATGCATGGACTGCACGTCCACCGGAGCGTACACCACCAGAGAGCCGGATGGGTCTGTGCAGGTCTCCTGTAAGATGAGCATGTTGTTTTGGTTGCCACTTGTTGCCTGCAACATCTCAAAAACGAGAGTATCAGATACTGAAGAGAACAAACGCATTTGACTTTTGAACTTAAAAAAAGTGCACCAAAATTGTATTATGAACTTGGTAATAAGCGCACCGTTGTAAAATATGTGATTAGAAATTCACCAGTGCAATAGTAAATCGACATCAGTTTGGGTAAAAAATGTAATCAACGTCAGTTTGGGTAAAAAAATATGTATGTAATCAGCATTGGAAGGGATAAAACACAGCTTGTGAATCTGAGATTATATCAATCAGAACATGTTGCGCCTCAAAAAACAAAGGGGACTGAGGAGATCAAGAAATTACTTGCTGGGTCCTAAAAACCTTTTAGAAGTCAAATAATTTTCATGCTTGACCAAATTTACATAAAAAAATTAAAATCTATGGTACAGAATAAGTATCACTAGTTTAATCATAGAATATCCTTTCATATTAAACCTGTTTAGATATAATACAGATACTAATTTTCTATAAATTAATTAAACTTAAAAATTGATTTATTTTAAATCTAGAATTGTATTTTTTTCACTGAGGAGTACTGTAGTTCAGAGGGGAAGATAAAGGTAGGCTTTTGTGAGCACAAGGACAAGGGCAGCCACGCATGCTTCCAAACACACACAGGAAAGCTGACAGGAGCTTTTTCTCACAAAGGTCAACCATGCCCCAGTTTCTGGTAAACAGCCAGTATTTAACCTTTTCTCTTTTGTCGTCTTCTTCATGTCATGCTGTCTCTAAACCCATGCAATACTGCAATGCATGCATGTACCCACAAATCCGGCACCATGGTACTGTAAGTACCACACTAGATGAAAAGACAGTATTGCATTTCAATGCGGTAACAAATAAAAGTCCAAGAGATTATAGTTCATTTAATCGCGATTGTAAAAATGGCAGTGAAAAGTAATTAAGGAGCCAGTGCTTACATTTGGGCGGAGGAGGGAGACGGCGTTGCCGTGGTGCTGGCCCTTGGCGATGTGGTCCATCTCCTGCATGGCCTCACCGTTGGCCAGGATGTCCCACTCGCCGCGGCGCTGCTCGTCGCGGAGGTAGTCGAACACGCGCTGCGGGGACGTGACCGGCAGCCGCACCGACGTGGTGGCGCTCAGCACCACGCCGGGGGGCTCCCCGGGCGCCCCCACGCTCTGCCGCGCCATCATGCGCACCTTCTCCTCCCCCTCGCCCGCGGCGCCGCCGCCGCCGTTCCCGGCGCTGCTTCCTCCTCCTCCCTCACCGACGCCGCGCCACTCGTCCAGGCGCCGCCACTTCTGCGCCGCCGACGCGCACACGCCCGCGCAGAAGTTGTCCGTCATCCGCTGCGCCAGCTTCAGCATGCTCCTCCGCCCCACCGGCGTGATCGCTGCCATTATATATCCATGCATGTTCACCGCCGTCGCCGCCATTGTTAACCACATCGTCTATATATCAATGATGAAAGTGAGCAGTAGTAAGTTACTCACCGGCGTGGTCGCGGGCAGGGAGAGAGTTGGAGCAGAGGATGGCGAGGTACTGGCACTGGCGCTGGAGCGAGGCGAGCCAGCGGCGCGCGCCAAGGGCCTGGCCGGATTGGAGCAGCGGGCGGTAGAGCTGGTGCACGACGGCCTCGTCGTACTCCGCGTGAACAACCCACGTGACCTGTGGGCAGCACGCACAGTACAGAGCAGCGTTAGCATAGCACGGGTGGTAGCTCTCCCAGTGTGCCGTCACTTGGCCATGGCCACTTGCCGCCGCGACAGCGCAGTAATGGCGGATCGGAAGCAGGTAAAAGGCCTCTTGTGCCGCTGGCCACGGGCGGAAGGTAGAGACGCGCAAGAAATGGCAACGATAAGATGGATCGAAGGGCGGCGTACGTACGCCAATTTTGCAAGCGGACAAGCTAGCAATGCGGTACGTACGAATGCACCGCAACAGGATGCTGCGTGTCTATCGTCGTGTCATCTATAAACAAGCATCGATTGGCCACAGGACGCAGGAGTCAGAAGTTCAGGGCTCAGAAGGAACCCAGTTTGACCCACTGCAAAGTGCAGAACCCTAGCTAGCTGCAAAGGCATCATGCATACTGCTCGTGCTAGTACCCGAATACAGAAGCACTACTGCAGGAAACGATATGTTAACGCACAGCAAACGAACAAGATCTACAACCGAGACATGTTCATGGGTCATGAGAGGTTTGGACTCTATCGACGACCCCATTACATTACAGGTCGCATTCGTGCACTCACAAGCTCTCGGCACTCGATCGGCAGTGACGACGATTAAACAGCATGATGATATCCCCTAAAAAACTGGATCTACGAGACCAAACGACGCCCGGCCCGAGAGATGGCATTTCAGCGCTCGTACAGTAGCGGAAGCATCGAAATGTTTAAAGAAAATCATGTGATACCCTAGGCTAGATGCCCATGCTACAGGTCAAGCTCTCGCTGCGGGTCAGCCGGCCGGCCGGCGGCCACTCGCACACGTCTCGGCGCGCTGCGCCCTGGGCCCCGGGCTACGAGAGCATTGACCTGCCGCACCTCTCCGTCCTGGGTGGAAGCACCGATTGGTGCATGCGCAGGGCGCAGCAGTGGCGCCGCGCGGCCGGGCCGGCCTTGGATTCATCACTCGCAGACTCGTTTGCGCACGCGTCGTGGCAGCATAAAATACTGGGCCGCGGCCGCCGCTCTAAATGCGAGCGTAACTCGCGCACTGTAGCCGCCACATGCCGCTGCGCCGTGCGGATTTATGACGGCCGAATCGGACGACGGTGGAGCACAACACACAACAGCCATGGTAACGGCCAGGCCGGGCCGCGGTGTACTACGTAACGTACCTTGGAGTAGCCGTTATTCATGTCCTGCACGATGCAGCCGGTGGGGAGCAGGCGGCAGCCCATGTACCCGGCGGCGCCGCCGTTGTGCGCGTGGTGGTGGTGGTGGTTGCCGCCGCCGTCGGGTCGGAGGATGGCGTCCACCGAGACGTCGACCACGGCCCACAGCCCCTCGGCGTGCTGCTTGCAGAACCGAAGGAAGACCACCTCGCGGATCGGCACCAGCGGCGACAGCACCTGCAGCTCCGCGTGCATCTGCATGCATCGATCCCAGAAAAAGCACGTACGTACGTCGTCACACGTCGCGTACGCGATTGAGCGAGCAGCCGTAGTATATATTGGCGAGTAGAGAAGGCGTGTGTGCGTGCGCGCGAGAGCATGGCGGCATTGCGTGACGAAAGTGTGTGGTACGTGTGGGCAACGAACGGGGTGGATGACTCACCAGCTGGATTGACCCGCTGCGCGTGCCGCCCATGCCGCTAGAGATGATGTCCGTCGTGCTCGCCCTCGCCACGATGCACGGGAACATCTCCGACCACCGAGCCTGCACGAAACATGTCTACGTGTATGTCATCGTGCCAGTGCCAGCGTCTCGGAATGGAACGACACGTAGTACGTAGCATACTACGCCATTAGCATGGAAGAACACCACACACAATGGCTCCCTGGTTGCGTACATACCGCGTCCATGAGGCTGTCTACGAGGTCCACGCTGCTGATTATGGCGATGCCAGCCTCGCGGGTAGCCTCGGAGACGTAGCCGGCGGGGCTCGGGCCGAACACCCGGGCGAACGCTCGGTGGTACTCGTCGAAGTTGAGCGTCTCCAGGCCGCCGCCGCCGTCCGGGCTGCGGAGCCAGAGCGGCTCGTCCATCTGCGCCACTTTCATGAGCTCCTCCATTGCGGCGAGCCCCAGCTCGAGGAGGACGGTGCGGTCGATGCCGTCGGCCGCCCCGTGCATCGCGCCGTCGAGGGCGCCGATGCCCACGGGCAGGCGCATGGCCGCCGCCGAACCCACGGGGCCGGGCAGGCCGCCGGCGCCCATTAGGTCGGGGAGGGGCTGCAGCGCGGACGCGCCGAGGGGGCCGAGCCCGAAGCCGCCGTTGGTGCCGACGCCGAGCTCGAGGCCGGAGCACCCTTGCAGGGACATGGAGCTGCCGGAGGAGATTGGGCGGCCGAGGAACTTGCCGGCGAGGGCGCAGACGCGGTCCAGCTCGTCCTTGAGCCGCGCGTTCTCTATGCGGAGGTGCTGCTCCTCCAGCGACACCTCGCCGAGCACGGCCGCGCCGCCGCAGTTGGTGCAGATGGGGTTGCGCATGGCCTCCCGGATCGTCATGTTCTCCGCCCGCAGCTTGTCGTTCTCCTGCCTCAGCAGCGCGTTCTCGTGCCGCTCGATCTGCGTCTGCGAAGCAAAGACATAAAATTGTCAGTCATCACACACGCAGACGCAGCCCGACACTACTGACACATGTGTAGGTCGTCCATGGCCTGATTGATCGGCTGATTATATTCGCGCTCCGAACCTTCATCTGCGTGCGGCGATTCTGGAACCAGAACTTGACCTGGCGGCTCTCTAGGTTGAGCCGCTTGCTGAGCTCCATCCTTTGCTTCTCGTCGGGATGGGGGCACTCCTTGAACACACTGCGTGCATCCATATGCTTATCATTATAGGTCTAAAAAACTCATGAGAAATAAAGATTTCTTCGTCCATATTCTGGGCTGTGATAATATAATATAGGCGACATGACATACGCTTCGAGTTCTTGGATTTGCTGCGGTGTGTGGCGATGGTATCGCTTCTTCTTCTTGCGCGGGTTACTGTTGTCCGGGTCGAGCTCGTCACCGGAGGCGCCGTCGACGTTGTCGCTGCCTGACCGGCTGTCGTTCTCGTCCTCCCCCCGGGCGCGGCCCAGCGAGTCGCCGTCGCCTCCGCTCGCGCTCCCGCCGCTGCCAATCAAGCCCATACGACTCAAGTCGGCCAGTTGCCCCCCTTCCATGTTCGTTTGCTAGAACAACCAACAAAATCAGTCAGACACTACATGAGGTCAACAAAGAATCAGAAAAAAAAAATCAGAGAAGAAGCCATCGTAGTGACTGTACGTACCAGGCCGAGGGAGAGGCCGGTGGCGCCGAATCCGCCGGGTTTCGGTAGAGGCGGGGCGGGGATAAGGCGGCTGGGGTTGTGCATGCCCGTGCCGCCTCCCCCCGTAGCGTCGTAGGAGAAGACGCCGGAGCCGGCGGCGCCATCGAACATGCCGCCGAAGCTCATCAAGAGCGGACTGCAAGTCACAGCGAAACGAAGACTGGTTTTTCTCCTCCACTCGTGGCTAAAATCTCTCTGCCCACGATCCTACCAAACCCGCTCCGCGGATCCCCTCAGATCCCAAGGAATTATTAAAAAAATTTTATGAGGTGAGAGGCAAAGAAGGCACGCAATAAATTAAAAACAGGAGGAGCGCAGCCACGCAGCCGCCGATGGCCTGGCTGGAGCAAATATGGAAGGGAATCAGCATGGAACGAACAACGTCACGGAATGGAAAGAAAGAAACTCGAGTTGGGTTGGGTAGGGCAGAAGGAACGCGAGACGCGTCGTCCACCTAAAAATAGGCGTCGAAAGCTCTGAAGAACTCGCGCGGTGCCAAACTCCGCCGCCGCCGTCACAACGGCGGCGATGGCGACCCCCTGACGAATCCTTCGAAACCCTCACTCAGGCCAGGAAGAAGACGCAGCAGCTAATTAAAGAAGACGAGAGCAGACGAGCAGGGAAGGACGACGAAGAGGAAGAATGGGCGCGAGGGAGAGGGAGTGGGAGTGCGAGAGAGCTCGAGAGGCTGGCCGTGGCTATGGCTACGGGGTAGATAAAGCGGGGGACATGTGGAGCGCGTCTACGAGGGAGCCGCCAGCAGGTAGCGCTGTGGCCTCGCGGGGCAGATAAAAAGAGGGAGACGACGGCGTCGTGCACCGCCGAAGAAAAGAAAACCGGAGTCAGGCTGGCCATGTAAACCCGTAAACCAGCGTGAAAAGGCTGTGTTTTTTCGGAGCGTTTTCGAGGCCAAACCCCAGACGGAGGAAACGAACAAGGGCCCCAGGGCCGGGAGCACAAAAATCAAGTGGGGCTGACTCGCACACGCAGGCGAGCGCGAGAGTCAAATGGCCCCCACCGATGCACCACCACGCCATGCCCCATGGGCCGGTTACAACGTAGGCCGCGGCTCGACTTGTGCTTACTTTCACACTGCCACACAGATCTGTCAATGGCCAACAAACGATTGTGAGTGTGAGCTCAACAAGGGGGGACCGCCTATGTGGATTGTCACGATTGGAAGGATGCCCAAGTACAACAGCGACCAATTTTTATGCTTCAGAAATTAAGATGATGGAGGCGAGGAGAGGAAAAAAAAAAACGTAACAGGGCTTTATACCCCCCCCCCCCCCCCCCCCCCCCCGGCTCCCCCGGTGGTCGCGGGCAGGGGGCGGGGGGAAAGAAACGGGAAAAAGGAGGAGAGGGCGCCGGCGCGGGCCCGCGCGGGGGCCGAGGAG
>Ga0182004_10004568_pt1 | contig 11176 bp, 7 predicted proteins | sample Sormic07211540_1_FD_120479 | JGI IMG/M metagenome (GOLD analysis project Ga0182004, IMG submission 120479) | Endophyte microbial communities from Sorghum bicolor roots, Mead, Nebraska, USA - 072115-40_1 MetaG | ecosystem: Host-associated > Plants > Roots > Unclassified | place: USA: Nebraska...
CGCCGACGTGGACCACGGCGGCGAGGTAGTAGAGCCCATAGCTGTCGTTGGGTGCTAGTGTAGTGTATAAAAGGAGGTTAGTAAATCATAAATAAAATATCGATCGAGCACACGGATTTTATGTTGCAGAAACAACGGCAGGTTAGTAAACACTAAACAGCAAGAAAAAAAAAATCTGTTCAAAAAAAAAGCATATTTCTATACATACTGTATAAATGCTGCGCTTGTTTAGGACTACTTAAATTCCAAACACTCTGGGAGCATCAAGTCCTATAGCAGTATAGCTAGTTCATTTTGGGTTAACATGTAAATATGTGCTCTACGAATCTTTTTTTTTTCTATTTTCTCTACGTTATCAATTTTTTAGGACTAGAAAAAACCTAGAGTAAGCATTCCCAACATGCACTGCATATGTAATATGTTAGGTACTAATCCCTTTGTTACAGAAGTAATAATGCGCTATAGTTTAGTCCAAAATCAATTCTCTCTTAAATTTTATCTAAGTTTATAGAAAATTATATTGACACATAGTATAATATAATTAAAAAATACTCTGTTATGACATTTCATATTGATTCGATGCAGTGACGAATCTAGGAAAATATTTAGGGAGGCTTCTGCTACTTTAAGATAACTTTAGTCCCTTCTTAAAGAGCATCAATGATAAAAATTTGTAGGAGAGGCAAAGGGGGGGCTACGTGGGTTCTACGGCCGTAGGGGGGGCTGGAGCCCCACCAACCCCACCGTTGGCTCCGTCGCTGATTCGATGTTATAGAGGTTGGTGTTTTTTTAATTTATATTGGGCAGAATTGTATCGATCGAGAATACGTGTGTGAACAATCCAAATGACGAATGAATCAAATATGAAAATAACCAATGTGTTACAAATTATAAACTACTAGCCTTCAACGGAAATTTCACATCACGACATTCATCGTCATCACAAATCAAATGGCCAAATCGCGTCGGCATTTCGCCACACCGCGTCGCCAACCTGCCGGCCGGCATTGGCACATTGGAGGCTTGACGCAGTAGCTATTGGGCCGTACCTGGATCGGGCAGGAATGGATGTGGCCCGTTAGGCTACTACTACTCCTTCTCCTCCTAGCCCACTACACTGTCTTTCAGTTTCAGGTTCGGATGATATGAAGCAAAGCATCCTGCCGGCTCTTATCCGATTTGAGAGCTGATTTCTCCTCTCTTTTTTTTCGCCTTTTCCCCGCACGCAGCCTGGGTGCCCATTTTCGTTTGAAATTGAAGCTTATATATTAATCATCACCTGCCTTGCATTCTATTTCTAGGTGTACAAGTTTTTCTCGCCTGAATGAATTTTTGTTCTACCTGAAATGCATGATTATTTGAGGTGTATACTTTTCGTTTGTTGTACACATAACTTTCAGTTCCACAATTTTCACTTAGGGCTGGTTTAGTTCACACCGTGAAAAGTTTTTTGGGTACTGTAGCACATGTAACTATAGCAATTAGTGTCTAATTATAGTGTAACTATAGCAATTAATGTCTAAGCATGGATTAATTAGACTCAAAAGATTTGTCTCGTAAAATACAAGCAAACTATGCAATTAATTATTTTTTTATCTATATTTAATGTTGCATGCATATATCTAAACATCAATTGGATGGGGTGAAAAATTTTTGGATGAGAACTAAACAAGACCTTAAATTGCATGCTTTTTCGAGATGTCCACATTATTCATTCCCCCATTCTAGAATTTTGTTCCGCATAAAATTCATCTCTAATATACAATTCACTTGTTCTCCTTGTCCAAAATGCCGATCCGCCTAGATTACATTCGGGCCTTGTTTAGTTGTTGGGGTGAAAACTTTTTAGATACTGTATCACTTTTGTTTATATTTTGTAGTTATTATTCAATTAATAGACTAACGAGTTTTAAAAGATTTATCTCACAAATTATAGACAAACTGTGTAATTAACTATTAATTTTATTTATATTTAATACTCTATACATGTGCCGCAAGATTCAATGTGGTGAAAAATTTTGAAAAAGTTTTTGATTTTTTAGTGGAACTAAACAAGGCATGAGAAGAACTTGCGCTCGGTGAAAGAGATATGGATCAAAAACCGAGTGTGCAATCTAGGTTGCTTGGTTCATAATAAACTTATCCTAAGTCAAATAATTTTATGTTAGCCAACTTTATATGAACTAATATTTATAATAGGAAATAAATAATAGTACTAGATTTATTATAGAATACGTATATGTTAATACTAAATCCATTAGGTGTCATAAATGCTCACAATAGGTACTTTAATTAACCTAGGACAAAAACGAAATGTCACTCTTTAGACCTTGTTTAGATCCAAAAAGTTTTTGGATACTGTAGCACTTTCGTTTTTATCTGACGAACATTGTCCAATTATCGGAGTAACTAGGCTTAAAAGATTTGTCTCACAATTTATAGAAAAACGGTGCAATTAGTTTTTATTTTTATCTATTTTTAATGATCCATGCATCTGCTGCAAGATTCGATGTGACGGAGAATCATAAAAAATTTTTGGTTTTTGGGGAACTAAACAAACAGATCAGTGAAAGGAACAAGAAATAGTATACGATCAGTCTCGGTAGTGTATAAAAGTTTTATCATCATAAACTCTCTATTCTCATAAAAATTTCCATAATCTCTCTATTCATTAATAATTATTATGTTAGCATATTTAATATTCATAAAACCCTATAAAATCTTTTCAGTGTGATTGGTCTAACAGTATGCAAGGACAAAAAAAAAATTAGGCAGCGAGACAACGCACAACCTTCCAAATATTGAGAACCTGCCGCCATGGTCTTTCCTTCCGTGCCCAGAGACCGCCGCCGTTGGCCGTGTCCGGTGCGGCACCGTTCCGTTCCGTTCCATTCCATTCCACCGGTAGCCAGGGTCGCGGTCCGGTCCCACCGTACCTTCCGAGTGGGCCCCACAGACCCGACCCAAAAGAGCACCGAAAACGCACCCATGCGCCACAGATCGATGGGCCCCGCCGTCCCCGGCCCACGGACCTCCCAATCCCGCACCTCCAGCTCCGCCCTATAAATAAGCCCCCCCGCCTCCCCGCCCCTCTTTCCTTTTCCCCCCGGAAGAAGCCTCACCAACAGGAGCAATTCCTCCGCTCTCTGGAGGGCGGTTGCGTCCTCGCGCGAAGAAAGCCGGAGCCCGGAGCGCCCTCCCGCTCCGATCGGTCGGGGAGCGCCGATTCGAGCAGCCGATCGGCCGTCCGCGAAGGTATACCCCTCCGATTCGGCCCCCAGACCCCGCTTAATCCGCGTGGTTCTCGTATGAATTCGACGGTGGCGGCACTGTGTGGTTTGATCGGCCTTTTTTTTGGGGTACAACCCGCCCTTTGTGTGGGGGTGGGTCAGTAGGTGGATGCTCGTGGATTTTAGGGGGGGAGTTGCAGGATCGGTGCGCTAGGTTGCGGTTCTCCCTGTCCCTGCTGGGTCGCGGTCAAAGTAATGGATGGGGATTTGGGGTCGCTGTTCGGTCGTCGCCGTCTTAATTACCTGGATTAGTGCGATTTCAGCGGCACGGTGCATCGATTCTGCCTGCGGAAGCGTGGCGGTTGCTGTGACCTGGAGGTGCGCCCCCGATCTCCTAATCCGTGGTGGTCCCTTCACTTCAGCTCATATTTTCTGATTTCTATTCCCCGTCATCTCTATCACCTAACCCCCTGTTCTCTCCATAAACAGAATATAATCCCTCTTGTTATGTACTTTCAGTGAATTGGTTGTTACCCAAATCCATCACTAAACTCTAGCTTCTTCAGACAGCTTCTACAGACAGGTCATGGGTCTGACTTGGTTAGGCTGGCTTGGGTTATGTCATTTAGGCCGACAAACACTGCCTCTTTAAACGGGGGATGCTGCTGATCATTGTGAACGGCAGTACAGAAACATGTGCTACGGTCATGGTTGGGTGTGTCGAACAATCCTTACTATCAGGTGATCAGCATACATCAATGTGTCTTGGCTATCTCCTTGTTATCATCTGTTTGATCATTGCCTCTTTTATGCCCCTTCTATGAATTGACCACTCTCCATTTGCAAAATTATGTTACTATGGTTCAGCATCAGCTTATATCTATATCCTTCTTCAGTTGAAGCTCTCTGACAGTATGGATGACTAAATGGTCTCTAGCAGTTTGAGGAATCATGTTTCCTGTCCCAGTTTACTTACTCTGTAGCTTAGGAACTCCAATCCACCTTGGAGCGCATTCATGACTGATGATTTTGACCTCTGAAGCTTATGAGTGGGTAATTCTTTTCTGTATCTCCCTTATTGTTTACTAGCCAGTAGCAAAAGCCGACATACTACAAATCTGAATCTCATTATCTCTTAATATGTTTGTTTACAAGAAAAAAATATATCATATGCATAATGTACCTTCTCCCTGTGACACTCCTACAGCCATTAAATTATTGAAGGTACTCTTTGATGCTTCAATCCGTATTGGAAATATCTAAATTCCATCGGACAAAGAACATATAAGTTCTACACTCAGTTTTGCTTTAGAAGCAGAAGCATTGAATCTGTTAAAGGTACAACACTGTTGTCCTTTGCTTTGATGGTAATGCATGAAATTCGAACATCGACATGTCTTCTGCATCTTCAGGTATCTTTATTGGTATTTAAAGACTATATTATGCAGTATTCTATTTTGTCAGAAATGGCACAAAAAACCGTTATTTCTTATGGGAATGCAGGTTTAGTGAGATCTGGCCTCCGCAATAGTCACCTTCTTGAAAGCAGATGTATAAGGCTTATTAGAGTTGGAGTTCGATCTTTGGGGACATGAATTGATTCTGTTATTTGTTTGACTCCAATTTGGGGGCAATCACGGGCTTTAGGTTGGGTGAGGAATTGTCGTTTCAACGAATTCAGGTACTCAGGTTAGTGATAGTTTCAGAATATTGTAGTTACATATTTGTGGCGGTGAGAAAGCTATGAAGTCATGATGAGAACCTTAATTCATTGGGTACCACATTCACGCCTTTTTTGGGGAAAAATATACATTCACCCCGTAGCTTGATATGAGCATTTCCTTCTCTCTAGCTCTTCCATGGTCCAACTAAACCTTGGAAGTTCTTCTGGAGAATTATCTAGCTCTCAGTCTTTTCAGATATTTGCATTTATTACTTTGATAATTTGAATTGTTCGGCTAATGACATTGCAGGTACTATTTGAACACTGCACTAAAAAATGGAGTTTCTTTTCTTGTTTGACATCTTGATGTGCCAAAATCAAGCTCTCATTAAAGGTCAAACAAATGGGCAAAATTTGGGATTCTTGATTAGTTTTTTTCAGTGTTAAGCGATGAATCTGCTTTGGTAAATGGGAGAACTGATCCAGTTGATCCGTATGCCTTGCGAGGACTATTTGTCCTCAGTAAGAGCATATGTTCAACATCACTGTTGGGCTTGTGTTGCCCTTAGATTGAGATGATGGCTTCTCTTACAAGATTGTAACAACCTTTTAACAGCCCAAGAAACAAGAGAGGCCCTCCAGTTGTGAGTTTTTGGAAGAGCCAATTGCTGCTAACTTCATATCATTCTGAGGACTGGAAAAGGTGGACCAGTGCTACTCTTAGCATCTACCACCTAGAACTTTTAGCCCATTGGTGGTTTGTATGGTGAAGTTCAACAAGTATAAAGGCGAGAAGGGTAGTTTCATGGCCCACTGTTAACTTATAGGGAGAGAAATATTGAGGTTTATGGAAATATTGGCTGGAGCAGCATGATCACCCACTAGTCCTGATTTTGGATGGTAGATTTAGGTTGGCGTAAATGTGGGAGAAGGAACTTAAACAGTTGTTTCACATCAAATTAGTTGATCTGAAGATCCTTTCCAAGTAAAAAATCAGCTTACCATGTAGAATTGGATACGGCGAGGTTAGCTTGGCCCATGAAGTAACAATTCTTTTGATCACACTGAGAGGATGCCATTTGCAGATAGCTATTCAATGTTGTTGGAAGAAGATGCTAGTTGAAAATAGGTGAATTGATGATGTTGGAAACAAGAACAAGATGCATTTCATAAGACGAACAAAAGGACAATAATTTTGAGGAGGAACCTTTAGCAATCTTGTGTTTGCATCTGTTATTCATACATGGGCATGTGTGTACCTGAAATGCTAGTGCTATATCTACCTGCCTTCATATTTGCTGGGGCTTCTGGAGCTGATAGCTAGTGCCATACTTTCTGCCTTATATGTCCATTTCCTTTCTGTTTAACAGAATCATGTACAATTTATTATTAGTTTCTCTCCCCATGACTAAAGCCCTTGTTTGACGGGCTTTTCATTCCATGTAAAGAATTAGAAGATTCTGGCCAATCTTCTTATGTTCAATAGAATGTAATATGAACTGTACTGTTTGATAAGTGCTGCACTGCTGCCATATAATTTAGTTGCACACTGTTTCAACTTCTTTGGCTATTACTGTATTCCTGTTGTTACAGATGCTGTCAATAGGTTCTTTGCCTTTTAAAATTGGTCCTTTCACCTGATTTTGTACAGAGTCCTGGTGTATACTGCTTTACTGAATTAATGTTGTAAGACTAGTATCTTTGTAGGTTAGGTATTAGGATTTTATACTTGATAACTGAACTATTCAAATATCATCTGTAATTTAAACGTAATATCAATGGATTGTATAGCTGCTCATCTAGTATTTTCTATCACTTGGAGAAAAGACAATGCAGTCTTGATATGCTGCTTGTAATTATCTTGTATAAATCCTGTTAAATTGTAATCTTATATAATGGTGCAGTATCAAACTATCAATTTATATATCTACTAGTCTCTTTGTTATCTTCAAACAAACATTCTTTTTAAACTGTTCATGAACAACAATACAGCAATAAATATTCTCCAATCTTTTAATTGACCGTCTCCATTTCTGATTGGTTTTTTTGTTTCTTTCATCTCCCATTATTTGAGTGCAAATAAACCTTTACGGAAGGTAAAATTTGTTAGTGCCACTTTAGCTAAGTGTGTGTGTATATAATCTTATGCACCATAATGACATGATGTATACATAAAGCCATAAAGGTTCCCTTCAACTTGCATCTACATTATTGGCATAACATAGGTGTCCTCTAGCTACTTGATAACCAAACATTAGAGAGTAGTATTTTGTTGTTTCAAAAGGTTAGAATTTTGAACTATTCATCATATGGGAAAATCCTATGCTCATTCATTACTTACCAGGCCCTGTTACTGCCATCACCAAAGCTATAAAAGTTTCTAATTCTTGTATTGAGGTCTAAAAGTCAGGTTTCCACCCTATATATTTTATTTTGTAGTAGACTATTATGCAAGTATGATGATGCCTTCTCTAGTTTAATTTTGTAAACTAATTACTGTGGTCAAAACGTTTTATGTTTACTTAGTTAATTACGTTAGCATGGTTTCTAGCCTTCTTGGATATTACGAGGATTTCATTTGTGTTGTGAGTGTTGTACCAAAGTTAAATAAGACACTGGATATGATGGAATCTTTGGGGTTTTGGCACTGGCAGCTCTAGCCTGTGCGATTGTAATCTCACATCTTGCGGTTCTAAGGTTTGAATGATCCTTTTTAATTTGTTCTGGAAGTCTTAAGTATTTGTGATTCTCTCTATATTTACATTTTTTTTCTAAATCTACATGTATATTTGCATCTGCAATTTGTTTTTCTAGAATACTAATGCCGAGCCTATAATTTTCCAGGTTAAGCAAAATCAAATCCCTCTGTTCATGTGTTATGGCGGGACATCATCATAATAACACACATGCCTCCAGGATGGATCATGTGAACAGGTTCCAGAGTGAACCGCAGCCTTTTGGTATATGGACTTACACAAACATACTAACTTATTGCTTATTGTACATTTCGATTATTGTGAACTCATCCAATTGCACCCCTGTTATGCCAGGTCCAAAGTTATTTATGCATTCTAGAACTGATGCAGCAAATGGAGCTCTATCATCAGGTTATGGGGGCGCACCAATAAGACCAAATGACATTCCATCCTCAAGTCACACTGGGCAATCTCATATTCAGCATAGTGATGCTCCTGGAACCATGCTTGCATCCTATTCTGGCTATCCTCATGCTGGAAGCTCCAGCAGCATCTATGCACCACATAATACTCATCATCCGCCGCCTTTGAGTTATCCACATAGGTCTGAGGATAACTTCATTCCGAGTTCCCATATGGATGACAGAAGGGTTGCACTGAAGCGGAGAAATCCAATTATTCATCCAGTGGATGGAGTCAATATTGGGAGCTCTTATGCTGGCAGTTCATCTAATCCTCAGTTCTCTCGCTACATGCCTCCAAATCATATTCCTGCTCCTGAACCCTGCCCTTCTCGAATAACATCAAATATGGGTTCGAGATACTGGAGTGATCATCCCTTTGGTGGCCATGGAGGATCTCAGAGGAATGTGAGAGGCCGCCATGATCACAATCCCATCCATTTGGGACACAATCCAGGTGTACCTTGCGCATCAAGCAGCACTCATGGGCCACCACACCAAACTAATGTAATTGGTCATCCTCGAAGTACAGCAGTGCCACAAGATAGAGCGCATTTTTCTATACCTCCAAGAGTGGCAGCCCCAGGTTAATTTTGATGTCTGTTCTTCTAGTAAATTTCGTGATTGATATTATATTCAAGTATTTTGTTGCTATAAACTGTACTGCCTCCGGCCCAAAATATAGCTACTTCTCGGTTTGTCTTTAAGTCAAACTATTTTAACTTTGACAAGTTTATATATAAAAAAATAATTAACATCTAGGATATGACATAAGGTCATTCTGAAAAATTATTTGATAGTTGATCTAATAGCACTAGTTTAGTGTCCTACATGTTGATATTTTCTACTATAATATCACATAGTTTTGACTCAAAGCAAACCTAGAAGTGGTTATATTTTGGGGACTGAGGGAGTAACTGTTTTATAGTTTTTATATATTATAGTACCATCAGTTGCAGCATAGCAAATTTCAACTGCATTTTTGTGCTGTTCAAAATGAAATGATTGATTGCCAAGCTCCCTTCTTTTTTCAAATTTTGTTGTTATTCAAGAGGTTAGCTTTCTGTTCTGCAGGGACCGATGGAAACTCTAGTATGGTCTTCAGGGAGAGGCCATACTATTCTGCTCCGCAGAGGACCAACATAAATGCCCCCCCTGTCCCAACACCTCCTGGTTCTTCTGATAGTCTACATTTTGTGCATGGTGGGTATGCCCCCAGAGCAGCCCCTCCTAACACCATCAGCACATATCCTGCCCCAGCTTTTGCGACTTCTAACAACACGGTGACAGTCACCCATGAGCCTGATATCCCTAGCTATCGGCCTGCTGTCCCTAGCTACCCGCCTGCTACCTCAGCAGCAGCATCAAGTATTCATGCTGAAGCTGCTACATCTCCAAGACATCTGGGGCATGTGGCTCTAGGTTCCGGTGGTAGTGCAAGGAGTAGAAGGCTGAGGGATTCGTACCATGCTTTTCGTCCACTGATTATTGAAGAAAATAACTTGAGAGGACCAGCAGCTGAGGTAGATGGTGTTGATTATTATCTCATAACTACGCTAACATGAATTCTTGCCCTGTAACTAATACAGTTGCATGTGTGCAGCGGTTTATGATGCTGGATGAGTTAGTTATCCATGAATCGAGAGAAGATTCTGATCCTCACTGGGACATGAGACTGGACATTGATGATATGAGTTACGAGGTAGTAAGAAAGAACCTAGATATTTTCTATCACAGACCAGCACAGAGTATGCTCTGTAACTAATGTAATTTTCTATGCTGTTATCTGCAGGAGCTGCTGGCTTTGGGAGAACGAATAGGCAATGTCAACACTGGCCTAGCTGATGAAAAACTTTCAAGCTGTGTGATGGAGATAACTTGCTGCAGCTCTGCCCGTACCCATGGTGATACTGAGAGCGCAAGATGTGTAATTTGCCTGGTAAGATTACAACCCTTGCACAATAGCTGGTTTAATGTTACACTTGCAAATCCTGTTATCTATTATCTCAAGTTGTTATCTATTATTTCAAGTCGAATGCTTATCAAACACCGGTGGCTGGCTGCAGGAGGATTACAAATTCAAGGACTCTATCGGAAAGCTGAAATGCGGTCACGACTACCACGCAGACTGCATCAAGAAGTGGCTGCAGGTGAAGAACGCTTGCCCAGTCTGCAAAGCTTCTGCGGCAGACGACAGCGGAGGCACCGAATGAAGCGCCCTCCTGCCCCGCCACATTCAGCCCATCTCAGGCGAAACTGTATCTATTGGCTGATCTGGTCCTGCTGTGTAAATAATGGTCCTGGAACGGATTATTTGTGAGCTGAATTTGAACTCGACATCTAAAATATAATCCTCAAGCTAGTTGCTAATTAATCGATGGTAGCATTTCATTCTTTTTTCATTGGTTCGCATACATATATACCGGTTTGATTCTGCGGATGTCTTTTTGTGCCGATGGAGGGGCCGGCCGGCCGTTAGGGGGTGCTTCTCTTGCCAGCTTCGCCTCTGCTCCATGGATGGTTCGGTGTTCATGTCAGTGATAATACGTGCGATCTCTCTCGTAAGTTGCTTGCCTCGGATCAAAAATCGTCCCATGGTGTATGCGCAGTTTTGTTTGCTGCCGATGGATGCACCACCCTACTGATCCAGATGGTTGGATGCAATGTTGGCATCTGCATGTTGCTGGATCGTGACTAGCAGCTGTATGCTTGCTAATCGCTAATTGTTGTCCCTGTAACCACTCTTTAAATATAAAAATAAAAGTATTGCAGTTAGTAAACGCAAGTTTTCTTTGGCCCATTTGGATATATAAGAGAGTATTGGATGAAGAACTCCATTTAAGATGACTCCGAAGATTCTTACTTTCTTGTGCTTGGTCTAGTGGCTAAGACATTCGAGCGGCACTCCACAGGTCCTGAGTTCGAATCCTCGTGGGAGCGAATTTCAGGCTGTGGTTAAAAAAATCTCCTCGCTCGCCCCAGGCCAAAGCACAGGTAAAGAGATCGGCTCTCACCCCGGGGTAACGTCTCTCTGTGTACGGATGAGGCGGGGGTTCGGAGGTTTTCTCAGTCGGGGTACTGAGATCTTCTCTCTTAAGTGCAATACCGTGGGGGCGGTATTTCCCC
>Ga0182004_10004569_pt1 | contig 11175 bp, 8 predicted proteins | sample Sormic07211540_1_FD_120479 | JGI IMG/M metagenome (GOLD analysis project Ga0182004, IMG submission 120479) | Endophyte microbial communities from Sorghum bicolor roots, Mead, Nebraska, USA - 072115-40_1 MetaG | ecosystem: Host-associated > Plants > Roots > Unclassified | place: USA: Nebraska...
CCGAAAAATTTTGCAAAATCGACACTGTAGCACTTTCGTTTGTATTTGATAAATATTGTCCAATCATGGACTAACTAGGCTCAAAAGATTCGTTTCGTCGATTTCGACCAAACTGTGCAATTACTTTTTATTTTCGTCTATATTTAATACTTCATGCATGCGTTTAAAGATTCGATGTGACAGGGAATGTGAAAAATTTTGCAAAATTTTCTGGGAACTAAACAAGGCCTTAGAGCACACCAAAGTCGAGATCGTTTTTGAATTAATTAATTTGAATTAGGCGAGGGTTCAAATCCATTGTCACTTATCCAAACAATCAAATAGAGAAAATTTTCTTAGATAATAGAGTATTTAATTTAACAGTTATATGTGTGTGATCTACTGTCAAGATAAGGTTCTTTATACTTTGGCTCGGATTTTGTGGCTACTACTGCTAACTGAAGCCTGTCCCGACTACAAGATCCAATAGTTAGTCCAAAGCTGCAAATATGCTGAAGTAGGTCGCAACAAGAAGACTACAGATGAGACATTCCACATCTTTACCACGCAGTTAGTTATTACAAAAATACAAACACAGTCTGTTAAACTAGAAAAAGAAGTCGAGATCGCCAACTTGTGCTGTCAGATCGACTTGTGTATCCAGTCCAGTGTGATCAGAATCACATTGAATTTCTGAAATCGAACTCACACTCTTCATGGACGCGGAGTACGTACATACATGCATGCGTGATACATCGTCGTCGTTGCAGTATTTAACAGCTCACCGGGAAAGGGACGGCACAAGCAGACAATCTGGGCCGTCGAAATGACGCTCCATCGAATAGGTCCGTGAAATCGTATTCTTTACCACTTGTTCACGCAAAAAAAAAAAAGAATCAAACCCTTAAAAGTAGAGAGACTAGCCTTCAAATGAAAATAGAGGCTCTGTTATGAGAGCCACTGCTAAAGTTGCTCTTAGGCCAATTTCAATAGAGTTTGATTAGAGTTTCATAAACATTAAACATACTGATGTGACATCGCATTAATGAAAAAAGAGTTGATAAGAGTTTCGTGTCAGTAGAGAGTTTCATGGGGGATGAAACTCTTCTACACTGTTTCTAAATATATGGATATATTGAAAACTGGACGATGAAACCTCCACTAAAGATGACCTTATGCTCGGCCCAAAGTACGTATTTATGCTATGCTGGTTTCATATACCCAAAGTCCTTCAACATTCTGGTCAAATGAATTCTCAAAAAAAAAAGGATGATTATTAAACCAGAACCCAAAAGGTCATGTCACTATAAATCTATGCAACGCAAAGAGGTCAGATCAGAAAAAGGCTTGTTGTATAGTACAAAATGACCCCAGGGGCACTACATACGGTTTGCAATTGTTAATGACCAATGGGGATAAAGAGGAAGAATTCAAGCAAGCTAAGGTCCATAGCTAGCTAGGAGAGCCTATCTAGGACTAGGATGGTTTTACACCTTCACTTTGCCGTGGTGTCTTGTTGCAGCTTGTCTACGAGTGCATGCATGCCATGGCCATCACCAGGCTCCAATCTTGGACGCATGCTATGCACACAAAAAGGGTAGTACGTGATCAAGCGAGCTTGTTGAGCCACTGAATTATTGCTGGTGCTCTCTCTGGTCTCTGCAAGCTACGTACGGTCCAAAGCTGGGAGAGGGGTTGTTAATGTATATCCTAACAACCTGCATGCAGGCTGGTGCGTACTATATATGTATGTGTGCTGATGGGGATGTACACGGACACGGTACACTATATCTGTTTTGTGCTCTGTGAAGATCTTGAGAGGCCACCAACTCTGTTGCATCATCCTATATGCATGTATTTCTTCCTCTCTCTTTTCCCCCCAAAGTCAGTGCCATTAATTACTAACCGTTCTTCAGTAGTGAAAAGACCTAGATGCTGTTGTTCTTCTTGGCTAGCTTCACCCCTGTAAAAAAAAAAACTAGACTGCTGATCACATAATAAAATCCTTGATAAGGTATACTCCTTCCGTCCATGAAGAGTCAATTTCTAGAGCTCTTCTAAATTAAATTTTTTAAACTTTTTTAGAAAAAATTGCTAAGATTTATGGTATCAAATTAGTATCATTAGATTCATCATAGAATATATTTTTATATGATACACATTTTATGTCATAGATGTTGTTACTCTTTTTTTCTATAAATTTAGTCAAATTTTAAAAAATCTGACTGCCACGGATTCTAGAAATTGATTCTTTCATAGACGGAGGAAGTATTTTGCATTGCCTTAGAGCATTAATTAAGGAGCCAACAACGAGGTGATTGTCTGATTGATGATATATTGCACGTACTACGTATACAGAAGATCAAGGCAAGGGAGGATCGGAAGGGGTAGGGTGTGGTGGCTGGCCAGCATGCATCTTGTTGGCCTGGCACGGCGGCATGCGTCACGAGCGTGGTGTCCAATCGCATAGAGAGCAACAAGAGGCCAAAGAACAGGATTAGTTTTACACGGCGCAACATTCCAAAGGGTCACAAGACCCAACCAACCGATCGATCGACGCCCACCTTGCATTGCACGGATCGAACGAAGCATGCATCGATCTTTCACACATAATAATAAAATTAGTGCAGACAACAACTCTGGAAGATGCATATGGATGTCGTACCTTACTACCGGTAAACAATCATGCATATATGCAACGGTACATATGTGCTTCCAGAGGCACTGTTTTACATATATTCCACGGTACGGTGTTAATTATAAAATCACCAAAACTCAAGTCCTCCATGGCAGTGGCAACTTGGCAACATGCATGCAGAGAGTTGTGAGTTTGTGACATGCTAATGCATGCTACGACGATGCACTTCAGTCAGAAGCACATGCCTTACCTCCATGGCTGAGATGGTTCCATACATGCATGAGTGGATGCAGCAGGCAGGCAGGTGAATGGTGGAGCTGCCTGCCCGGTGGCATCTGGGGTGCAGAACAGCACACATGACATGGAGCTGTCTGCTGACGAGGAGGATAGATCATTCTCACACACACTCTGTCCGTGTGGCTGTGCATGTGTGAATGGTTCACGGCCGGTGATTGGCTCATAAATCATGACTAAAAAGTACTATTTGCTAATTGTTGCGAGGGAAACATTGTTGAATGACTAGCTTGTTCGCTTGAGCTTATCTACAGACACAACAAAGATGGAACCATGCATGTGTGTGTATGTACAGTGAATTACAGCAGGGAGAAGAATGCATGCTACTCCTGCATTTAGCAGTTTACGTGTCAGTGTCGTACCATGTCTGCGCTGGAGAGAGATGCCCAGAGACAGGGCGGCGCCGCGGCACTATACCAGAGCTAGCCCGGTGCTACCTGGCAGTCAAATCCCCACCATCTCCATTGTAGGAGTAGTAGTAAAACACAGCAGCAAGAATCATCAATCATGCATGTACATACAGCCATACAGGAAAAAAAAAAAAGACAGTCTTCCTGATACTGTTACCTGAAACTGAGGCCTTGTTTAGTTCATCCCAAAAACCAAAATCTTTTCAAGATTCCCCGTCATATCGAATCTTACGGCACATGCATAGAGTATTAAATATAGACGAAAATAAAAACTAATTGCACAGTTTACCTGTAAATCACGAGATGGATCTTTTAAGCCTAGTTACTTCATGATTGGATAATATTTGTAAAATAAAAACGAAAGTGCTACAGTTCCGAAAACTTTTCAGTTTTCGAAACTAAACAAGGCCTGAACAACATACATACAGTACTCCTATGCCTCAAGATTGTTTCTAGGCGCATGAGACCTAAGGAAACGACCAAAGGCTCCCTCCCGTCATTCATTCAGAGATCATAAAGGCTCGTGACAGCGTCAGTTTCAGGGAAGCCGCAGTACAGTGTCCTGTGCAGTGAAGAAGATCAGAAGATGGCAAAAGCACGGAGGAGACTTGCAGAGCATTTGTTGTTGCCTCCCGCATTGCAATGATTCATCAACACAGTGTGAGTGCAGGGTTCCGAGGACAGCCATGCATCATGCATGGCCATGGAGGGAGGTCTTCATGGGCTATGCCTCTGCTTCTTCAAACCCTCTTGTGATCCTGTCCTGAAAGCTCCAACGGCTCGAGTTCCCTGGCTGCAACGGCACTCGAATATATCAGGGGGAAAAAAAAATGGAACGGAATGCACCGAATCATAATTAATTAATGAATGGCTGCTTCGGGTCACTCCCGACTACAAGTCATCAGGCCGGTACCTGGTCTAGTACGTGGCCTGAGAACCACAAGAACATGGGACCTTCACATCCTGTCTAGCAAAATTTTTTGGCACCGGTCAACGAAAACTGGAAGAAACATAACATAGGATGGGACCCTAATCTTCTCGTACCTCGCTCGTCGTTTTATCTTTCTGTTTTCTCCTCCCTTGGGTCGCTGTAAAAAGCTCATTCTTATCTTACTGAAAAATACGTGCTCAGCGCCTTCTAAATAATAGCACACATACAAACGATAAAAACCAAAACGCACTCAACGTGCAAGAGCAGTGCGCTACACAAATAGAGATCTACGGTGTAAGGCGAGCGCGACAGAAAAACATCACAATAGCTTGATAGGCAAGGACGACACGAATGCTGCATCCATTCTGCAGATGCATACATACAAAGCTCGATTGGATTGAATTCAACGTCCGGCCACAGGACGCAACAAAATGAGGACCCGTATTTCCCGTGTCTCCAACCTCTCTCTGTCTCTCTCTCTCTCACGCTCTCGCCAACAACACACCAACAATGATCAAGTCTGTTGTCAAAAAAAAAAAAAAAAAGATCAAGTCCACACCAGCACAACTCCAACAAACCTGTTATTTTTCTTTTTTTGCATAATAATTCCTCATCATACAGTCATTTCTCAAAATCTCAAGGGCCAGTCAATTTTCAAAAACTACTTTGCATCAAACGCACACACCGTATCTTGGCGCAGCAAAATGCTGTGAGTAATAGAAAGGCAAAAGTGTGAAAGCTACCAAATGCACCAGTATACAACACAAGAAGCAACCGCTGCAAACTGATCTTATTTTACTAGCCTGGAGATGGTGATTGATGACCTACTTCAACAAACAGCCGAGCGCTTCAATTCCCCTATTTCAACTTTGAAAGGATCTCCTCGGAAGGAACCTCCAGTGTAGCTCCAGCATGAACACTCTCAGGCTTCACAACTGCAAAACAGAATTGTACAGATCAACAACAATCATAATAGACCAGGCAGCTTTAAAAACAAGTACAAAAAAAAAGAACAAGTAAAAATAAAAAATTATCGATGTAAACATGAAACTGAAAAAGATTTTTTACATCAAATGTGGGCAATCTTCATGGCACATCCCAGATAATAAAATATAACAATAGCTAGTTTTAAGGATCAGCGTACTAATATACTATTATGTGATATAAGGTTACCATACTTTACTTCAGTAAACACAGCATAAACTGGTACCAATTGAAAGTGTTCTGTGTTTGGGTAAAAAATATTGAAAGACTGTTTTTGCAAACGATGAAGCTGTCAGAGACATAGTTCTCAGGACAGGCCACTGCTGCTATGATGCTGATACGAGAAAGAGACCAGATTTTCATTATTAGTCCTCTCCAAAGAAATGGAGGGGATGAGGTCTAGCGGTCCACCTGGGAGCACATGCAACAAGCAGTAGTAATGTCTAACGGATTGCTTGTTTGCTAAAGACAAAAAAGGGTTAAGGAATACAATGAATCCATCAACAGATCTTGGATTCTTCATCTTCCACTTAGTGCACTCTTGCATATTCATAAAAAGGTGGCATGCTCCAAACTGTCATCCACACATTGGTGACAATAAATTTACAATACCCCATTTGTCACGAGACTAAATAGTACACTTCAAAAAAAAAAAAGATTTTGTGTTTCAGTAGACAAAAACTTGATCTGATTTTACTCTTTCCAATAAATTGTTCCAGACACTAAAAGATTGGGAGTTCATACTTATACAACTTACAAGAATGGGAAGAGTCAATTTAAAACCCCAAAGTATTGCATGAGTGAATGCCTCCCTAGAGTAATTGTTTCGTCCATTTAATCCTCTAATGTTGTGATATTGGGTCACTTTAGTGAAAATGGATTTTTCCTATAAAAATAAACGCCCGAAGTTCATAAAACATCAAAGGTTTGAAATACATAGAGCATCATTTAAAATATGCAGGCATATTCCAAGCACTGAATGCCTTTCCAAGGGCAAGGAAACAAGTTAAGTAACATATTCTATCTTGAGCAGTTATGAAATGTTGTAGTATAGCAAGGATTTATCCTAATCAAGGAATAAAATAATCAATTCATTATACAAATCATGCCCAGAATAACTGTAATAGTTCTGACAGTCTGACACTCTGGTCTTCAGTTAAGAGCTCAATTTTCATCTAGTATCTACTCAGTATAACTCTTGCAGCCTTGCTATACTATGCTTTCGATTAATCAACTCTAAAATTTTGTTCGAGACAAATGCCATTGGTAAGTTGACAGCCACTAAATAGTTCTTTTCATTTGCCAAACGAAAAAACTGTGGCTTCCTCTTTCCCTCTATAGGATAAAATCTTCCAATATAACGATTGCGCCAAAATTAAAATACATATACACGTCCATGCAGCAAGATAAGAAGGGATATATATATACAAAATCTGGATTGTGTCCTACAGGACGAAACAAATCTAATGTTATTGACTTACTGTGTGGGCATTCGAGTAGTGACCTTCTCTGAAACATTAAAAAGGGCATTTCAATCAAGTACATGACAAAATGCCCTAGACAATGCTGAATGACTTGTACTTTTAAATCATAGATGCCAAATAGATGACATGTTTTAACTCACAAAAAGGGTCCACAAGAATCCTTTCTAGGGAGACTTTCAGCAAGCTATTTGTTACATTTTTGCATTCAAAGCCCAAGGGATATATGTTCCCACTGGTAATATGTTGGTGAATTAGTTTATGCAAGGAGTCTTCATGGCACTTGTCTACTTAATTCAGATCAGCAATTGGGAGTCAAAACTTACATCATTCATCTGTCCCTAGTATTCCACCAACATAAAGCTTAAACAACAGTTCAAGGGCGAGCTATGAGCATCTTAGAAATGAGCTCATGCCCTGCCAGGTGCATGATAACTGCACTTGTTCGCACACAGTGTGAGAAGCTGCTGGACTCTAATTGGAAAACATGTGGAGAACTTGGAGCATACAGAACACAGTAAGATGCTGTTGGTCATTGAGAACACTCAGTAGTTGCATGGTATACCTACAGAAGTAACTCACTGAATTCCTTAATGATGGCTTCCAGTGCCAAATTCATGTTTTGATGTAATTAATCAAATACATAACAGATCATGTTGGAGCACCTTAATCCCTGCTCTTCTTTTTCAGAATGACATGAGTCAAGCCTTTTTTTAGAAAAGCAAAGGCACAACTCTCTCTTACATCTTTGAGTCTATTGTGCGATTGTGTAATTTTGCGCTCCATGGCTCTAACTAAGGCTTTAACGATGCCAAATTACTTAGGCCTAAGATTGTGGGGCTAGTGTTTACTGTTCAGATAAAGCTAAAAGCTGTGGAGTTGTAGACATGGCAAATGTTGTGTAAGCAACATGTTACATAGGTTTTTGAGTCAACCATTGTATCCATCATACTGAAATTTACCAGCCAGAAGTGAAGCAATAAATCAGAATATGCATAGGCAGGCCAATCTAGTATGAAGGCCCTCATTTCTCATGAGCAATGTACTGTGCTAATGTAAATGCATGTGATACATAGAGAAACTGTCAGAGCTCTTTGTAACTACTCAAGTACTCCCTTAAGTGATATGTCATCAAATGTTGCATTTGAAGTCCTAGATAGTTAATAATCCATGGAGTTAGACTATTGTTTTATGTATATGGTGAAAATTGCAATAGACACAACAAAATTTGTGTACAATATTACCAACTAAGTCTGTTTGTGTTCAAATACATTTAGCACTTGCTAATCCCACAGGCCTCCTCAAGATTCATCACATCTCCTATGGTAAAGTGCCAGTGGCCCTTCAAAAATAGCAGGTCCAATAGGCACTCTTCTTTTTAGTAATTTCGCACCTCTCAGCCATAACAATTTAGAAATCTCAGGACTGCTACAGTAATCATCTGCAGATATAAGAGATGCTATAATTCATCGAGATAAATTTAGTAGATTATATGTTATGTACTAACTAGTTTAAAGATCATGGACTAACTTGTTAGTGGTTACCCTCCTGCTCTTGCCTCTATTTATTTACATCTAATTTGCACCTACTCAAAACCCTACCTCATAGCACGAAAATGAGCTAAATGTTTCTGCATAAGGCTGGTTAGGCCGCACAAACGGGCTGGTCAGACCGTACAATTCGTAATGGATGGGTGACCAATGCAGTACCAACTACCAATTTTTTACGAACCAATTAGAAGCCCTAGATCACGAACAGGAGACGCTAGAGAGGGGTGACTGGCAAGCAGCATCGAATCGTACCGAAAGATCCGGAAGGCGCGCGTGTGGCCTGGACTATCATATGGGTGATGAAGTGCGCCGCCTCGCGGGCGTCGGCGAGGGCACGCGCTGCCTCGTCGGAGCCCGGGGCTAGACCACGGTGGTCCTCGAAGCGGCGCCGGATCTCCACCGCAGACTCCTTCAGCATCAGCTGGTCGCCCGCGAACGTCCGCCGCGCCGCCCGCAGCACCGCCCGGTAGGCAGCCAGACCTTCCGCCGCCGCCGCCGCCATTTCCAGCGAGCAGAGAGGTCGACTGGGCGACTGGCCCTCTGACGTCGTGATGGTCCAAGAGTTGGCTGATAGCCGGATACCCTGGTTGCCTGATAAAGAAGGAAGGAAGGCCTTTCCTGGCAACTTTAAACATTTTTGAAGGAAAACTGAATCTTTACCGTCAAAAGAAAAAAAAAACACTTAAGGCCTTGTTTGGTGGATTCATATGTGGCAACGTGTCATATGCAACCCAGCTTCGTGTGCAACCTATGCAACCATCAATTAAGGCCACATGATCTAGATCCAACGTCTGAGAGTTTTTTTCACTTAAACCCCTCATATCAAAAATCCACATGTGTTGAGGTGGGTTGGAGTGGAACTAACTAAATTCCACCTCAATCCACTCCAACACATGTGGATTAAGGTGAATCTGACAACATCCGAACAAGGCCTAAGACTCGTTTGGATCCTTGAAATTAAATTGATTCTAATAATTACAATTTAGACATAGATTAATTAAGCTAGTATAGTTGTATATGAAATACATTTATATATTTATTGTTAGACATACAAGGACATACTTACACTTGCATTGAATGTGCTATAAGTTAGAGAATAGAATTGTAGAACAATGATCTATAAAATCCATTTCCATTTCTCACCCCTATGAATTTGAGATAGACTTATTTGTGAGGTTGGGAAAGTTAATATTAAATTTTAAGCCAAATAGTCTAATTCATTATGTAGATTTCAATTCCTTCGAAGGAATCCAAACAACCCTTTAGATATTTACCATTAAAAGAATTGGTTTTAGATATTTACCATTAAAAGAATCGGTTTTAGATATTACCATTAAAAGAATCGGTTTTAGATATGGAGGACGCTTAAACATTCATGCTTCGATGTAACTGAAACATTTTTTAGGTCTTCCTTAAAAACTACATGCCTCCTTTCTCATGGAGAACTGGAGATTGGAGCATTTGGATCAACTAGAATGATCATATTTTTTCTGGGCAATACCTCCACTGATTTTTTTAGATATTGTTTTATCCCTTATCTAAAAAATCAATGGAAGCATGAAAGAAAATCTTTAGAAAGCATTTGGCCTGGTTATACATGGACCAAAGAAATATTCCTCTCATTCCAAATTATAAATCGCTTTGATTTTTTTTTGGTACATTCCATTTTGCTACACATTTAAATATAATAACATGTCCAGATCAAACAATTCTGGTTTAAAATAAGTATAAATATGTATATTTCATAATAAATCAAATGATACTTATCCGATATCATATTAGTATGTTTTTAAAAATGTCAGAGAAGATTGTTCGAGTTAGCACTGTAGCTACAAGTACATTCTTGATGGGATGGAGTCATCAGTATATATAAACAGTAGGGAACGAGCCCAGTGTTTCCTAAAAAAACGATTAACGGAGCACAACCAGAAGCATCAAAGTGCCACAAGTATCCCACAGTTACATTTGCCTTTGAAAGAATTTTACAGTAAAGTGCGGGCATCCGTAGCTACATCGGAGGTGTGAGGTGTGCTGCATCTGCAACAACGTGAACCATGGCCACGTACACCGCCACTTCAATCGGTTGGTCACCAGCCATCTCTTCATGTAAACAAGGCTTTTATGCTCTGGCGCTATGTTCGCTTGAGCTTATGTACTTTCAGCCATGGCTTATCAACCAAGCGAATAGTATCAATTGCATAAACACATATAATTTTGTGAATTATAAACATATATGATTTTACTGTTATAACACAGCACTACTGTCCAGTTATTGGTTGTCAAATCACAACCAGACGGACTAGAGAAACCGTGCTCTTCCTTTTGCTCGAAACAATTTCCTATGTTGCACCTGCATCATCCAACAAAGACGCAAGAAAACAAAACATGTGTGAGACACATTCAGAAGGAGACCAAAACTAAGTTCAGTGTGAAATGATCAATATAAATGACCACATATGAGTTGATCACACAAACAAATTGTCTAACGATATAAACAAACTGTTAGATCAAATGAAGTGCTCAGGTTTTAAATGTTTCACTGACTTCCATTAACTAACAACATCACCTAGAAGCTAGAAGCTTAATATGTTGAAGAAAGGCAGGCAGCCTAGCTCAACATTATGCTACTAGAATAAGGCATTCAAATCAAACTGAGTTGCACTCAACTGCTCCCCCCCCCCCCCCCCCCCCCCCCCCCCCCCCCCCCCCCCCCCCCCCCCCCCCCCCCCCCCTCCCTCCCAATCCCCCTCTTCCATCTTATCTCGTTTTTTATATGTAATTTTATTATAATATTTTTTTTTTTTGTTATTTTTTGAATTGAAGTGGAGGGAGGGGGGGGGGGGGGGGGGGGGGGGGGGGGTGGGGGGTAAGACAGCCCCCGAGCCGAGCACTGTAGCCCATGTGAGAA
>Ga0182004_10004570_pt1 | contig 11173 bp, 6 predicted proteins | sample Sormic07211540_1_FD_120479 | JGI IMG/M metagenome (GOLD analysis project Ga0182004, IMG submission 120479) | Endophyte microbial communities from Sorghum bicolor roots, Mead, Nebraska, USA - 072115-40_1 MetaG | ecosystem: Host-associated > Plants > Roots > Unclassified | place: USA: Nebraska...
GGGTAAGGCGGGAGATCCAAGTCATAATCTTCGTCCTCGGGGCGTAAAACCTCGGTAGGGACAGAGCCAATACTTGAGTTTGTGCTGGCGGTCTTTTCCTCCAGCAAAGTACGGATAGAGACCAAATTAATGAAGTGGAGAGCTGGTCGCTCGGGTTGTCGTGATGACAAGCCCATCTTCCTGAATAGAGACCAAGTATGGCACGAGACCTGGTCGGCCGCGTTACTCGGACCATGAGGAAGACTCTCGTTTGGAGAGGTTGTCTTGAAGTTGACAATTCATCCTTCGGGAGTTGCTGTTACCATCAAGGACGTCCCCGGCTGTTCGTGCGTGGTGGCACGAGTTGGTCGACGGGAGTCGGAAAAATTTGGTGCCAGTGCTCGAGCGGTATGGTGTGAGATTGAATCCACTGGATCAGAGACTTCGAGAAGTCTATGGTTGGCACGATCGATGGATTCCAGTAGATCGGAATTATCGATTTGTTTTCCCTTGTAGCGAGGAAGCAGAGGTCGGGTTGTCGGAGTCGTAGTAGTCGTGGCCGGCGTGATCGGGACCACCCCCTCCGTAGTTTCAGATCAGATCTGATTCTCTTCCAAGGTCATGGTCGTAAGGCCGTCGGCGCGAGTCGTCCACGTGATCTATCCGACGGTGAACGTGAGGCCTTCAGCCATGGCGGCGGAAGCGGAGATGATGACCATCTTGTTCGTCTGGAAAACTGTGCGCACACCCCCTACCTAGCGCGCCACTATCGACGAAAGCTAGTCGGGAGTCTACCTTGGGGTATACCCACGGTAGTAGTTTATCGGCAGACAGGTGCGCAAGCTACAAACTCGATGGTGACGCAAGACATAGACAAGGATTTTATCCGGGTTCGTTCGCCGTGTGGGCGTAATACCTACGTCCTGTGTCTGATTGTATTGCTATGTGCTAAAATTGAATTATCTAAGGGGGTCCCTTGACTCTCTTTATATAGTCCAGAGGGCAGGGTTATAGATCTGGAAACTAATCCTAGTCGGTTACAATTGCCATAGATAACACGATATCAATTCCTATTCTAACCGACTAGAAACCTACTTGATCTCCACATCTTGTTTCCTTGTACGAAACTCTGAGTAGTTGGATCAAGCCTTGAACTATCTCGTAATGGGCCAAATCTCCTGGCCCAAGTCTAGTCGTAAGGGTATAGGGGTTTATACCCCCCACAGCAATTCATATGGAAAAACATCTAGGAATACATTTACTACACGGTCCTAAGGATCAACATCATCATCTAGCTGACTCACTGTAGCTGTGAGTGGTGCCTGTACTGCTACATCCACACTGATCCGCTCCCCTTTTGGTGTTGTCACAACTACCATTTTCTCTTTGCACTTAATTTCCATTGTATATTTCTTCATCCAATCCAAACCCAAAATCACATCTATGCCTGAAGTTCTCATAATCATAGGACTGACAGGGAAATCTAGCCCCCTTAAAGAAAGACTTGCTGAGGGGCAACAATAAGAAACTGGTATAGTCCCTCCCGGTGAGTTTACTAGCATACGGGTTTTCATAGCAACTAGTGGAATGCTATGAACTCTAATAAATGCCAGTGAAATAAATGTATGCAAAGCTCCAGAATCAAATAAAATTGTAGTGGGGATAGAGTTGATGCTGAACATACCCATCATAATTTCTAGTCCCTACTGAATTGTCTCTACAGCCACATTGTTCACCTTTGCCGCATAAGAAGTAGACTTTTGATTTCTGTTCTGCTGGTTGAACTTCTCTGGGCAATCATATGACATATGTCCTTCCTTCCCACAACGAAAGCGTTGTTGACGGTCGATAACGTCAATATTTATTAGAACTTTAAACCTGAAGGAGAATATGAATACACACTAGTATAGGGTTTAAACTAACAATTTCCACAAGTTTTGCATATTCTATGTTTTTGGGGGTTTATTTTATAGATAGCTGAAAAGAGGGATTCTAGTGCATATTTACCATAAAACTCATCCGCGCTGGAAAATATCACGAGAAGACTCAGCAAGGGTCTAGAAGACACCCGAAGGAACGAGAGCCGAGGAGGTGGAAAGGTGGGCCGGCCGGCCGCACCCTAGAGCCGGTCGGTGCCCTATTTCACCCAATCTCCACTGATTTCTGGATTCTTCCTCTTACGACTCCTTGGAAGCCAAGCAAAGTATCCCTCTATTGACTTTAAGTCAGTTTGATTCGACGGTGCACACAAGATGAAGACGCAAATCACTGACATGGTGGTTCCTTGCCCCCTACTCCACCTCGGCCTATATAATGACACCCAAGGCTACCCCCAAGAGGCATTCTACACCCTGGTGCTTCATATTCTCTACATAATTAGGGTTAGGGTCCCTCTAGTTGTTCTAGTTCTAGTTCATCTAGATGTAGTAATTAGGAGAGACTAGTTCTTCTAGATCTAGTCTTGTTTAGAGATTAGAGAGATTAAGTAGAGGAGTAGAGATTCTGGAGGAGTTTCGGCATGTCGGCACTTCTTTGTGGCTGTATTCTTCTAGATTCAGTTCCCTCGCCTGGAGCAACTTGTTCTTATTCATTCTTTGGTTCACAACTCATATTGAGTGCTTTGATCTTGGTCATTACATGGTTGAAGTAGTATTTCGTAGTGTAGGTGTGGTGCTTAGGCTAGGATTACTTGTGAATGTACCCTGATCAGCCGGACAATGGTAGTTCATGTAGGTGACAGCTGCGTTGATTCCTCTGTAGTCCACTCCCCATTGGTAGGATTGATAGGCTTATAGGTGCTTGGTAGGAGATTACTCTAATTCTTCTCCTATTCGGGGTTACTTGCCCGATAAGACGATATTATACAAAGTTTACTGGAAATCAGAGTGAGAGTACATTAGTTATTTCCTTTTTCTTGATATGATCTAGCCTAATTGTAGGCTTAAGTCTATAATACTATGTCATCATCACAACTATTCCCTGTGGATTCAATATTTAAAACCTCTAGGTAAAACGTGACACTTTTATGATATCTATGCGATTGCGGATAATCCTACTTAAATCTATTTAAATCGAGTGCAGTTAATTTATACCAACAAGCATTTTTGGCACCGTTGCCGGGGAATGATTTGCTGATTTTGACTTAGTTTAGCTTAATCTTCTATTATACTTTTATTTTTTCCTATTTTTATCCCAGTCTCTTCATTATTTTTGTGTCCATCCTTATGGATGTTTTTAATTCTGTTGCTATTTATCTTTATGGCATATGCAAAAGCTTAAAGAATAAACCTTATCATGATATCTGTAAGCTATGCCCATGTCTACATACTATAATAAACCCTTCTCAAATATATATGGGATCATTAATCCTGACCTTGTTTTGCTAGGCCCCATGTTTATTCAACATTTAGGTCTTACCAAGAGTTATAAGGAATCCCTTGATTTATCTTCTCGAGAGTTCTTTATTATCTTTTAAAAAGCAAGAGATTATGCTCAGAAGAGTTGCTCTAGCTATTTCTGAACTCCCTAAAAGAAGAAAAGGATTTATTACCTAAACTAAAAACAAATGTCTTGGTAGCTAAAACACAATCATTTCATTCCTAAGATTTAGTTATCAATCCGAAACCTTTAAAATTCCACATCAATTATTTAGACTTCCAATTAGCTAAGATGCTCTTAAATCAATGCATGTCAGATCTTCTTACGAAAAAGTATCATCAACTTCCTTTCCTTTCTAAAAAGACATTGGGAAAAAATCAAGGATGGCATGCCAAGTGATGCCATAGAAGGAGAGCCAAGCCACGTAGAAATAAATTCTATCTTCTCCCATTCTATGCCCAAATTAAATGTCTTTGAACCTATCTCTAAACCCATCCTTGACCCCAATAAATCTTTTTATGCTCCTTCTACTAAACTTCATAATGACCCTAGGAATCCATCAAGATATCTTACGAATAGGAGTCATGAAAATTATAGGAATACCCAAGAAGAGAAACAACAATGGGAGGAATGCATAGAACATACTAGAAATATATATGTTATTGTCAAAGAATGGAAGAAGATGAAGTTTTAGCACTAGCATCTAAACTTGGTCTATATTCAAATGTTGGGCTTTAGACATAACTCACCCAAGTTTAGAAGAAAGCTTTAGAGGAGACCAACCTTTGGGACATCAATTCATGGGAAATCCTAGAAAATAAAATATCTAATAAATGTCATAGGCATGAAATAATAGAGACAAACTTATTGCCTATAGACAACCATGAAGAGACACCCTTGGAGTTTAAAAAGGGAGATCATGTTGTCGAACATGTGAATTATTTCATTAAACACCCTATCAGATCCATGCTCATATGAGGAATCTCCTGGATCAATTAGTCCCTAATATTATCACACACGAGATCCTCAAGCCCCATATTCTACCTATTAATAAAATCATTAAGAGGGTGGTTGTAGACACATATATTTACCATAAATATTGTAGATCTTGTTTGTAGTGAATAATACACTTAGAGTGGTGTTGGAAGGGAAACCACTTCGCCAAACCACATCTTGAAGGTTTCCCAAGGACAAGCTTAGTGTCCTAAAACAAGCACTATTTAGACCATGACACGAGTGTTCTTCTACTGTGTTACCCTTGTTAATTGAGCATAGAATTATATTTATGAAAATACTCCTTCGGGTATTCTTGTCACTAACCCTCCAGGATTAGAGCAATAAGGTCAAAGGAGTAACAAATGCAAGGTATGTCCAACCAATAATTATGCAACATTAAATTACTTTCATCCAATCTTGACTTTTGGAAAAGTCAAGCTTGGGGGATATGCTTTCATAGATACATCTCTTGCAATGTTGCTATACTATCTTGGTTGTCCCTACTTTTAAAGGTATGCTTAATTTGCTGAACAATAATCATGCTCTTTCATTACTGTTTTAGTAAATCTCTATAATGCTTTCATGTTACCTTTGTTTGTTGTAGTATATGTTTAGGTTTGGAGTAGTTTCACTCATCTCTTAAATGAAGCATGGTGCCTAGTTTAGGAGTGGTGATCTTACATTCAAAGGCTTTTTAAATTAAGCATGGTTCTTAGGTTGACGTGGTGTCTAGGTTGATTTTTGAGTTGATAGTATGTTGTAGTAGATATTAGAATATTTTGTTAGACTAACCCCTATAGGAAAACTTCCAAATTCAAATTGGGAAAGTCCTAAGATGAACTCACACTGGAGATAAAGAGATACAATAATTTTGCACAAGGAAGATACAACTCACTCGTAGCCAAGAAGAAAGAAGGGTGCCACAAAACATGTTCCACAATCAAAGCACTCTCACTTCTGCGGTCAAGAAGCTGAGACATGAGGAAGAAAGGTCAAACTTCTATGGATGATCCAACCAAGTTCTTCCACATCTCATGCTCCCATCGCTCCATACGCTGGTTTGCAATCTCTAAATTCAATATTACTTTATTTCTATAAGTTTGAGCTGATTCATAATGCCCATATTTGAGAATCAAAACATAAGATGGGAAAATAAATTCAAATCCTTAGAATGAAGTAATTGTGAATAATAAATGCGCTATGCTAAGTATGCTCAAGTAAATTCCTTTTTGTAGCATAGAAACCTTAGCTGTGTTACAACAATACCCTTGTCATTTCTTGTATATTCCTTCGGGTATATGTTGTCCACTAATCTGTTGCAGGTATAATAATGACTGGAGTGAAAAGAGTCAACAGATTAAAGAAGCAAAAGATGGCAAAAGAATGAGCGCAACAGAGGAGACAAGATGTCTATGAACAACCCAAGATGCAAGAGGAAGGACCACGAGTCATTTACCCTTTATCAGTTAGTGCCATCATGCTCTAGTAATGAAGGTAACATTGTAAGGTAAGTGGTCACTCTCTGCTCTTGATCTTGGTGTGCACATAAATTAAAACACAAACATGTTAGAGTTACAACTTAAATTGATCAACCTAGTTAACTCAACATGATTTATCTTTTAAGATTGTTTATGACACCGTCCTCTTAATCTCAGTCTTAACCAAACAAGTTAAAACATTGTATTCAATCTTGAAAAGATGATAGTCATACTCGTGAAAATTTATATAGAGATAGACAATCCTTCCATTGGTTAAGCAATTTCATTCTTTTATGTCACGTAAACTTAAATGCAACATTAAATGCTTAATCTTTTGATCTACCACTCATAAATAAATAAGTCATGTAACACAACTTTATCTTGTTTAATGTGCCCAAGGATGGAGAAAAATAAATAAAGAAATAGATTTGGTTTTGTTGGTGTTTTTTCACCAGCAGAGCCCATGCACTTGATCTCTACCTTAGTCTTGCAAACATGACGACACATCAAGCAAAGTTTATTAACTCTACAAGTGAAAGTTCTATGAGCATGCACACTGAGCAAGATGCTTCCAGCTACTGTTAAAGCTCTACTTCAACTTGCTGACCAAATCAAAGAACAAAAGTTACATTACCACCATTAGAGGTGTGCAACCATCAAGACCTCCATCTCTCAAGATGGAGAGATACACAAGAGTGGAAGAAGAAGACCTATCGGTAAAACTTTAAATTTTATATTCTTGCCATAAGGTAATATGGTAGTTAATTAATTAATTAGTATTTCTGTCTAATTAATAAATCTACCTTCATATTTTTATTTGCATAAATATAAAAAAAGAAAATAAAAATCTTTATTTCTTCATTTACTGCATCATAAAATATTAAAAGCTCCACAGGAATAAACTTATGGTAACCCTGTAGGAATATTTACTGTGGTGACATAAAGAATAATGATAATAACAGCTCCTGTATTTACTTTCTTGCATTATGAAAATCCTAAGCCGCATAAGAATAAATATTCTCTGTGGAGGCATAAAAATACAACTATATATATATCATGCACACATATTTACATAATTAAACTAGAAAATCCTAAAATGAGAGAGAATCCTGCTAGAACTTGTCAATTTAAAATCAACTCATAAGAATGATCAATTACTCTTTAGCTGACCGCTAACCCTTTATTAAATTCGAGCCTCGAGTTTTGGTTTTCTTTTTGGAGTGTAATTATGCAGGAACAACATTATGACAAGTAGAGAGTCTATTAGTGGCACCCACCTGGAGCGCTGCCGGTTAGCTCACTCTGAAGATCATCAACACCAATTATTGCAAATTTCTAGCTTAGTGGAGGAGCATCCCCTAGTTATCGGGTAACTATACGTAGGCGATTATCGAGTCTATTTTATATAGTCATAAAATACCAAAAATATGTGAGCACATGAAGGTTCATAATAGTATCATAAGAAAATATTAAAATACCAAAAATATATAGGCACATGAAGGTCCATGTCTTTAGAGTCTTTTAAGTCCAATAGAAATGAATAAAAACCAAACAAAATACTTATCTATATATTAATGTGTGATCATAGAATGTGTCTATAGTCAGTCTAGTTTAGAGTCAAATAAAAATTAGGGAATATTAAAGTTCTGTCTTGGAGATGATGAATAGTTGCTCTACAGTAATTCCTTTCAAGTGCCTAGTTTTCAAACATAAATTTTCCCGAGTTTTAGACATGACCACTTTAAGAATTTACTCTGGACCTAAATTTTGTGGAGGCATATGTTTAAGCTATGTCTAGGTGATTGCTATTATACATGAAGGTCTAAGCTGGTATTTATCTTATTCCTAGAATTACTAAGTTTTGGAGATTTATTTTAAAAAAAACAAAATCCTACATGATGAGCTCTTGTATGATAAAGTTCAAATTCCTACCAAAGCCATATTTTATACATTTAGAGTTAGGAAAACCTTTGCGCATACATGCTGCTTGAGTTTAGTCAACCTTTGTTGGATACCTTATGAGAGTCTTGTCATGCTTTTAAAATCAAGATCACTTACACACTCCACCCACATATGCATTACTCCTACTCTAGGAGTAAGCGCAATTATTTTCCATTTTTCATCCAGATCCACCTTAAAAATGTTTCTTCTCCTACACTAGGAGTAAACGCCCAAAAATATACCCTATAGGACAGCCCCCATTTAATTGCTCTAAGATTCTTATCATTATCTCTCCAATTATTTATATTCAAGGGATGCATGTGGCTATGCAAAAGTATTTAAAAAATAATAAAAAAGAAGAAAAAAATAAATAAAATAAAAAAGGGGAGTAAAAGATGGACAAGTGTCCCAATAAATTAAAACAATGGGTACATCGATGCCCACCTCCCATAGTGATAAAAAAAGAAAGAGAGAATAATGATAGCCCATGTTTTCCTGTGAAAAGTTTTGAGGAGGGAGTAATTTTCAAAGAGCAAAAGTAGAATTAGGATTAGCCACCAAATACTATATATACACCTATCCACCATATTCCATACACATGCACATCTTGATTTGATTGTATGCCTTGATTCTCTGTGGATCCATTGTTTGACTTTACAATATATGAATTGCATGTATGCTCATCCTTGTTATTGCCACTCCTATAAGCTCCACTATATATAAATCCTTAGTTGTAGGAAGGCATAACGTCATTAATGCCTCAGCGAGATCCATAAATACTACATAATAAGAGACTTGAGGGTGTCATACAATTAAGCTCTGAGTTTTATTTTGAAAACTTACAAAACTCTAGAAAATTGTTACTGTGAAGAATTTGAGACATAGTACTTGACTTGATTGCTCTATCTTTCGATTACTCAAGACTTATGCAAAAGCTGTAAAGCTCCATGGTTAAAGGTAAAATGGTTAAGTCTGGAAGTTAGACCAGAGGAAAATTTATGTTTAAACGCAAGTGTACTTAAAAGAAATAAAAGTATTGTAGCAACTCCTGATCCAAGTTTCGGGTTGTTTGTCAAGGGACTGGCAAAAGATAAGCTTGGGGAATTGTTGATGGTCGATAATGTCAATATTTATTAGAACTTTAAACCTGAAGGAGAAACTAGTTCTTCTAGATCTAGTCTTGTTTAGAGATTAGAGAGATTAATTAGAGGAGTAGAGATTCTGGAGGAGTTCCGGCATGTCGGCGCTTCTTCATGGCTGTATTCTTCTGGATTCAGTTCCCTCGTCCAGAGCTGCGTTCTGAAGTACTTTTGTATTTACCCTTCAGGTTTAAGTAAGCAACTTGTTCTTATTCGTTCTTTGGTTCACAACTAATATTGAGTGCTTTGATCTTGGTCATTACTTGGTTGAAGTAGTATTTTGTAGTGTAGGTGTGGTGCTTAGGCTAGGTTTACTTGTGAATGTCCCCTGATCAGCCGGATAGTGGTAGTTCCCGTAGGTGACAGCTGTGTTGATTCCTCTGTAGTCCATATCCCGTTGGTAGGATTGATAGGCTTATAGGTGCCTGGTAGGAGATTACTCTGATTCTTCTCTTATTCGGGGTTACTTGCCCGATAAGACAATATTATACAAAGTTTACCAGAAATCAGAGTCAGTGTACATTAGTTGTTTCCTTTTTCTTGATATGACTCCCACCAGGTCTGAGCTGCTCCCTGAATCTGTCTAGAAGCATACAACACTTTTTCCATATCATTGCACTGTGCTATGTTTGGTTGTCTCTCCACAGCACGTAGCCAATCATGTACCTCCATAGGATCAGCTGATTGTGTAAATACTGGAGGTCTTCACTTCATAAATTCTCCACGCTTATCTCTCACATGGACAGGTGGTGGTGGTGGTGGTGTAGGCTGATGCTGAAGGTGCTGCATAAAGGCATGCATCATCTCATTCTAAGTCTGCATAAGCTCTTCCACAGTAATTGGGGCATTAGCACCCCTGCCACGGCATCTGCCTCTGCCTGTTCCCTTTGCTGCCATCTGCATTCCAAGGTACATAAACATATCTCAGTAATATCCAACATGATAAATACAACTGATAATTGAATTTGAATTTTTTTCTAGGTGATATCCAACATTAGCAGTTCAGACAATCAGTCATATCTCGAGTTCCAGAACTCAAAAGGAGCCATTCTTTACACCTTTGGAAAGATAAAGAACTTACCTACAACTTTCATTTATACCATATTAACATATTCTGTCGTTAAATTAGTCAAAACTGGGTATAACCAAAACGGTTCCAGAATTCCAGACTGCGCAGAAGCTTCAACTTTGAACAGTTATATCTCACAGACCATAATGGATAATAATGTCATTCTTGCGGCATTGGAAAGATAAAGAAGTCTAAATGTTCTCAAAAAATTGTGATAAACTTTTCACGTACAGAATTTGAGATATACCAGATTTATTGCAGACTGCTCCAGAAATCAGCAAGGGACAGAAACAGAATTTTAACCAAACCCAACTATTTAGTTCATTAATCCTTATGCCTTAGGGCTATAAACTAAATGAAATTGTGGAGAAAATCCACAAGATCATTACACTCATTACAAAGATCCAAATCAAGCATAAGCATAATGACAACCAAACCAAGCATTAAAGGTTCACACTTCAAGGATTGACTCAACTTGCGGTACAATCGTTCTCTTCCTATTAAGGGTAAGGATCCTAAACTCCTATTTCAATGACGCCAGAAAGTGGCAAGAGAAAGTTCTAAAAGCATACGAAGGCAAGAAGTGAGGATGAGAACAGGTCTTTAAAATAAGCAACTAGGTGAAGATGAATAGCAATGGAAAGGATATAGTGTAGAGGAAAGTATCAAGGTTTATAGAACAAGGATTTTGTAGCAATTTCAAAACCTTAAGACGGCCAATTTCTAACGTAGGCTTGTGTCCGACAGTCAACAAAGCTCTGATACCAATTTTTCACACCAAAATTTCAAGAACAAAATATAGTGCATAAAAGACTCATGTGCGCCCTAGAAATAGTCGCACACATAAGTTGACAATTCTCAAATAGCACCATCACAATGTTTATTACATAGCGGAATAACAAATATTACATAATCTTAAACAAATAAATATACTCTCGATGGAAGCACCACATAGAGACACTGTCAACTGGTTGACTCCAAGCCTAGTACTCATAACGGTAGTCTTCATTCCAGCCATCTTCATTAACATATCCTGAAGTGTTGTGAATTAGCAAGAGTGAGCACATACTGTACTCAACAAGTATAACCAGGGGTTCATGAGGCTCAATTAGCTGACACTGGTTTGACTGCATTTAGCTTTTATATGTAGATAACATGTTTATATTTAGATAGCAAATGTCAAGGTAGCATAA
>Ga0182004_10004571_pt1 | contig 11172 bp, 4 predicted proteins | sample Sormic07211540_1_FD_120479 | JGI IMG/M metagenome (GOLD analysis project Ga0182004, IMG submission 120479) | Endophyte microbial communities from Sorghum bicolor roots, Mead, Nebraska, USA - 072115-40_1 MetaG | ecosystem: Host-associated > Plants > Roots > Unclassified | place: USA: Nebraska...
AGCCGATTTGACCTTACTATCGGCAAAGGTGATAACTCGAATACTTTAGTCCTGACAACAGCGATGCGCCCGGATGTCACGGCTAAGAGGTACTCACGCGGAACTCGAGAACACGCCGAGCTTGAGTCGACGAATTCCTAAGAACTCGTAATAAAAGGAAAAAGTATGACGAAGTCGTCGAAAAGTAGATGCTGGAATATGAGTAAAAACGTGTGTTTGATTGATTGATTGATTGATAGATCATTACAAGGCCCTAGGGTTCATATTTATACCCTGCCCAAAGAGCTACAGCTAAACACGACTAGAATTCGAATTCCAAATTGCACGGAATCCGTATACAAAACGACTTAAATAAATAAGGAAATAACAGAGCTATCTTCCGTGACGAACTAAAAATCCTTCCATAATCCGACCAGCAATTTTCGGACCCCTCCTCCGTATCATCGGCAGACTCCTTATCATAGTCATCGGCAGACTCTTCCACTATAGCCGTCGGCATAAATACATCACTGCCTGCAGACTTGTTCACGTCCGACCTCTCCTCCATCGGCAACCATCCCCATCGGCAATTCATCTTATAAACAGCATACTGCCACTTTATCTTGCCATTCTAGACACGTGCCCAAAAAACGGTGTCAACACCATCTCTATCTTGATACCATACACTAGCACACAAACAATTTACAGAGTCAGTTCAAACATATTTTAGAGGCAGGCATGTCCCCACCTCAGCTGAAATGTCAATGTTACTCCATGTTTTCAGAGGTGGTCATAAATGTCCACCTCTATAATCCAAATATTACAAAAAAAATAGGGACCCAAGTTGAACCTGCTCATGGCTCACCACGAGCCCATTTCAGACCCTACTGCTAGCTTCCTTACCCTCGCTGGGACACACCACCACACCCCACACAAAGCGGCACCATTGCACTTCGCCCTCAGTTGCGTCGGGGTCGCACCATGACCTCACCCTCTTCTCATAACGACCACTAGAAGGGTACTAAAGCCTACACCCGGACATGGCCGATGGAGCTAAGCATGCATTGGAAGAGGGTGACACACGGCTTATGGACACGTGTGACCATGGAGAGCCCCCTGCCACTGTGAGGGGGTAGGGCCACACATCATTGGCTGATGTGTTGCACCTCACTCGATCTACATAGTCAATCAATATGTCAAGCTCAATTTGCACCGTTAGCCTTCAGGTGGTGGAACTCTAAGAATCGGCACCATGTGTGGGCAGAGATCCCGCTCCTCATCAATGATGCTCACAACCTTAACAATGGTGGCCTTTGATAAACTCGATTTAACGCGCCCTTGCCTGATCTTCCTGTAGGTGGTTGGAAGGTGAACAGGGACATGATAGGGTAGTCTCATATAGAGATAGATGAGAGCGGTGCGGATTTAGCTAAGGAGATCATGACGGGCTGAGCAAGTTGGGAGGCCGAAGTGATAGTTAGGGTTTTATCTCACCATTATATATGTCATGAACCCTAGTAGGCCAAGATGTGTTAGCGGGCTAGACCTCAATTAACAGAGGTGTGCCACTTACACTACTACCAAAAATATTTTTAGATATCAGCGTTTTTAATTTACAGAGGCGAGCAGACAGTCCACCTCCAACCAAGCCACACTATTAATTGCCATTTATAGATGTGGATGGAATGCCCATCTGCGGACGTCTTATGGTGCCCACCTCTCTTAATTATTACTAGAAAAAAAGCTAAAAAAGATTTATATCATTCCTAGGACTCAAACCCCATGACCTGCAACTCAACACCTATGCAACCTTACCGCTACACCACTAAATCAATTATGAGTATATATAATATTCTATATTTTATATAAATATTTCATGATTTTGTATTGAATATCTTTGCTACTAAATAAACTCGTAATCTTGTTCAGAACTACAAGTTTTGTGAAGGATGTGTTTCCATCCGAGATTGTTTGAAAATGTCAAAAAAAATCAATATGAATTAAAGCAAATATTTAAGACCCAAAACACTTAAAATAAAAACCTCGTCAACAATAAACATGTAGATCACATCAGCCACTACAACTTATGTATGAAAATTGTGGATATTTAAAGTTATTTAGAAAATCTAAATTTCAATTTTCAAAATTCAAAATTTTTAAATATACGACATATATTTGGGACTCTAAACAGCTTTTTAAATAAAAAAACGTTTCAACTATAAATTTATACAATGTATTGAAACATACAACTTTGGTATACATCATGTCAAAATCTGAGGTTGTTTGAAATTTTAAATTTCAAATTTCAAAATCTATGAACTTAGATCAATTTTTTAGGAGTCTAAATAGTTTCAAATCACAAACTTTTCAGCTATAAAGTTTTAGACCGGGTTGAGAGCTAGAATTCTAATACAAATTTTGTCTTCATCCAAGTTCATATGGAAAAGTTATAAATTATTTTTTGTATAATATTTATAGAGACGAACATCTCAAGCTGCCCATCTTAGAAAATCAATTTTTTTATAGACAGATGCCTAGAATCCACCTTTATTCATAGGAATTTTCAGAGACGGATATCTTAAGATGCCTGTCTTTTTCGGATGCTGTAATTCTTTTTGTTGTCACCATAAATATAATGACCGTCTTCATAAATCTATTTTCAGAGATGGATAATTTTTAGGTGCCTCCATAGATAAAATAACTGTCTCTGTAAATATTCCAGGAGATATATAAATTTTTTTGCCAGCCTCTGAAAAATGAAAGGACATGTCTTCTATTTTTTTATAGTGTTAAGGCCACGTCTCTAAAAATAACTATTTATAAAGATGTGACCTTAAGATGTCCGTAACTGTTAATTGATTTTAGAGGCATTATTATTATTTTTTTGTCTCCGTAAGTTTCGATGTCCACCACTGAATATCATTGTGTGTTTTATGAGACACTCGCATTTTCTGTCCGCCTCTGGTAATCAAAATGTGTGTCTTCTAAAGTTGTTCTTTGCGGTAGTGGTACCTTTTACCTGATTAAATTTGAATGGGTTCCATTCCAGCTATATGTCCTGAAGGAAAATTTTGGCGGAAACCAGCTATAAGATGGATAGAATTGACAGAACAAGTCCATCGGCTAATAGACTTTCGCTTGTCATATATAGCACGTCGTCCTCACTAGCTATCCTATACAAAGGTTGTTGTAGAACTATATGTTTTGAATAAGTTTTTTATTTTATATAATGACTAAATCTTGTAACTTAGGATACAATTTTACCTAGTCTTTTAAAGATACTCTTGCTCCCACATCAGCCTTCAGTACTGATACGATGGCCCACGATGAACCATAATAGCAACGAATTTACAGTTGGCCTGGGGAGTGTGACTCTGATCGTGTGGAAAGGATGGCAGAATGATCCGGCCTCCTGTCGTCCGGAAGGATGTCCGCGAGATTAAAGTTCCCTCTATTTTATCATATATTTTATAAAGCTAAACTTTATTATATAATTCTCTTTTCATATAAGGTGTCTATATCATTTTCCACTAAATAATTCACTAATGTTCTATCTCTTCATGCAGGGTGTCCACATCATTCCCTACTAAGTCCATGTCATCCCATATTAATTACAAAAAAATAATCCTATCATCTATATCATGTGAAATACTTTAAATTTTTAATCCCACTAGATGAATTCTCTCTTTATGCAAGGTGTCCACATCATTGCCCACTAAGTCCATGTCATCCCATATTTATTAAAAAAAATGACATATCATCTATATCATGTGAAATACTTTAAATCTTTAATCTATTAATATACAAGTCATATACATACACTATTTGTTCCATCACCAATCTCTCTATAATGTAACCAAATATTAGTTTTTCTTCTATTAACTTAACAGTTTGTTACTAGATCTAATATAATAAAATACATGCAAGTCAAATTTATATACATGTATACATATATAATACACTGAATACCATATAGTAATGTTATGTATATAATGATTTATTTTTAAGAAAATCCAGCAGCAACGCACAGAGAATTCACCTAGTATTCGTATAAAGCTAAACCTCACTACCTATTTCTTTCAACATGCAAGCTATCCAACTAAGCAATCCACTATCACTCATAATTAAAAATCCACTAGCCTGTATTGTCCACGTCAGCAAGTCATTATATTTCTCTTAACATGCAAGCTGTCCAACTAAACAATGCACTATCACATACAACTAAAATACACTAGTCGTACAATTGTAATGTCAACTTAGCAAGTTATGTAAGTATTTTGTTTGTCAATATCATCATGTCACGTAATCCACCGCATTCCCGCAGCAACGTGTGGGGTATTCTCCTAGTTATATAATAAACACACATTTATAGGATCCATTTAGAAGATTATGTAATAGTTGCACTTTAAAAATAGAGAAAGCATAAAATGCTACTAGATGGCACTAGTAGAAAAACGACTTTCGGTTCGCACCTCTAGTTTAGGTTGCATTGGGGTTCGGGAAGGCCCTTTTAGTTCTGGGTCTAAATTTTACATACACTAAGGTCTTTTTATTTCGGTTGGTAGTACCAAATATCAAAAACAATTTGAAACTATAGAATGAAACTCTCAATTAAGAGTGAGTGTTTTATTTCAGTTTCATTTCATATTTTATATGATATGACAGTCTTGGAATTAATGTCATAAAACTCACCATTGAGACTGACCTTATAGTTTCATAGATATTAAATTGTTGATGTGGCACCATATTAATGAAGAGATAGATGATAAAAGTTTCATGAGGGTAGAGAGAGTTTCATGAGGATAAAACTTTTTTGCATTGTTTTTCTAAATATATAAATATGTTAAAAACTGGATCATGAAACCCCCCACCGAAGATGACTTATGAAGAAGATGGTGACCTAGGCAAATCACTACTCACCGAAAGGGGACATGTATTTTAGCAACGTGTGCTCTCTGAATCATGCTTTACGGCCACCAAAGCTACTCGGTTTTGGTGTCATCAATTCGAACTAGTCCCGGTGGTGTTACCAATCCAGACTAAAAGTCTTCGACTCGGGACTAAAGATTTTTCATGGTTGAATTCAAAAGGAGAGCCAGGATTTAAATTATTTTTTAGATTATTTTTTAGACTCGAGGATGGGTTTTAGTTCTGGTTGTGTTTTTTGAACCGGAATTGCGGCCCAGATCCGCAATCCTGGTTGGAAAACTGGGAGTAAAGGCATGTTTGCAACTGGGATTAAAATCCACCTGTCTACTAGTGTGGGCTCCCAAAGAAGAACCGGTGTCCACGTCTCCTAATTTTACCCCGTTCATTCGATTTAGACGACGGACGGCTCCAAATATTTCCGTACGATTTAAGGTCAATCAGAATCTGGTTTTACTGTTCTGCTTCTGACTGCTTCCCCATATAACAATTGTTTTCACTTGGCTTCAGATCTTTTTGCTGCTTCCGATTCTCCTAATCTCCTCCGCCTGACTTCTGGAATGGGACAAGGCAGGCGCAGCGAGGCCACCTCCCCAGAGTTTATTGGTTCCGTACTTTGGCCGTCTCGTTTCTTCCGTCCGCAATGGATTCGTCACACCTACTGACCTACCCCACCTCTTTCACGACCGCCGCCTGGTTCTCATCGTTCTCGTCGACCTCGCCAGTTCTTCTTTCCTTTGCCTCATCCCTTCCTCCCTGCGTGCATCCCATGGAGCTCCACTGCACCTGGGCACCGTGCGGGGGTGTAGCGGCAGGCTGTTCCCGGGTCGTGGGGATTCTCGACGGCCGGTGTCCCCGGCCACGACGCGGTCGACCCAGCCCTGCCGGTCGTCACCGGCGCGGCTTCATCCCGCAGGACCACGCCTTCTCCTGTGCTCCATGGAACCCTAGATGTGTGTCTCTTCCTCTCACTCCTTCTCCCTCTCCCTGCCAACTCCCTCTATCCCAGAGCGCGCGGAGTTTCACCGTGTGGTGCCCAGGCGTCTTGCTCTGCCTGCACGCCACGGCTGCACCGAGGGATGGATCCCGTGGTGCATTGATTAGTTTTAGGTTCGTAGTATCTACTTAGATGTGTATTGCTACAGCTGATTTCAGAAGTAAGATTCCTATGTGCAGGTTCTACCTTTTGAAAACAGGATGATGGTGGAGAATTTCACAGCACGAAAGTGAAAATCTTCAAATGGAAGGTGTGTGCTTCCCTCTGTTAATTTGCATTTATATGCTGATTTCATTTTACTTAATTGCTATATTTTAAGGCATCCATTTAGAATTGCATGTCGTAATTTGTGTACGTTTAAGTCAGCAACGTATTTATGTGTGTGCTTTTTCTGTTTTTCTTATTTTATTTCTCGATGCTCTTGATCTTTGGTAAGTTTTAGTCCATAGATATCCATGCTGAGGGTTACACAAATGCGCATCGACCCTTTTCTGCTATATTTTTTTTTATTTTTGCTTAAATCTGCATGATCCGTGTTGTTTCTGTTTGCTAAATGCAAGATGGGGGTGTCCTTCGGCGCTGTGGCTCCTCTCAACGTCAGCACATGTTGGGGAAGCATCCTATTTGGTTTCTACAGGCAGAACTTTGGCTGGGGCTGGGTGCATTACGTCTGCATTTGTTAGTTCCATTCTTTCTTCTATGTGTGGTTCCTCATTTCCATGTGTCCTACAAGATCAGGTTCAGAATGCACTACATGGTCATATTGTAATGCTTTTAGATTGATGGCATAGGTTGTCCGTGCTTTACAATAGTTATTTATATTTATAGAACATTTTTTGTTGGCCACATAATCCTATACCACCACATTAATAACGGAATCTAATATTAGGCTTAAAGAATTAGTAGTTATTTTGGTTTGCTGCAGCTTCAAGAATTTACCATTTGTTCAAAAAAAAAATTACCATTCAGCGCAAGCTATGCAAATGGCATTACCAAAGATCTATTGGTTTCTTTTATATCAATGTGCTCTTTTACGAGTATGTCACAGCTCTCAAACTTTCATTTTTTTAGGCTTATTGTGCACTGCAACATTGGTGAGGTGTGTGATGACTACAAGAAGGTTAATTTGAGAAGGCCAATGAAGAAATGCTTTTTTACAGATGCATCTACATGTTCCGTTGGAAGGCAAAATATTTTGATGTCAGCAAATGTATTGTAGTCTCCAATTGGCTAAAGGAAATATCAGGTATATAAGCTAATAACTAGATGGATTTTATTCCTCTTTATTGAACTAAAGGTATAGATAGGCTATAAGGAAAATTTTACAAATGATTATGATTACAAAAGCATACGTTTTTTTAGTCCGCTAAAAGTTGTTTTCAGAGGAAAAAGTTATTTTTAGTGTACCTGCAGAGCATTACAGGTGAAAGGAAAATATATGTTTTAGTCTATAGACATGCATGGTGAAGGCCCTCTCTACTGGCACTGGTGATTAGTGCAGTTCTCTTAATTTCTGCTCAGTTTATAGGTTTCTTCGGAGCCATTTCCTTAACTGAATTGTTTAGTGGTCATACCAAATTTGTTCCATGGTTTTGTTAATAAACTAAAATAGATTGTTCATTTCCCCAAAACGTTCCAGTTGTTTGGATAAGAAAAAAAACAACATGAAATTACGACCCATACTTAACCAAAGTTACTAACGTTTGATAAATTACTAAGCCTCCATTATATCTCTGTTGTACCTCATTAGCTACTATATTCAGATCAATAAAAAGATACCTTAGAGTATAATTTGAGTTTATGGCTTCCAAGATTTTTATCTTTATATTACTGGAAATGCTATGTAGATCTATAAAATTGTACTATGCAGAATACTATAAACATGCTGCACATACTTCTGGCTTGCCGCACTGAATATCTTGTTTAAACAGAATAACTAAATCCTTGAAATTGGTTCTTTTAAAATGCTAATTTAGATTGTGCTCCCTATTGCCGATTTTATTTTATTACGAGTTTGTTGAGGGAGACACTAAAATTGCATGTTCTTTCAGTAGCAGGTGAATTGCTGCTTTCGAGCTTCCAGCATGATCAGTAGTAGTACTCCAGTAGTAAACTTGCAGCGGCTGACATAACCTGCACTCCTGCAGTGCACTTGCTCCCAGATGGGCTGCCACGAACTGACCTACAGTTGACTATTAGTTGCTCTTCATGCATGGCAACTTAAATAAATTTCTTCAATATGGATTGGGTATAAAATTGTCAGTGCCTACCTATACCAAGGTATTTAAATTGTCCTTCTTTCTTTGCCCCCTTGCTCCCTTTAGTTTTGGCCAATTGGAAGATTGTTGTTGCCTACCTGATGTACGCTGCCTCTTCATCATACAAATCCTACAACGGATCGAAATTTAGAATACGGATGGAGCCAGTTCCTGTTGCCTTGGCGTGTATTGGTCTGGTATATTTTCCCTACATGCACATACTATTTCAAATTTCATATATATTAATCAACATTTCTTATCAGCTAGCAATGGATTGGTTTAGTACCAAATGTTTCAAACTCAGCTACAAAAGGATTGGTCTGCTACTCTTTCAAGGGATACATATTTATAATGGATTATGTTGCTATATTTGCAGTTCTTCTAAAGATTGGTCGCTCGATGGCAACACCAATATAAGTCAGGCTATTGCCATTACTGAACAACCTGATGTACACACGCTTCGGCCAATATCTAGATTCATTAAAAAAAAGGTAGTTTGTCTATACAAGCCTGTATCTTTATGACTGTATAAGTAGAAATAGAGACGTAAAGTGCATGGATTCCTATCGATGACTTTGAGAAGACAAACAAATAAATACGAGGCGGAGTGCTCTTGTCATATTATTTTTACTCAAGTGAAGCTCATTTTTTTATGTATTTGTTGCTCATTTTAACTTTTTTTGTGACTTGGTTTCTTGTTTCATATGATGGCCACACCCCACTGGCGATGCCTTTGCATGGTATACAGTACACTGTAAGGAACACACTCCCTCTATTGTAAGTGATGGCTCATGGAGGTGACACAGTATTGCTTCCGTGTCCCTCATCCATCGTTTCTTTCAGAAGTGCATCAGTATGTCTTGTTCTCGCACATGGTTAATGCTTATATTTTTGCACCATACCTGATGCTTGTGTCCTTGTATTATTTGCTTATGCATTGATTCATTAGAGATGAAAGGTTACTATGTGACAATAAGATTCCTATGTGCAGATTGCCGAAGTGGCTGGATGTGGATGAAACAAAGGTGGCCTTTCGCCACCGACATCTACCAACCAAGGAACAGATCGACCAGGGAAAAAAAGGACACTCCTAGCCTCCGATACAACAAGGGCCGTGACCAACATCTGTAGCATATCCCGCAGCTATGAAGTCTATGCGTCCTACAAATATGAACCGGTCATCAAATCTGTGCTGTATAAATCACCCTCACCTCCTATACTACACCGTAGACCAACAATACCATTACCATATATCTGCAACTCTGTATCATGATGTAAATATTTATCAGTGAAGGTACTTTACCTATTTATTAAATGATCAAATATGTCACATGTGCATCATACATGCATCAATTTGACCATGACCTTTAGCTGTCGCGCGCGAGGGCGCGCGCCTGCCACTAGTTTGGTATAGAGATCTATGCTAGATCAAATTAAAGTGATTAAATATCCTTATTTAATGTTTCACAATATAATGCCTGCAGCTTTAGATGTAAGATTTCCTAGAGCTATAGATGACTACTCCCTCCGTCTCAAAAAGAATGTAAATTTTGTTTCTCGAGAAGTCAAAATTTCTTTAAGTTTGACTAAGATTATATAAAATATTATATACAGTTACATCTTCAATCAAATTTATTATGAAAATATATTTTATGACTAATCTAATGATATTTATTATACATTATAAATATTAATAATTTTCAAATTATATTTGGTTAAAATTAAAAATCTTTGACTTTCCGGGATGCGAGAATTATGTTATTTTTGGGACGGAGGTAGTAGCTCTAGAAATTTGACAGATTTTCTAGAGGCGGAGCCTAGCTATATAGTTTTATAGCTACAAGTACGTATACCTAGGGTCTTGTTTAGTTCACCCAAAAAGCAAAAAGTGAATCTTGCGGCATATGCATGAAGCATTAAATATAGACGAAAGCAAAAACTAATTACATAGTTTAGGTGTAAATCGCGAGACGAATCTTTTGATCCTAGTTAGTCCATAATTGGATAATATTTATCATAAACAAACGAAAGTGCTACAGTACCAAAATCCGAAATCTTTTCGAAACTAAACAAGGCTCTATTTTGAAATAAAATATGAATACTAAAGGTGCACTTAGGTAACCCTCATGAATAGTATGAGCTAGTTAGCTCTATGACAACTTCTTTCAATGGAAATTAACTTTTAGCGGATTGTCCCAACTCAAAATATGGATAGTTTTATATAATACTCTACATAACAGTTCTTTCAAAAAAAATACACGTAACCTTAGAATATATAATGCATAAGTCACTCTTAATTAAAAATAGTTTTCTTCTCTCTCATATTAAATATAAAATAATATGATAAGAGCTATTCCATAAATAAATTTTTAGGGCAACTTCGGGGGGACAACGGATCCCCATTCCCCACCTCCATTCATTCCACAAATACCTAGGTCGGAGTCTTAGTCTCAATGAAGTTTCATTAGAGTTTCATAAACATTAAATAGGCTGATGTGGCATCATATTAATGAAGATATAATAAGAGTTTTACAAGAATAGAGAGAGTTTTATTGGAATAAACTCTTCTGCACTTTCCAAAATATTGGTGTGTTAGAGACTGTCACGAAACTTCCACCGAAGGTGTGGCTTTGCTCGTTCTTACAAAGGGGTGCGAGATGTGGTCTGTGGTTTCCTCCCCATCCTTGCACAGCTCGCAGGTGTCGAAGTTCTTCCCATGTACAGGAACGTGTATGCGGGTAGGAGTGGTCACCACGCACCGATGTCTAGTAGATGAACTCGGATATGAGCCCAGGTCCGCTCGTCGCTGTTGGTGCCGAGGGCGACGCGACGTCCTAGAGGAGCTGGGCTAGCGTGGTCAGCTCCGTCGTAGCCTGGCCTGGGGGGTGAACCGAGCCTGGAAGAGGTCACGCAGCTCGGAGCGCACGACGTCGCGCACCGATGACGCCCGCGCGACGTAGTGGCTGTGGAAGGTTCATAAACAATATGAGTCTAACTCTTAATTAAGAGATA
>Ga0182004_10004572_pt1 | contig 11171 bp, 10 predicted proteins | sample Sormic07211540_1_FD_120479 | JGI IMG/M metagenome (GOLD analysis project Ga0182004, IMG submission 120479) | Endophyte microbial communities from Sorghum bicolor roots, Mead, Nebraska, USA - 072115-40_1 MetaG | ecosystem: Host-associated > Plants > Roots > Unclassified | place: USA: Nebraska...
ATGTACATGCTGCATTGTATTATTGACTGTTTGGAGTGTACAGGAGTTCCAAGTAAAATACTACTCCCACGTGCATCCTAAATTATAGAATACATTCAAGTTTTTTATCCTAAATTTAATCACCCGTCTTATAAAAAATTATATAAATTAGTCAAATTTAAGTTATTTTACATAATTTTTTGAAGAAAACGAGTGATCATATTTGTTGAAAAAAATCAAATGTTTTGTAGTTTAGGATGGATTGAGAAGTAAATACGGTGAATAGAAGCAGTTCACATTTTCTTCCCTTTCATGTGTAATACGCTCAATTTTTCAGTTCCAACTTTCTTTCATCTGATTCAAATCCAAACTCATCATTGTTTTGCATGTGCTACCACTCTTCTACAACTATAGCTGCATCAAACTGTTTTTTTTTCATACGAAAGGCCAACGGAGAGTCCACGACACCGCTGTGCGGTAGCGGGTGGTCGGGAGAAATCGGGTTCAAATTTTCAAGGTTATGTTTATGTCCATTTAAAATGCAGAATTTATTATCTTTTAAAGGTCTCTTGAGACTTTTTTATGTTTTTTTTTGTCTCTTGAAATTAAAATCCAAAATAGAGAATAGCCATTTTTTACTAAAAATTCGCATAGTGTTTAGTTTTATTATGCAAAATAATAGACCAAAACCCATTTTTTTAATAGAGGAGGAACTAAACACCCCCTTAATCCTATAGAGTGTGAGTTTTGGACGGTGAAAATAACCATCAACATAAATTTAGTTTAATCTACTCCCTCAGTTATTTTAATTAGTTCAATTTACACCTTGAAAAGATTTTTCTTCTTTTTGTTTATGTGCAAATTTGATATTTAAAACTCAATTTATATATGGAGAAATAAAAATGATAAATCATGTTAAGTGGTAAACTATAGTTGAGGGTAATAGATCGACCAAATATTAGTTTAGGAAATTATCTGGATAAATGTCAAACGTGAAGGAAGCAATTTAGACTTTGTTTTCTTTAATATATGCATGGAGGAAGAGTCGTCTCAACTCCCAAGCCAAGAACATCACTCAACTCAAATCTCAATCGAACACTCTAATCCCGCCCGACACGGTGGCTCTTGTCCTTGTGCGTGGCATTTTGCGTGTTCCGTTGACAGTTGACTAAGTTCTATATTTCACTTTACAGCTTGACAATTAATCTAGTTTTGTCTTTGCAAGTTCAGTGTACTGCTGATGAGCAGTGCAGATACAAAGGCTAAAATGAACTAAACCTTAGAATCATAGTTAAACATTACTTCATCCATTTAAAATTCTACGATATTTTACTATTTCTAGAGACATTATGTTTACTACGTCTCTAAAAAACTGAACCTGCAAGATGAGCCACCTCGGGCATTGTGATTAACAAAAATGTCTTCTAAATACTGAGAAAATTCCAGATCTCCTGCCTCAATCATACACAGGGAGCCGTTACTTGTGAAGGACCGATCTCTTAACTTTGCTTTGGCATGGGTGAGTGAGGTTTTTTTTATCCTCAGCCTGAAATTCATTTTCATGGGAGTTCAAACTCGACGGGTGCCTCCACATTTACTATGTATCTAGACATAATATATATTTAAGTGCATAACAAAAATCATATAACTAGAAAGGCCAATACATCTTATAATTTAGAATGGAGAAATAACTTTATACTTCCTTGCAGTGGCGGAGCTGGAGAACTTTCACGAATAGGGCCAATACTATGAACCATCAACATTAGATCACATGCTAATAAATAGAAGTAATGCTAATATATAGATTTAGCTGAAAAAAAACAAAAAGAATACTCTAGTATTTTTTCTCACGCCTAGGGCCATGGCCATATTGGCCCTAGGCTTATATCCGCCACTGCTTCCTTGTATAAAAACTTTTGATGTTATAAGATTTTAAAAAATAACATGGGGAGGTAAAATGATTCATGTGCCAATATCTATAAGAGATAATTCCTATTCCCTCTGTTCTTAAAAAGCTTCAACTTCTAGAGTTGTCTTAAGTCAAACTTATGAAATTTTGACTGAATTTCTAGAAAAAACGCTAATATTTATAGTATGAAATTAATACCATTAGATTATCATAGAATATATTTTCATAAGATACTCATTTTATGTTATAGATATTGATGCTCTTTTCTATGCATTTGGTCAAAGTTAAAAAAGTTTGATTGACACGGATTCTAGGAGTTGCAGGGGATAAAGGGAGTATAAAAGATCGGTTATTAGACTTCTCACAATGATGTCGATGATGAAACGGGTCGTGAAAGAGAGTCGGTTTGTTTTCTAGTTTCACCATCGCTCTAGCGTGTGTGGTTCACGAGTCGGTCACATCCAGTTCGGCATGGATTCACTTTTGTTAGGATTGCAGACAAACTTGACGTTGTTTGGGGGCTGTTTAGGTGAAAACTTTTGCAATGTATTACTGTAGCACTTTCATTTGTATATGACAATTATTGTCTAATCATTAACTAACTAAGTTCAAAATATTCATGTCGCAAATTATAGACAAACTATACAATTAGTTATTTTTTATTTATATTTAATACTTCATGTATATGTCTTAAGGTACGATATGACGGAAAATTTTAAAAATTTTATAAAATATTTTAGGAACTAATCAGGCTCTTGTATTAGAGAACCAGCGGACGGACAACGGACCGGCGATGGTTTTTGAAGGCTTGGACGGACGACGGACGGCCAATGGTTTTTGTAAGGAAGCAGTCACGTCATGCATTTGTATTGGCACAGGAATCATCAGGTGATGGACGACTTGGCTCCATACTAGGCTGGACACAAGTTGGGATCATTGTGTACGGGGCAACTACTCAAACCAAACATGCATAGCGGATTGTATTGATCTTGAATTCTTCTCTCTCATTTCAGCATCGATATATATCGGAAAAAATTGCATACGGACCATCCGTACGAAGCCCTGTGCGGACGTCGGCGTATTCTGACTGCTGGGCCTGTTAACGTTAGATCAGCTAGTTAGATTTCTTGTGGCAGAACCTGTCTATCAGAATTTGGACTTAATATGGCTGCTTATATTTTAGAATTTAATGGCACTATGCTTTTAGTAATAGACAACATATCCATCGACAGCGAGACGCCTAGGATGACTACATCAATATCAAGATTTGTCGGTTCAACTCGGTTCTTCGGAGGTGTTTATAGGAGTAGAGTGTACACTCAGGCCATGTTTAGTTTCACCCAAAAACCCAAAATTTTTTAAGATTCTCCGTCACATCGAATCTTTAGACACATGCATGAAATATTAAATATAGATGAAAATAAAAACTAATTACACAGTTTAGTCGGAATTTACGAGACGAATCTTTTAAGCCTAGTTAATTCATGGTTGAACAATAATTACTACAAACAAACGCTAGAGTGTCGCAAAATTTTTTCTATAAGGAACTAAACACGGCCCAGATTCCTTAGATATATTTGCTATTGCTACCTGCAGCTCACACACCTCACATCACCTGCCGCCACAGGAGTTACTGATGCGGCATCGCAATCAATCCTACCTTGTATAGTTCCCACAGCCAGCCGACATGCCCGCAGCTGCCGGTGCGCGGTGCGCCACAGCTGACAACCCCAGTGGGTCGCCAACTTGCCATGGATGTTGATATCCTGAAACATATCAGCTCGAGACGTGCATGTACTTGAACAACTTGGACAATTGGATTGGATGAAGTCATCCGTAGCGTTTGTAGCTATCAGAAAGACCAGGATGCCCCGCAGTGCTGAATAATCCTGTCCATTTTAGAGTACATGAACGGAGAAAGAATATACACATTCCTCCGGCAGAAACTCATAATCACTAAACATTGCTCCAGCGAGTCCTGGAGGCGCTATCATATTCCCCACCCGTTCTGATCGCCTTGCACGGTGTCTGGGTTCTCACAGAAAAGATTCCTAGCTCTAGGTTCACTGAACTAAAGGAACATGCCAAGTCCAAGTCTCCAAGATGCAGATTTTTCACTGTGATGCCCTCTATACAAAAGGATTTCCAGTTGATACAGTGCCCACTGGTATATTCCTGGATCCACAAAACCAATAGCCTGAACAACGGTAGCTGGTTTACACTAAAGCATGCAGCAGAAGGGGCCAACTTACCGCAAAGAAAAGTTCGGTCCCTGCTCGACAAGGCACGGTAGTCCACCTGAATATGCACAGGTTGTTCCAGTCATATCCGGCGGTTTTGATGTGAGCGGTAGAAATATAATCATTGATAGATCCAGGAGAGCATACCATGTGACGCTGATGGATCATAAGCACAAGAACTGCTGGGGAACCATCTTTCAGGTAAACCATCAAGGAAAGCTGGCAGATCTGGACTAGGCAAGGGCTCTTGCAATGAACTTACGTCCATGAACTGCAAAAGATCGAAGCATGTCAGAAAATTCATAGCAAGCATAGTCCAAGATGTCAGTGGCAAGTTGACCATGCTGGCCATCACTTGATACGTACTGCAGGTAGGGAGTCGGGAATATGACTGAATTTTAAGGTTAGGAAATGATTTCTTCTACAGCACCGAATAGACTATCAGCCGTAACTGAAACAGCATAGCTGATTACTTGGTTGACTGGAATACAGTCGACTCGTACAACTACATGATTCTAATTATTATCTAATCTCGGTTACAGCCAAATCTGCTTATGTTACCCTGTAGTAGTGTAGTACTCAGAAATGACTAGTGCAAGTAAAATAGAACTCTGAAAATTGACCGGACTTCAAGAGCCACCATCAATTGAGCTATTGTATGATTCAATCATGAAGTTTTTACATTTATATACTATCAGACCTCTGATGATGCTTAAGCTGATGTCACACGACTATGACATCCTGATGTTGAACATATATCAACAGTGTTCTAGACTGCTATGGATTTACAGACTCTATCAGGCATGGCACTTATAGTGTTGCACAGCACCAGAATGCTTTAGGCTTTATTGATGATGCACTATACAGTTTGCAAGATTTTACTGGTTACAGGAGCTATCTAGAGGAACCCGTTTGCGGAAGGTGAGCATATGAAAGATTATCGATCCAAGAAAAACTTTATCAATTGAAGGAAGAAATGACATTAGGATACCAGATCAGGAGTCCCCAACTGAGTGTCAAATGGAAGATCAAATGGATTTAATGGCATCTGCTTATTAGAGGGCCCACCCTGTAAACAAGAGTAATGTATAAACCCAAAAAAAATCTTGAGAGGAACTGTATACCAAAAGCTAAATGGCATAGGAACTACAGAAGCCATATATATCACTGAATGGAAGATACCAGAGATGAATCTGCGGAAGCAGCAATCGATGTATTAGGTGACAATTCGTCCATGAATACTTTCTGGGAATCATCATCATAAGATTCCTACATGGAAGGAAAATATCCTTAGTGCTGGATTATTTATACCATACAAAAGGAAAATATCCTTAGTGCTGGATTATTTATACCATACAAAAAGGGAAGAGGAAAAAGGTATACCTCTGAAACTACAGAGCACATAAATGGATTGCTGGTTGAAAGGGAAATGCTTACTACATTGCTGTGGTCTTCAATTCGTGGTTTAGCACAAACGACCTCATTAGCATCATCAAATGAATGCCAAAGCTACAAATAAATAACAACCATAGTAAGAGTTAGAAGCAAAAATAACCTAACACAATTTCAACAGCCAAAAAGTAACTCCCTTATTCATGTTTACCCACCTGAGAACAATTTCTGTCTATTGGTCTTTTAGGCTCTTGCAATGTAGAAGTCATTAATGATAGATCTCCCTTGACAGTGTACTGGGTGCTAGCACTGGAGGCATCGAAAGTACTCCAAGGCTGGAGAGAAAGATAACAATTGAAACAGAGGTATGAAGCACATGACAGTCTATCGCAGAACTTGATAAATGATAATGCCACTGGCCTTTTCAAAAGAGCAAATGATTTCAAATATTGAAAAAAGTGTGCCATACTTTACAAGGACCAAACTTCATTTTATCGTGAGAACACATGTTGACATAAAATAGATAATTTTCCTTACCTGAGAACTGCCTGTATCAAGAGATGTAGCAGTAGACTGATTCTGACTGGTAACTGAAGTATCATCCTTAGAGCTCTGAAACCATGTTAGCTCAGCATTTGATTCAAATGAAAACAAATCACGATTCGGAGCCTGTTTATCAATGCTTGTGGTAGCAACATAAGAAAGCCCAGTGAGTGCAGGTTGCTTTTGTTCTGGAGGTGTATCGAATGTAGCCCACCCAGCATTGTCCATTGATGGAGCTGCTGGTATCACTTTATCAGCAGATGGAGTTTCAGTAAGCATGTTCGAAAATAGATCAACAGATTGATCAGTGGTAGTTACATGATGTTCCTGAGTAGCTTTGGAATCAAAGATATCTTGATTTGGAGCACTAATATCACCAGGAAAGGCCATGAAACTTGGAGCAGCGGAATTTTTGGCTGTTTCAGTTCTGTGAACATTATCATCCTCAAAAATCAAATCAGATAAGCTTGACTTGCCTGATTTAAGAGAGATAGAATCTATGTTTCCTGCTGATACAGTTCTCTGCACGAGAGACTAAAATATTTATTTAATGCGATAGAAACGAGAGTTGATGATTTTGAAGAAAGATATTTCTACCCACCTGTGAACTAGTGAGTCCACAAGAACTCTGTATATTTGATTGATCTTGTAGCACGGGGGGGCTGAAACATATACTATCAGGAAAATTAGGTGATTGTGGTGCAGATTTAGCTGTATCACCCGTGCTTGACCCTGAGCAGTTAGAAGTCCTCGGTCCACAACTCTCACCAGTAAATCCATCCTGAAACATTCTCTCATGCAAGCTATGTGAACTGTAAGAATATCCAGAAATCTTCCCCTCATGCCCCCTATCTGAACCAGGCTTCCTACTTAGAAATGCAGATTGCTTGCCATTACGCCTCTCTTCATACTGGCAACCATAAGGTGGGCTCTGTGAAAATGAATGGTAAGAACTTGGCCTTCTATGCTCTTCCTCATGGGCCTTTTGGTTCTGCAAAGATGTAATATAATTTACTTCGAAAGATGCATTGCTGCAAGATATGCTAGCATAGGTACATTATAAGAAGGATTTACTTAATGAATAAAACATAAGTGAACTCTAATCACAGGTACACCTCCTTAAGTATTCGGTGACATCTACAGATACAGCAGCAGGCTTGCTGAAGCCACTGAACCGACAAAGGACAATTTTCAGGCAGGATAACAGCTAGACCTCTAAGATCCATCCAAATTTACCTGTTTATCTCTTGGAGGCCTTTCAGAAAATCTACCACCAGCATACCGTCTCTCCACATAGACAGCTTTTATGAATTCCCTAAGACTGCCAATGTTGCTGCAACCACAGGTTATAGTCAGAACATGCGCTTGATAAGTAAAACCACACACACACACACACACACACACACACACACACACACATAAAAGTGGTTGGATTACTTATTACCTGCTATCAGGTAGCCTCATTTTCTGGGTATCAAAGTCCTTCAAGAATGATTCCTTGGCACGCTGTATCAATCAGCTGAAGTGTTACCACATGAACCAAAAGGGCATCCCCTAGCCTCAAACAACAACAAACTCAATGGATGTGTTCACCTGGTTCCCACCCTTCTGGAGAGCCTCGACCTCTTGCGTGCTGAACGTTGACATGGAGACGGATTTCACACGGTGCGTGAACTCTCGGCTACAAGTGCATCGATCAGTCGGTGGCAAAAGAACGAGAATATAAACTTTGGCACTGAACCGAAACCAACAGTACTGTAAACTAGAATCTATCGCTGGTTTGGATAGGCGGCCATTGCAAATCCCATTCCAACAAGCGTAATGAATAACAAAGAGCAATGCTGACAACACAAATGTACGGAATCCAGTAGCAGGCGCGGAAAAGGCAAGGCGGCACTCACTGGATGCCGCTGCAGGAGACGCAGACGAAGGTCCAGAAGCTGGTGCACACGTACTGCGGCCCCTGGATCAGAAGTCACAGACGCACAAGCACAGGTCGGGGAAGTGAGCAAACATTGAGCATCGATCGCCAGCGGATCAGAAGCGGCGAACGAAGCCGGCCCGCGGGCCACATCGAACAATGCGGAAAAGGAGCACTTACGAGCCCGTTGCAGTTGACGCATCTGCGGTTGGGCGGCAGCTTGAGGAGCCCCCGCACGATCCGCTCGTTCCTCTCCTCCTCCTTCCTCGACGCGGCCGCCATCGCTCACTACCAGAGCAGCGGCTTTGGGCCGCTCCTCCACCGCCCCCTCTCCCGGATCGAGCGCGCGGCGCCCCGCCGGCGAGCTCCGAGCGATTTCCGCGAGCGAAGAGTGGGAGCCGGAATCGGAGGGAGCAGGCAAGGGCGCTCCCGTGAAATGGGCGCGGTTCTTTTGTAGCGGGAGGAGAGGAGAGGCAGCAGAAACGAGGCGTGGTGGAATGGTGGGAAGGAGTGGAGTGGCGCTGTGCCCTGTCCGTCTGCGCTGCGGGCAGCGGGCTTGGCGTTGGTTTGCGCTTGGTTTCTTGCGTTATCACAGTCGCTGTGCGTGGTGGGGATGGCCGGCCTGACCTGTACTGTACTGTACGTTGGTAGCTGCAACGGCTTAATTTTTTAAACAAGGTTTTTACGCCCCTAAACCATTGTTTTTTTAGCATAACCATTGTTTTTTTATTAGGGAACCCCTAGACCATTGTTTTCTCAATTCTTTTCTGGAAAAAATTAAAAAAAGAACCGCATGGTCCGCATCACTACTACTCCGTACTTATGGATAATAGATTTCTCCGTCTTGTGTACATATAAAGCATATTTTATTTTATATTTTTTCTATCAATTAATAGTGTTCTGGTGGATGGATCTGGGATGACCAATAATGGAACCGGACACAACGAGCTTGTGAACATAATGGAAAACAGCAATAACAAGTTAACAACGCCACCAGATTCCCCGTCGGTCCCATTGGAGGGATCTTTGCTTCGCGCCTTCGCCTCTAAAATACGGTCTACGGCCAAACACGGCAAACCTGTGTGGCTGTCCATTCTCAGAGCAAACTGTCCAGCAGGCTGTGACCGAAACGTAGAATTTCTTCTTGTGCTCATCTCTCCAAGCCAAGGGACACAGCTAGCCTAGTAGAAAAAATTCTAATCTGCTGATCCGGCCAAAAGGCCGGCTCCTCCCGAAGCGCGCGAGACCGGCACGAGGCGGATTTGGTTGTTGAACAGCTAGACCAAAATGCGGCAGCTGCTGGATCCCTTGTTAGGTGCGCGGATCGAAGATGGATGGGAGGGCGTTGGCGCTGTTGGGTTTGAACTGGCATGGCACCACAGCAACGATTATTTCGCAACCACCGGGCACCAGTGTCAACCGGATTACCGGAAGGTGCAACCACACGCATGCATGATCCAAATCCGTGGACCCAAAGGGCATGCTATGGTCCTCTCCTCGCTCCCTGGTATTACTAGCTAGATCTGAAACACCTCAGCTGAGCTGGTACCATTTGGCCCCCAGATTCTTTTTTTTTTTTGGGATTTGGAAAAGATGGTTTTGTTCAGATTTGGTGTTTGGTTTTGGGTCAATTCTAGCCCAAAATGGTCTATCCGGCCTGGCCTTCGTTCGGCCCTTTCGGGCTGTAAATGGGCCCAGCTCTCACCTCGTTTTTGGAGACACACACACAAAAACGAAGGGTCCAGAACGCTTACCGACCACGGTAGCGAGCAGCGCAATGCATCGGCAGCAGAGCCACGGTAGCACGCGTCGGCCTCCGGTGCGAAGCGGCGCCCCGGTCACGTACGTGTCACTGCTTCCTGTCTCCCTACATGAATCCCACGTGTCCACACTTTCGGAGGTACGTGTCCCGCTCTCATTTCTCAAGACAGGGTATTTATCCACACTGCGTTAGTTCACTAGTGTGCTGCGACGTTTCAAACACAGTAAACACGATCTAGCTCTAAGAGACCAGGCGAAACAAACACTACTGCGTTTCGAGAGAAGCCGAGAGTGAGAGAGGCTACACCGAGGAGTGACCACCGACCCACCGCCATGGCATCGAGGCAGCAGAACACGCGTGAGGCGCGCGCCGAGGCCGACGCGCGGCGCGCCGTGGAGGAGCTGGCGCGGGCGCGTGACGAGCACCTCGAGAAGGCGGAGCTGAACGCCCGCTCTGCCGCGGACGAGATCGCGCGCTCCCGCGCCGACCGCGGCGGCGCCGGTGGCGGTGGCATCCTGGGGAGCGTGCAGGAGGGCGCCAGGTCCTTGGCCAGCGCCGTGGGCCGCACCTTCGGCGGCGCCAAGGACACGGCGGTGGACAAGACCTCGCAGACGGCGCAGGCCACGGGCGAGAAGCTCGGCGAGTACAAGGACTACGCCGCCGAGAAGGCTCGGGAGACGAACGACAGCGTGGCGCGGAAGACGAGCGAGACGGCGGAGGCGACCAAGGACAAGCTGGGCGAGTACAAGGACACCGCCGTGGAGAAGGCGAGGGAGACCAAGGACGCGGTGGCGCAGAAGACGAGCGAGACCGCGGAGGCCACCAAGAACAAGCTCGGGGAGTACAAGGACGCGGCGGCCGGGAAGGCGCGGGAGACCGTGGACACCACCGCCGAGAAGGCGAGGCAGGCCAAGGACGCCACCAAGCAGAAGGCCCAGGAGACGATGGACGCCACCGCCGGCAGGGCGAGGGAGGCCAAGGACGTGACCAGGCAGAAGGCGGGCGAGTACACCGACGCCAGCAGGGAGGCCGCGCAGGAGGCCAGGGACAGGACCCGGGCCACGGCGCAGACCGCCGCCGACAAGGCAAGGGAGACGGCCAGCACTCACGACACCGATAAGTATGTCCTGCTGGAGTAGTAAGTAACAGTCAATCTAGTGATCGAATGGTCGGTTGATCGTGAGGTTTAAACGCACGCAGAGGGCAGGGACCAGGTCTGCTGGGGGCGCTCGGGAACGTGACGGGCGCGATCAAGGAGAAGCTGACGCTGGGGCAAGGCCAGCAGCACGTCGACGTCCGGCTGGGCGGCGAGGACGAGCGCGCGGCGAAGGAGCGCGCGGCGGAGAAGGCGGCGTCGGTGTACTTCGAGGAGAAGGACCGGCTGATGCGGGAGCGCGCGGAGGAGCGGGTGGACCAGTGCGTGGA
>Ga0182004_10004573_pt1 | contig 11166 bp, 7 predicted proteins | sample Sormic07211540_1_FD_120479 | JGI IMG/M metagenome (GOLD analysis project Ga0182004, IMG submission 120479) | Endophyte microbial communities from Sorghum bicolor roots, Mead, Nebraska, USA - 072115-40_1 MetaG | ecosystem: Host-associated > Plants > Roots > Unclassified | place: USA: Nebraska...
GCCACAACAAGGACGTAGCTTGGTGGCAACCAAGTGAACCTCGGTAAAAATCACCGTGTCAACATTGTCTACTCTTCTCGGTGTTTGCATTCGCTATACACAAGCTTGTATTTACATTCTTTATATACTTGTGCTTGTTTAGTTGCTCTTGTAATAAGTTAGCTTGTGTAGCTTGCTAATTATCTTCTTGCTTGCGTAGCTAGAAGTAGTTCTCTTGCGTGGCTAATTTGGTTTATGTAACCTTGTTAGTCACATTGCTTAGTTTGTGTAACTAAGTTGCGCTCTCTAATTTGGCATTAGTTGTCTTGTTATTGAGCTTCCTAGTGAGCTTAGAAGCTTTATGCTTTTGCTTACTAGTTGTGTAGGAGCTCCCCCGGTTTACAAAGTACTAGTGGCATATGTTTGTGTGACCTTGCTCCTAGAATTGGATAGGTGAGCTCTTGCTAAGGAATAGAGATGGCAACGAGTACGTACCCGACGGGTAGTGGCCACCCATACCCGCACCCGCTAAGTCTAAATTTTACCTGTTGGGTTACCCGTACCCGCACACAGGTAGGAAAATGCTCCCATACCCGTACCCGCCGGTAAATTCTACCCGATGGGTGACCCACACCGGATAGTATACCCAAGAATTACATATAAATATCAAACATTCACATAGAAAAATAAATCATTCTAAGCCTCCAACAAGTTACAAACTAATATTCATATAATAACATCAAATTCATATATACTAGGAGAGTTTAGTTGGATTTAGACCAAATTCATGGGTTATATAGGCTAAAATGACAAGGATGGCTAGTTATTTTTGCAGAACTTTTTACCCGTGCGTAGGCGGGTATGGGTAGTATACACCCACACCCGTACCCGCCATACCCGATGGGTATAGAATTTTGCCCAATAACATACCCACGGGTAGAAAATTCATTCCATACCCGCCTCTTTATCGGGTAAAACCCACTGGGTACTCAGGTTTCGGGTACCCGTTGCATACCCCTTGGATTCTTGACTAAGGAAGCACCTTGTTTACTTGTTTAGGATCTTTTACAAGGTGCTAGAGAGCATAGATAGAGGGGTGTAGTCTTGGCTAGACCGATAATTTTAATTTTGCATTTGTTTTAGTTTGCCAATGCGATAAGTTTTAGAAAGGACTATTCACCCCCCTCCTCTAGTTCGCCATCTCGACCCTTCAAGGAGAGAAAGATGCCTCGCACCTGCTCCTTCTCTCACCTATTGATGATAGATGGCCTCCACAGGCCCAGCTGTCATCCCCTCAATTTCGCCCCCTCCCATGCTTTCCACTTTTGCACCAAGTGCCTCTGTTGGCAAGAATCCAAGGGAACCCCATCAATTCTTGTTGTCCCTTGCTAGCCCTGCTTTGTCCGGTTGCAATCAATCTAAGGGGATTGAGGGGGTTTTCATCCCTAGCAAGTCAAAATCCTCTCTAATCCCTCCTAATCCCTTCAACCCCCATGGAATGGGTAATAATCAAAAAAGGCCTTAGCGTAACCCCATGGATGGACGACATGTCCATGATCTGAGCCACCTCCATGCCGATGCCAGTAGGATTGGCTAACACCCATCGCTGAAAGGTCCTAATATGGCTAGAGGGGGGTGAACAGCCTATTTAAAAATTCTACAAACTCAGTAGAGCAAGAGGTTAGTAAATAACAATGCAAAGTTTTTTACTCTATCCCTAATGGGGTGTTTGCAAGTCACCTAACCAATAATTCTAGTTGCTATAATCACTAGGCACACAAGAACTATGTCTCAACTTACACTAGAGAGCTACCTAAAGTTTCTATACAAGTAAGTAAGCTACTCTAGTTTGCGGGAATGTAAAAGAGAGGGTTAGATATTTATGCCGCCATGTAGAGGGGATGAACCAATCACAATAATATGAAATCCAATCACCAGGAGAAATCCAATGAACAATCACAATAGAGATACACAATTTTCTCCCGAGGTTCATGTGCTTTTCGGCACGCTACATCCCCGTTGTGTCGACCAACACTTGGTGGTTCGACGGCTAAGAGGTGTAGCATGAACCTCATCCTCACTAGGACACCGCAAGAACCTACCCACAAGTGAGGTAACTCAATGACACAAGCAATCAACTAAAGTTACCTTTTAGCTCTCCACCGGGGAAGGTACAAATCCCCTCACAATCACCGGGAGATGACCACGAATAATCACCAACTCATGCCAATGCTCCTCTGCTGCTCCAAGCCATCTAGGTGGCGGCAACCACCAAGAGTAATAAGAAAAACTGTAGCCAAATTGATCCTCAAGTGCCACTAGATGCAATCACTCAAGCAAATACACTTAGAATCTCTCTCAATCTCACAAAGATGGTTAATCTATGAAGGAGATGAGTGGGAGATCTTTGGTTAGGCTCACAAGGATGTCAAGTATGCTAGAATGCTAAGGGTGTGAGCCCCAAGCTGGTCAACAACTATTTATAAGCCCCCTCAACAAATAGAGTTGTTGGGCTCCTAGAACTTGCCCTATAGGGGGCGTCGGACGCTCCGACGATTAGCCGTCAGATGCGCGACCCCAGCATCTGACGCTCACAAAACTGCCACGTGTCACTGGCCGTTTGAATTTGACCGTTGCTGCCAATGGCTAACTCACACATGTGCCACTCACAGTCGCGTCGGACGCGCAGACGTTTGGCGTTTGACACAGCTCCTCACACCGGATGCTACTCATAGAGTTCTGAAAACTCGAGTAGTCATCGGGCGCATCCGACGGTTTGCCATCGGACACAGACAACGTTCGACATGTACACCAGTCAAAAACCTCACTCGCGTTCTAGCAGACATCACACTCCATCGGACACGAAAATAGTGTCGGAGCCGCGTCCAACGCTCACCCGTCGAACGGTCCGACACACATTTTCCACGCGCCTCAGAAATTGAGAGTACACCAGACGCTGGGCCAGCGTCCGACGCCTCCGCAACCAACGTCCAGTGAGTGTTTTTCTAGTGAAAAACACTACCATGACTTCTCCAAACTTTCCACCAGCGCAATTGAAAATATGCACTTTATTTTCTCATAAAGTGTCGAATCCCACCGAAGAGAGGAACCCAAACCCCTCTCTACCCTTCAAACTCCACCTCCTTCTTAAAGTGTGCCAACACCACCATGTGTGTACCAACATGTGCAAGTGTGTTAGCATTTTCACAAATCATTTTCTTCGAAGGAGTTATGCTAGCTCACTAGGTTCTAAATGCATGCACAAGAACAATGTCACCTAGTGGCACTCAATAACCGCTTAGCCAAAGAATTCCCCTCTTTATAGTACGACTATCTCTCCTAAACCTGATCACACCCTCTATGGTGTCTTGATCACCAAAACCAAAATCCTAAGCAATACCTTTGTCTTGATCTCTAAAGAGTTTTGTTTTTCTCTTTCTTCTTTCCAAGTTGAGCACTTGATCACCTTGTGGTCATCACCATCATCACAATGATCATCTCTTGCTCCATCACTTGGTATGTACCAACCTCATTAAGTCTACACACACTTAGTATAGAGGTTAGTACGAGGGTTTCATCAATTATCCAAAACCAAACTAGAGCTTTCAATTGCCATGACCCCGCCATGATGACACCATACCTAGCTGCCCCCACACCGCACTTGACCGTTGCCACTCCAAATTGGAGGAACAGAGCATGCACAAGCCCCAACCCTCCCCAAACCATAAGCCTCTCTATGACTCTACATGTTTCCCTAAGACTCTCTACGCCATAAGCCGCCACATGATCAATAGTAGCGCCTATATAGGGTAGTCCTTGTGCGCCTGCGAGCCCTAGACCACGCTGCAGCCCTTGGTGGAATTCCCTACTTGCACGTAGAGGCACCCGCAAGAAAAGCAAGGAGGGCTACCTACCAGAATTGTCATAGCAGAGGATGTTGCCCTGATAGACTACATTAGCAAAGTTGCTTGGCACGACACTGCATTGACTCACCATGGCGGTACCTTGCCATTGCACCACTAGGCTTACCCCATTGAGCCCATGGTGAGACCCCCCGCCTCCTCTATTCTTCCCCAGCGTGACACTGCCATGGCCGCTGGCTTGGAGCCTTGACTAGAGGAGCTCCAAGGTCAAACCTTGGCCACTACAGAGCACGACGCACCCTGCATGTGCCTTCACAACCACTACCTCTACCGCGTAGGGCTGCTAGGGCCCTAGAACGATGTCGTCACGTGTGTGTGTGTCTGTGTGTGTGCGCGTGCACCATGGTTGGTGCCATCATGAAACATCGGGATGGTATAGACTGTTGAGCCCCCACGATAGGATTTGCCTTGCCAAGGAACATCGCTAGGACCTATCTGTTACCTTAGAGGAACCCTGTATCACCGTTGTGATGCCAATGTGGCGATGCGCCCATGATTCAATGGTGTAGTTGCTGTTCTCATCCCTATCGGCCGGCTTGTAGGGAGAGAAAGTGCTGAGCGCCTTCGTCATGACGTGGCGCATGTAACTACGTCCTCGTCTAGCCCTAGCACAGTCCCTAGCCATCGTTTGTCTAGAGATGCGCCTTCGCTAGACCTTCACCGCACCCTTCGTCGAAGAGCGGACTCCATGTTGCCCTATGGTCATCGACATCGCCTGTCTAGCTTTCCCCTGAATCCGCCTAAAGCCAAATTGAAGGCCAGGGCTGCACAACAGCCTTGCCCACGTGAGCCTCTATGCCACTCTGGCTGCCGCGCGCTACCATGCACAACCACAATGAGCCTCAAGTCGTCGCTGCCTCCGCCAGAGCACGTGCGAACCCTAGAAGCCATAGAGACCTCGCCAGACCAATGAAGAGCCCCGCCGAATGACCTTTTCGTTGGTGACCCCTCTAGAGCCACACGTTGAACAGCTAAGGGTTGAGGAGTAGTGAGCTATCTCCCCTTTTCGGATGCGAGTGACCGGGGTGCACTATGCACTATGTGCACAAGTGCAGCGTGCACTCGATCCATCGTGGACCAGCCTACAGTTTGTGGTGCACCAGCCCTTGTGCAGCGTGAACCAAACCTTGTTGACCAAGCCTACAAAAAACCTAGACCCGCCATGTGGTTAGTTGGACGCATGACACATGTCTGGGCTGACCTAGCCCATCAGACCCGCTCAAGGCCTAGTCAGGCCCAATCAATGTTGACCGTTGATTGACACTAGGTCTGAGAGACCAAAACAACTCTAGCCAATCAAAGCCACCACGTGGCAAGCCCAGGAGTTTTCCTTCTTTTCTTTTTTGGAAAATGATTTAATATTTAAAAATCATTGAAAATTCATATGAACTCAGAAAATTATGAACCCACTGTCCAAATTTTCTAAAATCAATTCTGCATCATAGGCTTGCTTGAGTGCATTTGGATGTTTTGAGTTTCCTTTGGTTCTTTGCGAGCGTTTATAGGAGTTGCTTTTTCGTGACTGTAATAATCTCGTTTAACAGGAATAAAAGGTTCCATCGGGTTCGCATATATTATGCTGGTGTTGAGATTGCATTTATGCTGCTCACTTTGACAAATCCATGATGTACGGCAACTTGGGCCCTCCCTGTTTGGATCTTAATATCTTATAGCTGTTCTCTGTTTAGCTAGATCGGCTACAGGAACAAACAAAAGAGACTAGAAACACTGAAGCTGACAAAATAAAAAGAACTAGGAGGCCTGCCTGCCCTGCCGGCATGCTTGTCTTCTCCCTTGGCGCCAAACGATCAAGAACCAACATTACAATACAAGCAACCTCCACGCATTCTCCGTCAACCACTGTGTCCAAGCCATCATCGCGTCCGTGCCGCTTCGTGTCCTCAGTCCCCCATGGACTGCAGCGGCGGTGGTGGTGGCGACGACTGGTTCTGGGTGCGCCGGCTAGCCGATGCGGAGGCCGTGGCAGCGGCTGCAATGGCCCGGCGGCCCTCCACCGCGTGGGCAGAAGCGGAGGAGGAGGAAGAGCGGCCGCTGACGGTGGTCTTCGCGTCGCCGGCCGAAAACTTCACGGACGCGGCGCCGATCGGGAATGGCAGCCTCGGCGGCATGGTGTGGGGCGGCGTCGCCACCGACAAGCTCCAGCTCAACCGTAACTACAATTTTGCTTAAACATTTATCTGTTACATGATCCCTGAAATATATAAACATGCGTTGTGTTGTGACTTGACATTTGGTGGCTGTCGCCGGCCCGCATGCAGATGACACCCTATGGACAGGCGCGCCAGGGAGCTACACCGACCCGGACGCGCCGGCTGCTCTCGCGGCGGTGAGGGAGCTCGTCGACCAAGGCCGCTTCGCCGACGCCACTGCGGCGGCCACACGCCTCTTCGGTGGCCAATCCGAGGTCTACCAACCTATGGGTGATGTAAACCTGGAGTTGGGCGGCTCCGGCTCCGACCAGCAGCCGGCGTACGATTCCTACAAGAGGGAGCTGGATTTACACACGGCGACAGTGCTCGTCACCTACAGCGTCGGCCCGGTGCAGTACACTCGGGAGCACTTCTGCTCGAACCCGCATCAGGTCATCATCACCAGGATCGCCGCGAGCGAGCCAGGGCACGTCTCCTGCACGCTGTCCCTGAGCAGCCAGCTCAAGAACACCGTCACTGTGACCAACGCTAATCAAGTCGTCATGGAGGGCGTCTGCCCACGACAGAGGCCTCCTGCTCCTCCTCGCCTGATGCTGCTGAGGAATAGCAGCTCCGGTGATGACGACGACGATTTAACAACAGGAGGCATCAAGTTTGCGGCCGTTCTTGGCGTGCAGATGGGTGGGGACAAAGCGAAAGCGGCAGTCCTGAATGATGAGAACAAGCTGAGCCTTGAGTCTGCAGACTGGATCGTGCTGATCGTTGCTGCTTCGTCCTCATTCGATGGTCCGTTTGTCAGCCCTTCAGACTCTAGGCTGGATGATCCCACGTCTGCAGCTGTGGCTACACTGAATCGTGCTCAAAGTCTGACATATGAACAGCTGAAAGCTGCTCATTTGGATGATTACCAGCGCCTCTTTCACCGTGTTACCTTGCGGCTTTCGCCACCAGGAGGAGGATTATTGGAGGACGCACGCGGCGGCGGTTTGATGATGACGGGAGGAAAAGAGACAATGTTGAAAAGAGGAGTTGGTGGTGATGAAGGAATCATCAGAACTTCTGCAGACAGGGTGAAGAGTTTTGCTACTGATGAGGATCCTTCTCTCGTTGAACTGTTGTTCCAGTATGGACGCTACCTTCTCATTTCGTGCTCTAGGCCTGGGACTCAGGTATCCAATCTGCAAGGAATCTGGAACCAAGAAGTTGCACCAGCATGGGAGTAAGATCGTTTTACCTCTACTATTTCGTACACTTCTTTTTCTTGAACCAGCAAGAGAGCTGCCTGTTTATAATCCAGTTAATCACACTAATATAAATTGCTTTTCAGTGCAGCTCCTCATCTTAACATAAATCTACAGATGAATTACTGGCCAACGCTGCCTTGCAACCTTAGTGAATGCCAGGAACCATTATTCGACTTCCTTCAATCTCTTGCAGTAAATGGTACCAAAACAGCGAAGGTAAGTTTTCCAGTCTTCTGGTTCTAATCGGTTTAGTACAACTTCAAGATCATTATGGGTTAGGTTGAATATTGACATACATAGCAGTTACATTCATATTGTTGAAAATTCCAGCTTCTTGATACTGAATTTGACCACCCACCTATATTTTTATGCATTGTCTCATTGCATATATCATTGGTTCATAAACAATATAATTATTAGCTCTTGAGAATCCAGAAAATGACCACAGGGTTATTGTAGTCCAAAAACTATACAAGGATTAGTTATTTGTTACTCTAGTGATAATGATAATTGACAAAATCTGCTAATGAATAGAAAAATACATTATATTTCATATCTTTGATAAGATATTGACAGATTGTTAAGTCAGTGAAGGTGGGGGCAGCACAGAGTGTGACGTCACTAATAGTAGAGATTGGATTTTATTCTTCCATGTAATTGGAATATGAAGCAGTAAACATTTAAACCAAAATTAAGTTGCACCTTAGAACCTGATTCATTTTGCCAAAACTATGAAACTGTGACAGGTCAATTACCAAGCACGCGGATGGGTAACACATCATGTGTCAGATATCTGGGCCAAGTCCTCAGCGTTTATTAAGAATCCTAAGCATGCTGTGTGGCCAATGGGAGGTGCTTGGCTTTGCACACATCTATGGGAGCATTATCAGTATTCTCTTGACAAAGTAAGAACCAGTACGTATGTAGTATACAGTCCACTGTTGTCCTTTCATTGGATTTGGAAAGTCACCCTTCTTGAAATATACATATTTTCGACATGTACCCATGATCTAGTCATCAAGAAAAATACATCTGAATAAATTGTCTCCGCAAAGTTCAAAAACAAATACATGTCAAGCAAGATTTGTAGAAAACTTATTTGATAGTTCGTAGCTTTAATTTCAATCATTTTAGGACTTTTTGGAGTATACTGCATATCCATTGCTGGAAGGCTGTGCTACTTTCCTGGTTGACTGGCTGATTGAAGGACCTGGAGGCTTCCTACAAACCAATCCCTCAACATCTCCGGAGCATGCTTTCACAGCTCCTGACGGTAAGCCAGCGAGTGTGAGCTATTCAACAACAATGGACATCTCAATTATAAGGGAAGTTTTTTCAGCTGTCCTTCTGTCTGCAGAGGTAACAAAATTAATTGTCTGACAGTTACATCTTGCTACATATATATAATTATTTCTAAATTGAATGGCAAACTGTGATATTTTTGAGAACATGCATTGCACACATTTCATTAATAAGAGAGGTATATTATTTGTGATATATACTGGATTATAAAATGATGATCAGAATCATCAGATGATGATATGCTTTTCCATACTGTAGATCTTGGAGAAGTCTGATACTGATTTGGTTGAGAAGATTAAGAAAGCTCTCCCAAGGCTCCCTCCCATTCAGTTTGCAAGAGACAATACTATCATGGAATGGGTGTGTCCACTGAATTGCAAGTTTGTATATATTTCCGAATTCTATAATTTTTCAGTGAACTCTCCAATGATTTTATTTTTCTGAACATGTCTGTCTATGCAGGCATTAGATTTCCAGGACCCAGAAGTCCATCATAGGCACTTGTCACATCTATTTGGACTTTACCCTGGACATACTATAACCATGGAGAATAATCCTGATGTCTGTGGAGCTGTTTCTAATAGCCTTTATAAAAGAGGTTTGCACAACTTCACAAAACTGCATCCATTTGACATCCCAGGAATATATCTTTGTACCATTGTATTCAGTATGTAACCATGCATTGAGGGGAGCAATGCCGCACTGCTTGGTTGCGCTATGGTTAGTTGGCAGATGCAGATCAATCAACCAAGCCTTAAGCCCTTAACCTTGACGCACTATGTAATTTATTTATAACAAGCAACGTTACAAAATTACATCGCTACTGCAACTGCAATTCTTTAATTGTATAATACAATTCACTGTAAATGAAAAAACAACCATTTGCTTTTTAGGCGAAGATGGCCCAGGATGGTCAACAACATGGAAGATGGCCCTCTGGGCACGTCTTATGAACAGCGAGAATGCATACAGAATGGTCCTGAAGTTGATCACTTTGGTTCCCCCTGGTGAAAAGGTCCAATTTGAAGGAGGACTGTACAACAATCTATGGACAGCGCATCCACCATTCCAGATTGATGCAAATTTTGGGTAACAGACACATCTCCAGCTCCAGCAGCCTCTCTGAATTTTTAGATGACAGACAGAGTTTACATATTTGAACATGTCCTCTACTGCATGCAGGTTCACAGCTGCCATTGCCGAGATGCTGGTTCAGAGCACACAGACTGATCTCTACCTGCTCCCTGCCCTGCCGCGCGATAAGTGGCCCAGAGGCTGTGCCAAAGGGCTGAGGGCTCGAGGAGATGTCACTGTAAACATATGCTGGGATGAAGGGGAGCTTCAAGAAGCAATGGTATGGTCGAAAAATAGGAACGCAGTTACAAGGCTGCACTACGGTGAACGCGTTACCTCTGTTAGTGTTCGCTGTGGTACTGTGTACAGGTTCAACAGGGGATTGCAGTGCTTGGAGGCGTGGCCCCTCCCCATCGGCAAATAACTTTCACAATTTACATACAGTCAGTCCAAACATCAGATCAGAGTTGATGATAGCTAATAATACATGTGCTTATGCACCAAACTCCTCCAAAGCCTTGTTTAGTTCGCGAAAATTTTTGGTTTTGGCTACTGTAGCATTTTTATTTGTATTTGACAAATATTATTCAATCATGGACTAACTAGGTTTAAAAGATTTGTCTCGCAAATTACAGACAAATGATACAATTAGTTTTTATTTTCATCTTAATGCTCCATGTATGCGTCCAAAATTTCAATGTGATGAAAAATCTTGAAAAATTTTGGGAACTAAACTAGGCCTCATGTCTGCCACAAGTGCCAGATTCATTCAAAATTGTCCCTGAAACAAATTGTCAGGTTTTGCATCATACAAAATTCGAAACTGAACAAAGCAAAGCAAGTGTGGCACAGCATTACGAAACTAAGGTCACCCAGTCACCCAACGGAAAAGGAAAGGAAAGGAAAAAAAAAAGCATTGTTTTGGAAACAGACGATGTAGTGAACATGGAGGAGTACCGGCAAAAATAACACTACTCACATTTACTCTTGTGCAACTATTACACAGACAAACAGATAACTTTAAACGACACCTAAACTTGTAGACCAGAAAAACGAACTTAAAACGAGGACATAAAGTGAAGTGCAAGACCATCAGAAGATAGGAGGAGTCCAAAGATGCCATGAGTCCACTGACGTATCGATAGCAAGAGGCCTGAGCAACTTATTGTAGCAAAAGTACACCTAATACAGCTGAAATTTACACAAATTTGCATAGGGAGATTCGTCATGAGCACAAAAGCTCTCCGAACATGGCCCAACAAAATTTGCTACAGGGCCTCCTATATGGAGGCTGACCGACCATCGTCAGCCCACCATGGCCCAACTACCACCACCTCCTTCATTCTCCTCCTCCTCCACTGCCCTGCTCCCTCCCCAACCATAGCATCCTTCCTTCTCCCCCAGCCGCTGGCGCCTACCTGCTCGGCTTTGGCGATGCCACCGTGCTGGAGTTGTCGCCTGTCCCCGCCTCCC
>Ga0182004_10004574_pt1 | contig 11165 bp, 7 predicted proteins | sample Sormic07211540_1_FD_120479 | JGI IMG/M metagenome (GOLD analysis project Ga0182004, IMG submission 120479) | Endophyte microbial communities from Sorghum bicolor roots, Mead, Nebraska, USA - 072115-40_1 MetaG | ecosystem: Host-associated > Plants > Roots > Unclassified | place: USA: Nebraska...
CTAGGCTGCAACGCGAGGAGAAGTAGTATGATGGAAAGGCGGAGTGAGGGAAAGACATGCTTTTGTGTGGGGGGGTGACTGTTGCTGGCCTTTGGGAGGGGGGGGGAGGGGGGGCATGGTGATCAAGGTCTTGTTTAGTTCTCACAAAATTTTGTAAAATTTTTCAGATTCTCCGTCACATTGAATCTTTAGACACATGCATGAAGTATTAAATATAGACAAAAATAAAAACTAATTACACAGTTTGCTCGAAATTGACGAGACGAATCTTTTGAGCCTAGTTAGTCCATGATTAAACAATATTTGTCTAATACAAATAAAAAAGCTACAGTGTCGATTTTACAAAATATTTTGGAACTAAACAAGGCCCAAATGGGCGGATGCGGATCGGTTACATCATTGGGAGGAAGCGACAACAGGTTTAGTTGAAAAGACATTTATCTGGCGCTACATTTGTTTCAAGATTAGACTATTCAAATAAATCTTAAAAACTACTCAATTTTTTTTTCAAAGCATGAAATTCAAAATCTCCAAATCAGTTTTTTTATCTTAGAAAATTTATCTCAGGATAAAATTAGACTTTTCTAAAATTATGCTCCGTGTCGAAGTTGCAGCTCCCAATTCGTCGCCCAGTCGCTGGACTTCCGCGCATCTAAATTTCTAATCACCCGGACGTTGGGCCACTCCGGCTATGGCGCGAAGCGCCGCCGCCCGGCTGCTCGCTTTCTCCCCTCTCCTTCTCGGCTCCAGCCACTGCCACTTGCGCCTTCGCCACCCTCCCCTCCTCCTACTCCCTACATCCCGTTCTAAGACCACCTCCCGCAAGCTTCCCCGCTCACAGCCTCGTGAGGTGGCGCCTGAACCCGCCGGCAGCGGTCGCCCAGGGCCACCAGGGGCGCCCCCCTCTCTTTTCCAGGAAATCTCCGAACTCGTTGCCTCAGTGGCCAATGTTGAAGCGTTACTACCCCGAAGGAATGGCGGCGCGCCTTGTGATGACCTCGGAGCTGCTGCTGTGGGGTGCACCGAAGGTGCTCGAGGAATTGCTTCAGAGAGAGCGGCATTGGCTTCTACCTCCATTGCTGGCTGCATATCTGACCGGGTCGTTCTTGGTGACTCTGCAGATGATGAGAGTTCTCAATCTCGTGGCACTATCACAATCACAAATGCTGCAGAGGCATTCTGCCGGGAGGCTGGAGACACTGGCATGGCAGTAGATTCTGATGTTGACAATATCAGCGCAATGGTGCACAGGATTACAGCAGTCCTCCGGTCAGAGGCACCTGGGCCGTCAGTGGAGCAGAAGCTTAAGAGCCTGGGTGCGAATTACACTCCGAACCTTGTTAACATGGTGCTGAAGAGGTGCTTCAAGTTCAGGCAACTGGGATTCTGGTTCTTCCACTGGGCAAAGCGACTCCCAGATTTCCACCACACGACGGAGACGTACAACACGATGCTGTACATTGTGGGCGAAGCGAGGAGCTTTGGTATCATGGAGGAGCTCGTGGGCGAGATGGATCGGGAGATGTGCCCCAAGGACATCAAGACATGGACGATTTTATTATCAAAATATGGAAAGGCGAGGCAGATTGGCAAGATGCTGTCAACCTTTGAGGCGATGAGGAAATCGGAATCCATCTGGATAGACAGTAAAGTCTATAGGACAGTTTTTCACGCTTTGTGCAATGCTGATAAGCCTGAGCTTGCTCTTGAGTTCTACAAGGATATGCCCAGCAACATGGAGGTCGGGACTGACATTCTTCGACTACTAATGTGTTGTCTTGCAACATCAGATAATACTACTGAAGGTGTCTATCTTATCAGAGATGATATGATTGATGGCATGAAACATCCAGAGGAGTACTGCTACACGGAGGCTCTTCGAAGCTTTTGTATAGCAGGAAAGCTTGGTGAGGCATGGAAAGTCTTTCAGAAGATGAAGAACAAATCGATGGCTAACTCATCTGCACTTGAGAATCTCCTGAGAGGGCTCTGCAGAGCAGGGAGAATGGATGAAGCTTTGCAGGTCACAGAATACATGAAGAGGATATCAAGTCTAAACAGTACAACATTTTCGTTCCTCATCAATGGTTACCTTAGGAAAGGGGAGCATACCAAGGCACTTGACTTGCTGCGGGAGATGACAGAATATGGATGTGTTCCACTGGCATCATCTTATACCCAGGTCATGCAACACCTATTTGCAATTGATCAGTGTGAAGAAGCATGTGGACTGTTTGAAGAGATGCTAAAAAACAGTGTTGAACCAGATATTGTTACGTTCACAGCACTGATTTGTGGGCATGTTCGCAGCGGACATATATCCAAAGCATGGGATGTCTTCAGGAATATCAATAAGAATGGTCAGAAACCCACGTTGAAAGCATATACAGTGTTCATGCGAGAGCTCTGCAAGGTGTCCAGGCACCTTGAGGCCGTAGCACTTCTGAAGGAAATGCTGGAATATGATTTCAGGCCTTCTGAGACAACTTTCTGCTGGTTAATTTCTACTTTACGCGACAAATCCTATTTGGAAGAGGCAAGTTATGTTGATAGAATGCGGGCATCTTTTAATTTTCGAAACCCTAGAGATGGTTTGCAATTCGAACAGTTAGATGGCATTGACAATGTTGATAAGTTTCGAAAAATGCGCAAGTCTAATCCCCAAGAGAAAGAACTGGCATTGGAGTTCACTGGCTCTCCTTCAGATCAAAATGGTAAGGTCTCCAGTTTCACGCTTTCTGACGACACACATCAGAAAGAACAACAGGACTACAGTGATGGAGATGTTGAAGAAATATGTCGGATTCTGTCTTCTTCTGATGATTGGGGCTCAACACAACAGGCACTGCAGATGAGATCAGTCCATTTTAGTCCTAATCTTGTTGATGCCATTTTGAAGCGTTGTAAAAGGAATAGTCGTGCTGCTTTGCAATTTTTCTCATGGGTTGGGAGGCGACCTTACTACATGCCTACTACAAAAACATACAATACTGCTATGAAACTTGCGGGTTCTGCAAAAGATTTTAAGCACATGCGGTATCTGTACAAAGAAATGTTAAGGATCGGATGCTCCCCAACCGTGGATACATGGAATGTCATGGTCTGTCAGTATGGCAATGCTGGTCTGTCTGAAAAGGCCTTGAAGACATTCTGTTACATGAAGGAGTGTGGGTTTCTGCCTGATAAAACTACTTACAATCACCTGATAATGTACCTCACCTGCAGTAAAGGGCGGAAAATAGATGTGGCAGTCAGAATCTTCCAAGAAATGTGTCATGCAGGGCATATATTTGATAACAGGACATTTTTCATGTATCTTTTGGCTCTATGCGAGTGTGGGAAAATAGCAGATGCAACAAGCTCAGTAGTATCCTTATGTGAACGAGGATTTTCTGTGCAGGCTGGCTACTCCATATTCCTTAGATCATTGTGCAGGGCTGATAGAGTGGAGGAAGCTCTCCATTTGTTCGATTGTATTGAGAAACATGGTTGCTCCAGAGACCAGTACATGTACGGGAGTCTAATCCATGTTTTGCTAAGGAGGGACAAATTTGAAGATGCTGTTGCCAAGCTTACAGAAATGAAGAACGAAGGGATACTTCAAAGCACACATATATATACCTCATTCATTGTTTATTACTTTCAGAAGAGAGATGTTGTCAAGGCATTGGATGTGCTCAGGGAGATGAAAGAGAATGGATGTGAGCCTACAGTTGTCACATTCTCTGCTTTGATCCGTGGCTACATGGCCATGGGTATGGTTTCAGAGGCTTGGGCTGTTTTCCAACAAATGAAGATGAGAGGACCTGCACCAGACTTTGAAACCTACTCCATGTTCATGTCATGCCTATGCAAAGCAGGTAGATCAGAAGATGGGTTGCATCTTATCCATGACATGTCGGACCGTGGTTTCATTCCCAGCACAGTAAATTTCATGACTGTTGTCCATGGTCTAAATGTGGAGGGCAAACATGAGCTTGCTGAGTCTGTTCTACGGTCAAAATGGCACTTGCGGAAGCAAAGAACTATCTCAAATTAGTTTTTTTCTTCTCTCATGCTCTCAAAATGTTTTTTGGTGTTTACAATTTGGACTGCAAGATTCAGTGTTCAATGTATTTTCTTGGAACAAGCATATGATAGGAGCATGAAGTAAAATGAATCATGGACACTTTTGCTACAAAAAAAAAACCCTTCATTTTGTCAGTGGTGGGAAGAAATCTGACGCATCAGCATGGTAAATTAGGACCTGAGATGGAGAAAGGTACAGTAAAAATCGTTGCGAGGACTGACTCGATGTGGCATGCCTTACTGCTTAGTCAGAGACAGGCGAATTCCAGTGAATTTACTCAGGACAAAGGTATCACAAATTGCTTTGAAGCCCAATAAAGGGACCAAAATGCCAGAAGCAACACACCCCAGTATTCTGCTGCTTCTACATCGAACATTTTATCGGTATTATCTAGGTACATGAACAAAAAATTAATGCTTGTTTGAAAATATCAAACTTAGGTGCTTTTAGTGATTCCAGACCACAAAACTTAATTCCCCCTGTGCCAACTGAAATTTACTATAATCTTGCAAAATTTTGAATTCTGATTAGATCCAGTTCATTCTATTCTGGTGTCCATTTCATTCTATCACATTTTAGGATTGGTGTTCATATTCTTATGATACAATCATAAATCATCTTGAAAGTTTGTCAATTGATAGTTGGGCAGTCTCAATTTAGGTAGGCTGCCATGACAGTGATTGGTTTGGTTACCCTGGTGAACTGACAATGTAACCAGAAGAAAAAGAAGAAAAGAACTAACCATCAATTTGTTAGAAATTATTAGTGATGATTGTGGCCCTGTAACTGGAACTGAATCCTTGTTAGAACCTGTTTATTTAGTTCAATCATCTAGTTGCCTCCAGGTGTACAGTAAAAATCCTTGGTTACAGTTGCACCTGGGTCCTTCATGTTTTAATGTGTTTATGCTACTACTTTTTTCAGTGAGAAGTGCAATTAATTTGTGAAAACTGGCATCTCTTATCTTGCAGAATTTCAGTGTGTTGAGATATTAGAATTTAGAAACAAGCAATGCCATTTAATACTCACTAATTGGGGATGTATCATGTAACTTCTTAAGCTGCTCTTGGTCTAACGAACTACAGAAAGGAAAGCTATATTTGTTATTGGCTCAGATAGTTCGATTGAGATTTCCTATGGATTGACTAAATACAGATAAAGATAGCAGTAAACCTCCTTTCTGATCATATGTAGCAGTTTATCTATATCTTAAGTTCTATCCCAAGCAGAAAGCTACACTCTGCACGGGGTTGAGAATAAGGACTAGTTTTTTATGTTCTTGCTTTCAAATATTTAAGCTTCATTTAAACCTGACCTAATTTTATGTCACATGCAGATATTGTTAGATGTTTAGCCTCAATGCCAGGTCTAGGAATTCTTTCTGCCTCACAGGACAGGTAAGCGAAAAAGAATATTTTTTTTTTGAGGTACGAAAACCCATATAGGCTCCTTGTTCACTTATGCTCACCTTTTGCATCAGAATGTTTACTTGGGTCCGCTGAATATGTTTTTGACCCAACGATCAGTCCTTTGCCCTTTCCTCTTCATCTTTCAATTTGATGCATCATCAATGCAGTCACTCTATTTCTTCACTGGTTGCTATTTGTTCACACATGATATTTTTGTTTGTCGCAGCACTATCAAGTTATGTGCATTGACAAGTCAGCCCCTGCTGGACATGATTGCTGCACATTCTTCTCTTGTATTTGTATATTCTGTGGATGCACATTCTTCAGGTCTAATTGTTAGTGCCATTGAGGATTGCTCTTTGAAGATAGGGAAAGGTGATATATTTTGTATCCTAAATACATTGGCGTTTCTCATGTTGAACTTGTAACTATATTCTCTGAGCAGCTCGTGAAATCTCGCTAAATTAGCGTACGCCCGATTCTACAAACTGTCTTATCTAAACAAATGTAAAGTTGTCGCTAACTGAATGTGTAAACACTTCAGTTAAGTGTGTTAAGCGTGCGGTTCCCTTCTTATAAGAGACGAGATCCACATTGGAAGCGTGTCAAATGACACACGCAACGCACGAGGGAGCGGGAGCGGCCCCTTAGGGGGTGTCTCGTGTCGCTGTGGCACAGTGTGTGCGGCATGCTGCACGGAGCTATAATAATGTCAAATGAGTGTGCCATTGTTAAGTTGAGCAAGCATGTGACATATGTGCTTAGCAATAAATATTTTTTTTCTCTTTTTGAAACCATACATAATCTATTAGCGCGAGTTTATGAGAGAGCTATATCTATATGGACTTCCGGTCTCGGCTGGCCTGTTTAGCTCTAATCGGGGCACAGCCACACAATAATTCGCGAACTCTTCCTCCTTTAGCACATTGTCGATCTGACCTTCCCCTGTACAACGGCTCCTCTCCTCGGAAGCTTTGTGTCGACCCGGAACGGATCCGGACGGACTCGATCTTGCCCAACGCCGCGAACTCCTTGACGAGCACTTTGCGCCGACAGATTCCCCATGAACACGGTCCTGAGCAGCTTGCTCTCGTCGTCGTCGAACGCCTGAGCTGATGACCCGACGGACCAATGCGAGGCCGTGAATCGGTTGTACGTATGTAGAAACTGATGAATCTTCGGCTAGCCATAAAAACGGTCGATGCTGATTTATTATGAGAAAAAAATACTGCTGATTAGTTATAAAATTCTGAATTGTTAAGGGCTCTCAGCCCTTATGCTACAAACTCGCTGATCTTGTATTATCCTATTACCTTGCTTCAGTTTTACTTTGAAGTACGTTGTTATTATTCTTGTGTTATATTCTGGCATAGCTGAAGCCATGTGAGGTTCAGTCTTCTAAGCCATTAATTAGAACGAGTACTCGTAGCACATACACATAACACATAGCTCGTCAAAGTGTAAATGCTGAGTTCAGTTGGTTATGAGTTTTATGCTTAGTATTTTTTTTTTCACTTCTCTGATGTGCCAACTGCTTTGACGAATTCATCGAGCTTGCGTGACGGAGAAATCTCATCTTGACTCTGCTGCGCTGTTGGGTTCTGGAAGAGCTACTACGAGTGACCTTTCTGATGTGCAGTTTATAAACCTTTAATAAAGTAGAGAATGGTGTCACCCAAAAAGGGCAAGAAACAGCGCACCAAAAAGGAATCACAAAGACAAAAAAAGAAACTTATAAAGTAGAGAACGGTGTCACCCAGCAAACTCCGAGAGGGCAAGAAACAACGCAGCACCAAAATAGAAACACAAAGTAAAAATAATATATATTCCATTGCCGGGATTTGAACCCGGGTCGTCTGGGTGAAAGCCAGATATCCTAACCGGACTAGACGACAATGGATTTGATGCCTGAGTAGTACATGTAATTTACTTTAACTCTTTCTCGGTTCACTAGCGTGCCCCATGCATTAGCCATGCCTGACAGCAACTAGCCGTAGGGTCCTCTGGCTAAAGTTGGCATCGCTCGGCGGGGCTCCGGTACATCATTTTCATTTCAACGATCAATTTTTTTTTCCTTTTGAGAGAAAGAAACATGTAAATGGGAGAACAAAATAAATCGCCTTTATTTTCTGTGCTTCGGTCCGGCACCGGCGGGAACGGAACACGAGTTAATATAGTGCCGTTTGGCACGGCTCATTTTATTAGCGAAGTTGTTTTTTTACTTTAGCTCTATGTGGTTGTGCTAGAGTCGTTTTGTTAAACTGTATGGCAAAACAACTCCGCATATAAAGTTTCTTAAAACATATTGTCATAGAACGCTATACAAGATGAGATGAAGATAGAAGAAGCCATTATTTTTAACTCTTTCCCAACCCAAAGTTTTGCGAGAGCACGTTTTTAGAAGTTTCATCAATAAAGTTATTTTATTTTACCCCATTTGGCAGAAAACGGCTCAAACGACTCCTGAAGCTATTGGGAAAGCCATACCAAACGGAACCATACTACGGAGTCAGTGTAATTGCTTATGAAGAAACTCTCTATTTCTTATAAGAAAAATCTTACACCCTTTTGCCTTCTAGTAATGCACTCCTATAGAAAAAATCTTACACTCCTTTGCTTAAAAAGCACTTTTAAAACAAAAAAGGGAAAAACCGGCCCCTGTCACTTCCTCGTCCTTAGGTGTTCGCTTATTTCATTTTTAGCCAAAAATGATTCATGTATTTTAAATTGAAACTTATAAAGGACTTCCCAATCTATTGTTTTTAGCTCAAATGATTTTTTTGCTAGAAAATATTTTGATACCAATTAAACGTTCCCATATTTTATACAAACAAAAAGTAAATCCTACCATATTGGACACCATCTACGCTGCATGTGCATATGGCGCGAAGCACGGCCGCCGCACTCACTTCCTCCCCTCTTCTTCTTGGCTCTAGCCTCCCTAGTCATAACTTTGTACTCCCTCGGTCCTATTGAAAATGTTATTTTTTATTTTCAGACTTCTTGTTTGATCATTTGTTTTATTCAAAATTTTTTATATAAATTTTACTTATTTTGTTATGACTTATTTTGTCAGTAAAAATACTTTAACAATGATTTATTTATTTTACTATTTGCATTACAAAATTAAATAAGATGAACAATCAAACAAGAAAATCTAAAAGTAAAAAATGACATTTTCAATGAGACAGAGGAGTAGAGAGCAATACCACCTGCTTCCTTTAAAAAATAGCCTTATAGAGAGGCGGCACCTGCACCCGTCGACAATGGTCACCAGGAGCTAGAGGTGCGCTCCTCTCTCTTTTATATAGACCTTGTTAACATATGATGACTTTCAAACGTAATAAATTTGATAATCTAAGAATTTAAAACAAATTTACAGGACTCTAAACAACTTCAAATAAAAAAATTATCAACTATGAAGTTGTATATATTGTTGAATTCTAGAACCTTGATATGAAGTTCATCTTCATCTAACTTCATATGTAAAATTTATGATTTTTTAGACACCTATGCATTGAGGTTGTCTTCTTATGCTCATTTCTAAAAATCTATTTGCAAAGACGGTTGATTTTGGAATGTCTTCCTAAATGGATTGTCCGTCTCTAAAATTCACTAGGTATTTTTGGGACATATATATACATGTTAACCGTATGTGTAAATAAAAGGAGTTGTCTGTTAACATCGTTCTTATATACTCCACGAAAATGAGTATTAGTGCACAGCACGGCTGGGAAGACCCCACGAAAATGGAGTACTTTTTTTTTTTGGCCATGTGCCAACCGACGGTCGCGGACGACTGAGGAGCTATTCAGGTCCGATTGCGATCTGCAGGCACTGTGGAAGTTGGATGATGCGAACCAGCAGGGCCACACTACTGAAGATCTGGACACAGACTAAATAAAAAAAGGAAACGCGCGCGAGCGGTTTTTTCTGTGAGCGGTCGACACACGCAAAAGACAGACGACTGAAATCCTGTTCTGCCAAGAGATGCATGTACTAGAAGATACTTACCGCAAAAGACACACGACGAACAATTGAATATTCTATGTGTACGTGTACGTGTGTACCATTCAAACATTACTACCGCACTGTAGTTCGTTGTTTGTGTTCGGCATTCTTGACTACAGTACATATGTACACAATTAAGGGATTAATGCTGAAAACGAGGAACGCGGTTTTTTTGCCCTTGAGGGCATGTGCCCTCACTCTCCCACCCATTAGATTCGCATTGAGAAGTGTGCAAACACACATCTCAAAGCAGATTTGCATTGAGATGCGTGTTTGTACACTTCTCAAAGCGAATCCAATGGGTAGGAAAGTGAGGCCTCAAGGGCAAAGAAAACTTGCACCTGAGCATCTGCTGGTTTCTACGTATTATTCTAGTAGCGCGCCTGGCGTGCGCTGCCGCTGACGACTCTCGGACATGGACTTCCACCACGCCGCCCCCACCAGCACCCCTTGCCCTGACGTATGCATCGACCAACCCGGATTGAGCAGGCAGGCCCTGATGTGTGCCTCCTCCAAACAAAACAAGCGATGATTTCGTAGCAGAAAAGCTTTATTCTTTATATTCGGGGCCCATTGTGTTATCGTGTAGCTTTCCGTTAGCTTAATCCCTTGGACAACATCATAGCGTACGTGCAGAGAAGAAGAGCCGATCGAAGAGGGGGAGCTAGAAGGGACAGCAAGAAGCGGCGCCGATGGGGTCAAGCGGCGGCGGCGGCAGCGACGGCGGCGGCGACCGGCAAGCGCAGCCGCTGCTCGGCAAGCTCTCGGAGTCGGAGTCATCGTACAGCTCGTCCGACGAGCACCTGGTCAACAGAACCGGTGAGTCGATCGATCACGCGCCAAGATCATACCATCTCTCTGTCCCTCCATATCCATGTGCAGATATAGCTAGCTCATCAGCAGCTTGCCGTTTGTCGTGCATGCACATGGGGTCTGGGCGGCGGCGGCGCGCGCAGGCACGGTATGGACGGCGATGGCGCACATAATCACGGCGGTGATCGGGTCCGGCGTGCTGTCGCTGGCGTGGAGCGTGGCGCAGCTGGGATGGGTGGGCGGGCCGGCGGCCATGGTGTTCTTCGCCGGCGTCACCGCGGTGCAGTCCACCCTGATCGCCGACTGCTACATTTCCCACGACCCGGAGCGAGGCGTCGTCAGGAACCGCTCCTACGTCGACGCCGTGCGCCTCTACCTAGGTAGGTAAACGGTCAGCCATCGATCCATTTGACCTTTTTTTTCCTTTTCGACAGAAGAATCTTTGAAGAAATTATCATCGATCGCGTGTATATGCATGAATCGGTGTAGATGACGATGTAAGTATTAAATCGCCAGCTAATAATCAACCATTCCAATTAATAGCCTGCTGCACCTTGGGTGGCAGATCCAGTCAGCCAGCGCTGTTGGAATCGCCTATACTGATCATTTGCACTAGCATTTTACCGTGAAGCAAAGCGTGAGAGTCACACATATAGTGTATTTATTTAGCTGCAAAGAAAGAAGTTGCTAAAAGAAATTGCCATGCGTTCGTATGGCTGATGCCACTGACATCCAATCGTTGGCTGCCACGTGTGCAGGCGAGAAGAGCCATCTGTTCTGCGGCTTCTTCCTCAACTTCAGCTTGTTTGGCACCGGTGTGGTGTACACGCTCACTTCCGCCACTAGTATGAGGTAACAATATA
>Ga0182004_10004575_pt1 | contig 11165 bp, 8 predicted proteins | sample Sormic07211540_1_FD_120479 | JGI IMG/M metagenome (GOLD analysis project Ga0182004, IMG submission 120479) | Endophyte microbial communities from Sorghum bicolor roots, Mead, Nebraska, USA - 072115-40_1 MetaG | ecosystem: Host-associated > Plants > Roots > Unclassified | place: USA: Nebraska...
ACCCAAACAAGGCACTAGAGAGTGGTGGATGCACACTTGACTCTTGGAATTCAACTAGAGAAGGATTCTCACAAGAAATCTCTCAAATCTCAATCCTCTCTAGGCTCTTGCTTCTCTCTTGCAACACAAGGTGATTCTCAACTGATCAAATGAGCAAGAGGACTCCCATGGATGAGGTGGAGGAGTATAAATACTCCCCATCAAGTCCAAGGGTCGGCCAACCGTTATACACTAAAAACGGGGCCACCGGACGTTGTTGATGTTGCACCGGACGCTCTGGATCGAGTGTCTGGTGACACTCAGCGGCTAATTGTACTTGCTTCTGACAGAGCACCGGACGCTACCTCTGAGTGTCTGGTGACACCGTCTGATGTGAGGGTGAATTTTACACCCTCCCTGAGTTTAGGACCGGACGCTACCCGGTGAGTCCGGTGCTAGCGTCCGGTGCCTTGGTCATCTGTAGACCTCCCTGGGTTTAGGACCGGACGCTACTTGGTGAGTCCGGTGCTAGCGTCCAGTGCCTAACCCTAGGCACTCAGGCACTCTGACTCAAAACGACCTCACTGGACGCACTCACAGAGCGTCTGGTGCTAGCGTCCGGTGCCTACTTAGGCACCAAAACTTCGTCAAAACACGATCTTTCCAAAACAAAGTTTGTTCCTCTCGATCTAGGAACTACCTCTGAGCTGCCTAGTGCTAGGTTTACCAAGTGTGCACCACACCTAAACCTAAAACCTTGCCTAAGTCAAGCTACTAGATCAATGCCCCTCTAGTACGGTCAAAGGAAAAACAAAGTCCTAAACTACTCTAAGTGCCCTTCTTCACCATATGGCACTCAGACCTAGTCTAGTCTTGACGATGTCCAACCATCCTTTGAAAACCGAAACGATTTCCACGACTAAGTAGGCATGAACGTCCCTGTACATCGAGTACCTATTACCATGACCTAACACTAATGACTTTGCCTCTGCAAAACACACGTTAGTCATAGTAATCAACATTGTCATTAATCACCAAAACTCATTAGGGGCCTAGATGCTTCTTCACTAGGTCTATAGGAATTTCGCTCCTTGCATTGCATTAATTGTTGCCATGAGCTCCTAGAGAACCTTGGTAGGGATGTGCATCAGTGTCACTGTACTTTTGCTAAAGTTGATGATAAGGACGGTATCTGCCCTGAGAAGGCATCAAAGAATCACCATAGTTGTTGCACATCTCTGGCTTCACCCTAACGATGATGATCGTGTCATCGACATATTGTAGCAGGGGGTAGGACTTGTCGACCAGGGGGTAGCGTATGCCAGTGTCTACCTTGATCATCTTTTGTAGCAAATCAATGATTAGGAGGAAGGGGCACGTTGAGAGGTGTCCCCTGCCTGAACCCTCATCGAAAGGTGATCCAAGGCTCTAGGTGTAGGGTCAAGATGGTGGACTAGAGGGAGGTGAATAGTCCTTTTTAAAAACGAATCACATCAGCTAACCACAACTTATGTGAAATTGAAACTATCGGTCTAGCCAAGAGTATACCCTTCTATCTATGTTCCCTAGCACCTTGTGAAAGATCCTAAATAAGCAAACAAAGTGCCACCCTAGCATGAGCTCAACTAACCAATTATAGGAGCAAGGTCACACAAACCTATGCCACTAGTACTTTGCACAACGAAGAGCTCCTACATAACTAGTAAGCAAAAGCACAAAGCTCTTAAGCTCATTAGCAGTACTCAATAACAAGACAACCAATGGCAAATTAGAGAGTGCAAATTATTTAGCTACATAAACTAAGCAATGTGACTAATAAGATTAAGCAATGTGACTACTAAGATTACACAAACTAAATTAGTCACGCAACAGGAGCAACTTCTAGCTATACAAGTAATAAGGCAATTAGCAAGCTACATAAGCTAACTAGTTACAAGAGCAACGACACAAGCACTATATATATGAACAATAGGTAAAAGAGCTTGAGTATGTAAATTACAAACCACCAAGAACAGATGATAAGGTTGATATGGTGATTTTTCTTTCGAGTTCACTTGGTTGCCACCAAGCTAAGTCCCCATTGAGAAAAGCTCCAAGGTTGCTACTGATCCTCTTGCTAGCGGTGACCCGCAAGACACACTCTCTCATGTGGAGTTCTTACCACAAGCTCTAGCACTTGACCTGACTAGACCACTTGTTGTTCTTCATGTCTTGTTTTACTAGAGTTGCTCTTTGTGATCCCCGTGGGGTGAGCACTATCTCCCTCACAAATCCTCTTTCGGAGCACCGCACAATCTTCTTGCATGCTTCAATAGAGTTAGAAGCCACCAAGCTATCTAGGAGGTGGCAACCTCTAAGATTAACAAGCACCATTGGCTTGCAACATGAACACCTAGTGCCACTTGATGCAACCTCACAATGCAATCGCACTAGAATCACTCTCTCACTCGATCAGATGGACACTATCAAGCATGAGTGAGTTAAAGGGCTCCAAAGCACACCTACATAAAGCCACCAAGGCTCAAGGTGATCAGCAACTAGCCTAAGGCTAGCCAAGGCTCCTATTTAGTCCTATGAACAAATAGAGTCGTTACCCCTTCACTGGGTATAAAACAAGGCAATCGGACTCGCCTCTACAACTGACTGGACTCGTAGGTGCAACTTCGGGTCACTAGGATGTAGCCACGTGTCCAACATGTTCAAAGCCGACTGTTAGAGTGCAACGGCTAGTTCAAACACGCACCTACACAACACTAATTGGACTCTGCATTTTCCCATGACCAAAACTCGCCTCTCCTAGCGTCTGGTAACTTCCAGAGAGGTTCTAGAGATGTTTTTTAGTGACCTGACACGTCTGGTCATCAATGATCAGACTCACCTAGTGTCAGTCACTTCTGTGCATGAAGAAATCATTGACCAGACTGTAGGTGCTAACTGGACGCAAAGGTCACCTGCGTCCGGTCACAGACCTTTTAACGCCAAAACAACTATATAAGTCTTAGCTCCGAACTCTAAATTCAATGATCTTGGATATTTTGGAAAGCTTACTCAAATGGCTACATAACCCACTGATATAATTGATCCAAATCACAATGAATTAATACAATATTCTATAAGAGCCATTGCATAGTTCAGAGCACACCAAAAAAACTTTTCTCTCTTCTCCAAGTTGATCCAAATCAACTCCAACACCTTATCCTATGCATATGTGCCAGCACCACCAAGTATACACCACCATATGTATGTGTGTTAACATTTTCATAATCATTTTTCAAAGGATTAGTAACTCATTTCACCACGCCACTCGATGCTAACACGTATGTAAAGTTGGATCACTCAAGTGGCACTAGATGACCGGTATGCAAATAAGTTTGCCCCTCTTGATAGTATGGCCATCTACCCTGAACTTGGTCATAAACTTCTCTACACACCTATCACCTGCGAAATAAAATACCCTACAAATATACCTTTGCCTTGCACATTCTATTCCATTTCCTTCGATGTTGGTGCAATACATGCACCAACTATATCACAAATGATATGATCCATTTCATATTATCACGTGACTATATTGGTTCATCGATCTTGACCTCACTTTCTCTTCACCATTGCTTCGGTCCATCCGCTCTCAATCTTTACTGCCGCATGCAGTCCCTCACTTGAAAGCCTCCAACTTGTCCTTCATACTTGCAACCGGTCCATCGAGCCAAGCTTCATCTTGATCTTCTCCACCTAAGTCACATGACTCCATGTCATGTCTCATATACAATAAGCTCCTTCATCACATATTCATCTGTGGACTAATCTCATGTGTATCTCACACAAACACATATTAGTCCACCTAAATTCTCACTCAATTACCAAAACTAAATAAGGACCTTTCACCAGGACACCATTCATCAGGCTGTAGGGCAAGAGGACACCAGTAGGTCGCTCACCCAGGAGCACCAGATCTCTAGGAAGCCCAGCACCTATACTATTGGCATGAGGCTGCCTTAGTTCACCGAGTCAAATGCCTTAGCGAAGTCTAGCTTGATCACTAGCTAGTGTCAGGGCACGACACTTGAGACACCACTGGACGAGCTCCGCCATGTACACAAAATTCTCAAATATGGAGCAGCCCTTGATGAATCTTGTCTGGTTTGTGTTAACTAGCCTTGCCACTTGTGTTCTGCAACCTGGAGGTTAGTAACTTTATTAAGATTTTCGCAGGGAAGTCTGAAGTGACACTAGTCTGAATGCTCCGGGTGTCACCGCTCCATCCATCTTTGGGGAAGGCGTCTAGAAAGCGCATGACTGCCCCCTTTGTGATCACCCACGCCGCCAAGTAGAAGCCTAGGCCCACACCATCAGGCTCCAACATGCCATCTACCGCCATGGCATGTATGGCCTAGCAAGCTTGATGTTTGGAGAAAGGCGTGACAAGTAGCCCTGCAATCACCTGCTCGAAGCCCTCATAGATTTGTTGGAGGTAGAACCCCTAGGTCGTGGGCACCTCACTGCTGAGTATATTGGTGTAGTACATGGTAAGCGCGGCCACTTTGTCATCGTGGACCACTAGGGGGGTCTCATCCACCTCCAAGAGGCGGATCATGTTCCGGGGCACTCTAGCTGAAGCCCTGGCTTGGAAGAATCTGGTGTTGGAGTCCCTCTTGCGGAGGGCTCAAAACATGCCTCTTTGCTTTTAGTGGGCAGCCCTCTAGGCGATGATCAGTAGGAGCTGGTTCCGACATAGCTCTCTAAGGGCCTGTTCGTTTCACAAGGAATGGACGCCGGGATTGATTCCAACCTGGAATCTTATGATAATTTGTATTAGATTTGATCTCCAGGAATGAATCCAGCTGGAAGGAGGGCAAAACGAACGAGCCCTAAGTCGTCGTTTGCCAAGTTCAAAAAAAAACTCATCGTTTGCCTGCAGAAAGAGAGCCTACTCTCTTGGAATATATCAAGCATTGGCTCAATAAGACACGTTGTGGTAGCAGGACAGGGGTTTGAAGTGGCGGCAAGCCCATGCTTTAGGATAATGCTCCTTGTTTAGTTCCAATTTTTTTTACAAAATAGATACACACTTTCGTTTATATTTGATAAATATTGTCCAATCATAGACTAACTAGACTCAAATATTCATCTTTCAAATTACATATAAACTGTGTAATTAATTATTATTTTTATCTATATTTATTACTCTAATTTTTTTTACAAAATTTTTTAAAACTAAACAATGCTTAGCCATAAACGATCGCGCAGAGGGGCCAGTGTGTGACCCCGCCCCATGCGCTTTGCTCCATATACTCGTTCGTTGTAGCTTTTTCATAGCCACAACAACTACTTCCACAGTATCTACGTGACAGGAATCACCCGAAGCAGTTGCAGCTTTCTCCTTGCACATTTTCCAAAAAGCAAAATAATGTTTTGAATTTCTATAACTTTTGAATGGTGTATCTTTTTTAATTTCGTCTGCACTGGTACGTTCTACGTGATAAGACTAGTAAAACTAGACCCCACTTGACTATGTTATGAAGAATTTTATTTTAGTAACACTTAGGCTGGTCTCAATAGTGAATTCATAGCGTTGTTTCTATGACTGCCATGTCATATGAAATGAAATAAAACTAGGATAAAACACCCACACTAAATGGAGAGTTTTATTTTATAGTTTCAAAAGCATTTAATTTCAAGACTCATAGAGCTCTATCTCTCTTCTTAAATATATTGTCGTGTCATCAAAAATGCCTCTGTGATAAATTATTTAATGCAAATAAAACTCACTTGAAACTTCGATTGAGACTGACCTTATATGTAAATATGTGCTAAAAGATTTATCAAAAAAGTTATTACCATGAAGTACTAAAACTGTTACTGAAAAATATATTGAAGTTCTTACATAATACGCACATCAATTGTTACTATGGGAATATAACATTGTTATGTGGTATTTACATAAAGATACTAATCTCTAAAAAAATAATGGCCAAAAATAAGATATAAGTTGCAATTTAAATGGGAAAATTATTAAAACAAGCATTGCATAAGCTGCCAACTTGGGGATAAATTATTATACAACACATTATAAAAGCCCAGAAAATATGGCTTGCTGCCACCTATTGACATTTATTAAAAACAAGTGTATAAGCTACAATGTAACACCCAAAATTTTGATTTCAATTAATAGGAATTAATTTGATTTATTTAAGTATTGTTGTGGGCATTTGAATCTAGCAAACAAATAATTTTGTGAATATTAAAACTCATCATAAGTTTAGTCAACTTGATTGTGCATTCATGCTGGAAAACATTTTATTCTATGCTTGTTGTTCTGGTGAGAACTTATTTTGCATTCATAATGTTTTGGAAAAGGCTTTAGAAAATAGAAAAGAAAATAAAAAAAGAGGAAACCTCCTTGGAAGCCAGGCCGCAGCCGAGCCTTCCCCTCCCCCGCGCCCGGCCCACTTCTTTCCCCGCGGCCCAGCGGCGGCAGCCAGCGCAGCCAGCCCAGCAGCACAGGTGCGCTACCCCTCTTCCTCCCACTGACACCCCGGGCCCGCGTGGTAGCGTCCTGCTTATCTTCTCCGCGTCGCCACCGAGTAAAACTCGGCCGGGGAGCAATCCCACCCGGATTCTTCGGGATTTGCTCGCCCTAGGTGCACATCCAAGCACTATAAAGCTAGTTCCCTCACCCCGCAATCTTCCCTTTTGCTTCTAAGGCGCCGAATCGAACCCTAGCCACCCCAGTTGTGAGTTTGGATCTCGCCGAACTTTTTCCTCGCCAACTCACGCGGCCGACCTCTTTCCGAGCCCTCTCGAGTCGCGACAAGGGCACAGGTGAGCTCGTCTTGCTTTCCTCCATCTTCTGGTGTGGTTCCTTTCTCCTAGGAGGCCTAGAATCACAAGTCTGAGGAGCGCCGCCGAGTTCCTCGACGCCGGCCATGGCGTCCGCCGTGTTGAGCCACGTCGGTGGCCGGCCCTTTCCCCTGTTTCCCCTTGGAGCGCTGTGAGCCGTCGGTTTTCAGATCGACGCACAGGAAAAGAAGATACCCCTTCGGGGTGAATCTTCCTAGAGAGACCCTGGAACATTTTAGGTATAAACCCGCGGTCCAAAAACGGGTTTCACAGAGTACGCTTTCTCTTTTCAAAAACGTATTCCCCTCGGTTTAAATAGAGTACGCTTTCGGTTATTTACAAGTTTGCCACTAAAATGGTTTTGGTCATAAAATACTCATTTTAACTCTGTTTTGGTCCATTCAAATTTCGTTAGATTCGTATTTACGAGCTCTACGTGTTAGAAGTGTTTATACTCTGTTTTGAAACTTTTTAATTTTGTAGTAGCATTTAATTAATTATTTATCTATAGGAAATCTTGGAAAATTCATATCTTCTACGTTTTAATTCCGATTTTCGTGAACTTTACGTTTATGTGATCGTAGCGCTGCGTAGAATATTTTGATAAACTTTTATATTTTTTATCACTGTTTGGTGTATTGTTCTAATTATAGCTTGTTTGCTTCGGGTATGATTGTCTACTTTGGAATGCGTGTTGTTGATTGATGATCAAGTATAGACGGTGAGCGAAACGTTGGTGATCAAGACCAAGCCTTTGAAGACCAGCAGGCTCAGGAGAGCTTTGATCAAGGCAAGTATAATTGGGGATTATCCTTGTTACCTATACACCAATAATACAATATATATGCATGTGTCTACCTTGATGACCTTAGCAAAATTATAGATGATTGTTATCCTGAATTCCTTGATACCTATTTGGATATGCATTTGGGTAGTTCTTGCTAGTGCTTGATTATTAATCCATGATCTTGTAACATGAATATTTGAATATACAATAAACAATAAAATAAGCTTTCTAACAACTTGAATATAAAGGGTGGAAAGAACTCTGGCATTTGCTAGATTGATCTTGACCCTCCATAAGAACTTATCCCTTGGTAAAAGCTGGGACAACTTGTACAACCATGAGGGCTACATGGCTCTGGTTTTAGCTCAGTATGAGGACCTTTTTCTACCTTGTTAGCGGTTACCTTAAATGACGTAAGAATTGCTAGACACGTTGGGTATAGTGTGGCCTCTGTCCGTGTGTATAGGCTGCGTGTTATGTGCCATGGAAGGGGGGCTCTATATCTGCCTACCAAGAGAATCTAATGGCCCTAACTTGTTAGACGAAACCTTTGAAAGGCTACATAGTGATCCCTGCCGACCTTCCTTGGTAGTGGATTAAGAGGCTGATCACCTCGGGCGAAAGGGTAAATCACGACTCATGGGTAAAGATGTACAACCTCTGCAGAGTGTTAAATCTGGTATACTAGCCGTGCCCATGGATACGGGCAGCCCGGAAAACTGACGGAATAGATGGACACTGATGAACATGACTAATGATGATAAATGATGGTTTATTATGTTGTTTATATGTGTTATTCTTAATTCTTGTATACATTGATCATGTGGTTATGAGATTATTTATGCTACCTTGACATTTGCTATCTAATGAATAAACATGCTATCCACTATTAAAAGCTAAATGCAGTCAAACCGGTGTCAGCTGTTTGAGCCTCATGAACCCCTGGTTATACTTGTTGAGTACGATATGTGCTCACTCTTGCAATTTCCCAACACCCAAGGTTATGCTAATGATGATGCTTGGAATGAGGACTACCATTATAAGTACTAGGTTTGGAGTCAACCAGTCAATGTTGTCCCTGTGTGGTGCTTCCGTCGAGAGCGTTGTTTACTTCATGCTATCACTTTTGTATGAGACTATGTGATATATTATGTTCCGCTATGTAATGAACACTGCAATGGTACATTTGAGATTTGTCTACTTATGTGTGCGACTGTTTCTGGGGCACATATGAGTCTTTTATGCATCCTATTTTGTTTTTAAAATATGGGTGTGACATACAACTTGAGGGCAAATTATTAGAATAGGCATGGCACAAGCTGCCAACTGGGGCGGGGGACAAGAAACAGATAATTAGAGGTACATTTAATAAAAAGACAAAAGTAGCGGTCCAAAATAAGACAGGTTGCACCTTGGGCAAGGTATTAGAAGAAGCATTGCATAAGCTGCCAACTTAGGGGTTAAGTTATTATACAAGTAATATATAGAGTTTAGGAAAACATTCAAACCTGAAATGAAAAATGAAATAATGAAACTCACAAGCCATTAAATTGAAATTAAAATAAACACTTCTGAAAAAATGAAATATTAAAAGCAGGAAATATTGAAGAACAGTTAATATGCAGCATTTAGAAGGCATTTGAACCTTAAAGGAAAACTTAAAAACTGAAATAGCTATAACAAACTAAAGTTGAAATTAATAACCAGGAAATTTAACTGAAATTGACAAATAGAAACTGAAAACTAAAGTCGACACAATGAAAAACAAAGGACTGAAACATAAAATTGAAAACTAAAGTAGGCATTCGAACCTGAACGTGAAACTACACCACTAAAATAGCAACTAAAGGAAAAAAATAAAAAATAAAGTAGACACAATGAAAAACAAATTATATGTGCAAGGACTATCCTTTTTTATAACAACTTAATATTATAGGTGAAGAAACCAATATGTAGTATTTAGGATGGCACATTCGAACCTAAAAAGGGAGACTGAAATCTAAAACCAAAAAAAACATGAAACTAAAAAAACTACAAAAAAAACTTGACTGAAAACTAAAACTGAAAAACACTAAAAAAATAGTGAACACTTAAACTAAAAAATAGAAAAAAGAGTGCAAATTGTTTTGTGTTAAACTTATGTGTGCAATGGCTATCCTTTTATAACAATTTATACATTTATAGGCGAGACAATTTATATGCCAGGTTTAGGAAGAGCGACTGAAATCTAAAACTAAAGAATTTTAAAAATGACTGAAAAATTAAATAAAAAACTAAAAAATACAATTTGAAATTTACAACTGAAATTACAAAATGAAATGAAAAACTAAACTGAAAAAATAAAATGCAAATTCTGAGACTAATTTCCTCTATGTACTACTTCCTGTAGCCATTATCACTTATCTAAAATACACTTGTATCATGCTAACTAAATTTACCTATCAATACCTAATAATAAAGAGGTAAAATTTTAGGCTTTTCTTCATCTATCTATTTTTTTTCGGTCTTCCTCTAACTACAAGATAATAGAGTTCCTTTCGGACTTATATATATAACTATACTCATGAGTTAAGAGTAACTCTTCCCTAACGCGGTACGGAGTCTGATTTCAAAATATATTGGATCTGTGCTCGTGGCCTTGTTTAGTTCTAAATTTTTTTGGCAAAATAGCCACTGTAACACTTTCGTTTGTATTTGGCAAATATTGTCCAATTATGAACTAACTAGACTCAAAAACTTCGTCTCATAAATTACAGGTAAACTGTGTAATTAGTTATTTCTTTTATCTATATTTAATGTTTCATGCATGTGTCGTAATTATGGACTAACTAGACTCAAAAACTTCGTCTCATAAACTACAGGTAAACTGTGTAATTAGTTATTTCTTTTATCTATATTTAATGTTTCATGCATGTGTCGTGAGATTCGATGTGACAGGAAATCTGAAAAAAATTTGCAAAATTTTTTTTGACTAAACAAGGCCTATGTTAAAATTTCCGTATCTCAGTTATGTACAAGGAAGACACATTCCGTCGTGTCCTTTTCCAGTTACTTTTGTTTTTTTTTCCTTCTTTATCACGTTGGGTTCTCTACGTGACTTTTTTTCTCTTTTTCTTTTCTCCACTTATGTTGTATTTTTTATAAGCAAAAATAATAATACAACTATACTATCATGGGTGGATCGTGGAGCCGTGGGCGCGAACAGGGAGAAAAAAAACGGTAATGCTACCGGTCGTCCGAACCCATCGGACGAGCACGTCGGCAATCCGGATGGATGGTAGGCAATTGCTCCACGGCTTATCCTTTCTATCTCTACCTTTTCTGCTCTCACCTCGCTACTCCCCTGCCGCTGCTGTTGCCCACGCCTATGCGTTCGCATGCCGCTCCTCCTGCGGCCCGCCCCATGCCACAACGGCCGGTGAGCCTCCCTCCCTCCCCTCTGCGATCTTCGTGCTCTCCATGCGAACGGAGTGGATGCCACAACGGTCGGTGTGCCATCCTCTCCCCCCCCCCCCCCCCCCCCCCCCCCCCCCCCCCCCCCCCCCCCCCCACCCCCCGG
>Ga0182004_10004576_pt1 | contig 11164 bp, 11 predicted proteins | sample Sormic07211540_1_FD_120479 | JGI IMG/M metagenome (GOLD analysis project Ga0182004, IMG submission 120479) | Endophyte microbial communities from Sorghum bicolor roots, Mead, Nebraska, USA - 072115-40_1 MetaG | ecosystem: Host-associated > Plants > Roots > Unclassified | place: USA: Nebraska...
AAAATTCGCTATCGATTCTGCATGAGAACATGTAAATAAGGACATTTTATGAACATGAGTACTCAATATATGTACAGGGTTGTAAAAGAACATGTCTGACATTTGTTAAATCAATCAACATGTTTTTTTTTAATGTCACCGGGGATTACTCCCCACCTGAATATATATTATGAATATATATTATGTACTCCAAAATGGCTAAAAATAAATTTTACAAAAGTTTAAGAAGAAACTTCAAAACAGTGAACAGCCAACACTAGGATGAAAAAGTGGTAGAACAACAAAGCAAAGACTACCGCACGCGAGACACAAGCGCTCTTTGACGATGCCCCCTAAGAGGTGAATGACGTGAGAACATAATCATCGTCCGCCAAGCAGAAGCTTGGCAAGGCTTTCGCCTGAGCCTTATGCCAACGGAGAGCTGCAATGATTGGCCTATGAGAAGAAGCGGCTAAAGGTTCTTCAGCGACACCTTTAAAAAGGAAAATCTTGTCACTGGCCCAGACATCATCTGAGCAGAGCTTTCGCCCAGAACCTGCGAGTGCTCATGCCGGTCACCACCCACGACGAAGGGAGGCGCGCACCGGCAGTGCCAGTCGCTGCCACGTGCATGGAGCCCTACGAACTCGCTCGAGATGTCGGAAGCGCGCACAGGCAGCGTCAGTCGCCGCCACATGCCGCGGAGCCATTCGGACTCGTCCGCGACAACGGGAGGCGCACAATGGCGCTGACGGTCGCCGCCACATGCCGCGGAGCCGTTCGGACTCGCCCGCGACAGCGGGAGGCGCGCACCGGCGCTGCCGGTCGCCGCCACATGCCACGGAGCTGTTCAGACTCGCCCGCGACGACGGGAGGCGCGCATTGGCAGTGCCAGTCGCCGCCACATGCCGTGGAGCCATTCGGACTCGCCCGCGACAACGGGAGACGCGCACCGGCGCTGCCGGTCGCCGCCACATGCCGCGGAGCCGTTCGGACTCGCCCGCAACGACGGGAGGCGTGCACCGGCAGTGCCAGTCGCCGCAACATGCCGTGGAGACTCGCCCGCGACAACAGGAGGCGCGCACCGGCGCTGCAGGTCGCCGCCACATGTCGCGGTGCCGTTCGGACTCTCCCGCGACAACGGGAGGCACGCATCGACGCGGCCAGTCGCCGCCATATGCCGCGGAGCCGCCCGCGACGACGGGAGGCGCGCACCGGCAGTGTCAATCGCTGCCCAACTTTGTCGGAGCCGAAGGAGATGAAGTGACAGAGGAGGAGGTAGGGTGGTTGCCTGCATAGGATGGGAACGGTAGATTTGGGCAAGGGGGAGTTCCCAGCGTCGAGCTCCGGCGGCGGTCGGGCCGACAAGGCATTAGGGAGGGCCCTGCGGCGGCGGAGGAGGAGCCGCCCGGTCGTCCTTGAGGGAGCGCATCTGCAGCTGTGGCTCGGGCCGAAATCCGGGCTTCAGCTCACCAGATCCGGCCACTCCACGCGGGTCTGGCCATGGGGAAGGCGGATCCACTCGCCGGAGCTCTAGGGACAGCAACCGAAGAAGGCACGCTGCCATCGCTGCTGGAGCTTTCGTCGGTCCAGCTGGTTGGTAGAAACCCCGCCGCGGCCTTCCTCGCGGCAGCACGGACTTCCGGTGAGCCGCTCAGGCAGCAGCGAGGTGGATGTGCGGAGGATTTGTGGGTGGCGGCGCTAGGGTCGGGGTCCACCCGAGCCGACACGGGGGCCTGTGTTTTCATTGACTTCATCGACCATCGATCAACATGTCACTGGACCCTATGAAAAAAGGTACTCCCTCCGTCCCTGAAAGCTGCAATTTCTAGAGTTGTCCTAAGTCAAACTTTTACAACTTTGACCAAATTTATTGAAAAAAATGCTAAGATTTATAGTACCAAATCAATACCATTAAATTTATTGTAGAATATATTTTCGTAAGATACTTATTTTATGTCATAGATATTGATACTATTTTCTATAAAGTTGGTCAAAGTTAGAAAAGTTTGACTGACACGGATTTTAGGAGTTGAAGCTTTTGGGGACGGAGGGAGTATAATTGTGCTATAGCTGGCTATTTTAGGACTGTGAAGGTTTTACTTGAAACTGTTTTTTTTTTCAAATAGTTTTGTTCAGGATAACATTTCAAAGAATTCTAACTCGTATTACATCTTAACTATGATCTCCTTGGCTGCTATCGTGGTATGTCTGAGGTATGTTTCTTCAGAAAAACTGGCTATAAATGCATGATCTATGCCAAAATAATGACTGGTGCAACTATATATATTCAGGCTTTCGTCATTACCTTCTCGTTTGGTATGGATGCCATTCCATGGTTCATGATGTCTGAGGTACACTACTTGGTTGCATATACTTGATATAAAGCTTGTACAAGTCCTCTATATGTCTCCTCCTAATTTTGGTATCTCACCGAAGAGAAGTATTTGCATAAGCAAGAGTCTAAAGCTACAACTCAGGCACGAATGTAAGAGATATCTGAAGGCATAATTCAAACTCTCTGCATTTTTCAGATCCTCCGGGTTAGCATCAAGAGTCTCGGCCGAAGCATCGCAACACTGGCCAAGGCTGATATCCTTCAAGTTTCACTGAAGCATTCAGTGTCAGCTGCAGTGATTCTTCAAGTTTTTCTCTTAGAATGGCAACGGTGGGTATCTGTGTTGATACGACAGAATTGCTGTGACAATATCGACGTGTAAATGCTGGAGCAAAGAGCAGCGACTCTTATCATATTGCTGTCTTCTTGCCTCTAGTGATGCAAGATCAACTGTGCATTGTCAAAGTATGTAAAATTGGGTCCTTGGGCACTAACTGACCAATTCCAACTTCCCAAGCAAGTTTGTGAGGCCTCCTCCTTACTTCCTCCATGCATTTTCTTTTACAACACGCATATTAAAGATTCAAAAAAAAGATAAAAGATAGTTTATATCCGGCTTCATCTACAAAAGGTAGAATCAGGCCTATCATTACAAAGTTCGAACACACGATCAGTCCGATATTCCAAAGCTTACACAATTTACTTTGGAAAGAAAGAAACAAGGTCTAAAGTTTAGACTAAGAGAGACCAATAAACTTATTCGACAGTCAGCCACTTGAACTAAAGAAATGTAAGGCTGGCGACTCAAGATGATGTCCAGCAAAAATCAGCTGATCCCGTATATCATCACGCCGCTGTAGTTTTGCCCATTGGCGTAGCCAATGTGTTCCCCGGAAGAGTATCTGCAAAAAATTTTTCGGTCTACACTTGTCAAAAACCACTTCGTTTCGTGTTATCTAAAGTGTCCAACATAAAGCCGATGCTACAGTTAATAACAATGAATTATGTAAGTTATCACCCAACTTAGACCAGTGAACAAATAAATCATCTATGGTAAGAGGAGGTGATATTCCAAACATTAAATGTACAACACACCACAAAAATTTGGCATAAAACATTCCAAAAAGAGGTGATGAATAGTCTCTGGAGAGTGACAGAGGTTGCATCTTGTATCACCATTCCAATTACGTCGAGCAAGATTATCTTTTGTTAAAATCATACCTCTTTTTAGTTACCACAAAAAGATCTTTATTTTTGTGGGAACCTTGAGCTGTTATATATCTTGTGGCACTCTGAACCCTCATTGTTAATCAACGTAGCATACATAGAACTAACTGAGAATCTACCTGATGAATGTAAAGACCAAACAAAAACATCCCTTTCTCCCTGTAAATTCACGTCTTATAAAGAAGCAACAATTCTATGCCAATCCTTTAGGTTTCTCCCCGCTAAATTACGGCGGAAGGAGATGTTTAAAGGGACGGATGTAAGAACACTTGGCACTTAGTCTTGTTTTCTTCTCATAATATTGAATAATGATGGGAATTTATCTTTGAGTGGTTTGAAATCATTAACCAACAATTTACCCAATATTTTTTAATTGTTATAATACAAATTCGATGCGGTTGGATTTGTAATTAAACAAACTATCCAACTATCATAAAACTTGTAAGTATTAAATTATAAAATAAATAAATCATGTTTTGTTTTATATAAAGGAATAGACCGGCAGTTAGGCCTATGCTTGCTTTTTGGAGCTGTGGGTTACCAGTTTTCACTCTATACATACGGTGTATGCCAACCAAACGGCGTTGAGCTAACACTAACAGCTACAAGTAGCAGAAGCAAAAATAATAATATAAAAGAGCCCTCACCCGTAGGTCATGTTGATCAGATTTGGATCGCATCGCTGTCGGTGAGATGTCCGGTGTTGCTGTTGTTGCATCCCGATCAGAACTGTGGCTGTGGGTGTAGAAAATCCGGCATGCAACACGTGTTTCCGTTCCAGCATACAATCAAGGGAACAACCAACCCGGTAGTCTTCCGTCAGGGAGAGGGAGGGAGACATTTTATTAGCTGTACCGTCCGCGACCACGAGGCACATGAGGCCTTGTTTACGTGAAAAAGATTTTGGATTTTTCTAGGGTAGCACTTTCATTTGTTTATGGTAAATATTATTTAATTATAGACTAACTAAGATTAAAAGTTTCGTCTCGCGATTTACAGTTTAAACTGTGCAATTAGTTTTTATTTTCGTTAAAATTTAATACTTCATACATGTGTCAAAAGATTCGATGTGACCGGAAATCTTAAAAACTGTGCAATTAGTTTTTAGTTTTTAGAGTGAACAAAACAAGGTCTGAGTACACGACGGACAACGGTCAGAAGAATAGAAACGAGAAAGAAACACTGGCTTTTTCTTAAATGGTGGTAGTAGCTTATTGTCCCATACGAATCTGACGTGGCTGCGAGCAGCTGCTCGCCCACCAGCTAATCCCAGCGACATGCGTGGGCTCTTCGGACAAGGACTTCAATACAGATACAGAGTTGCAGCCCAGTCTCGGTGATTTTGAAAGAAGATGGGGAAATTTTCCCCCCTGAAAATGACTTTAGAGCATGCTTGGGAGTAGAATTGGTTAAGGACACTGTGGCCTACTATGACAAAAATATCGACAAACGGCAAAAACAACACGGCCAACATTTATCCGTTCAAAGATGAACGTGTGCATGATGAGCTGAAAGTCATGTCCAGCTCAGCTGAGGGAAAGAGCAAACACTTTTGGGACCCTGACGGGTGGGGACCCTGACCGAGACCTGCCTGGCACGACGATTCGACGACAGCCGCACTCCCACCAACGGAACGAGGTGGGTCTCGCTCCTCTCGTCGCCTCTCCTGGCATTCGCGTCCCACTCCCACCTAGAGCAAAAGGAAACAAATCAAATCTCGCCGCGAGCTGGGCGGCGAGCGAGCGCGCGCGGCGCGGCGCCATGGCGAGCAACAGGGCATCCGGCAGCGAGTACGAGAGCGGCAGCGACCACGACGGCGCGCTGCAGAAGCCGCTGCTGCCCAACAGCGGGAGCTGGTACCGGATGGGGATGGGGTCGCGCCAGTCCAGCCTCAACGCCGCCGGCACCTCCTCCATGGCCGTCCTGCGCGAGTCCCACGTCTCCGCCTTCCTCTGCACGCTCATCGTCGCGCTCGGCCCCATCCAGTTCGGCTTCACCGGCGGCTACTCCTCCCCGACGCAGGCCAGCATCATCCGGGACCTCAACCTCTCCATCTCCGAGGCACGCCCCTCCCTCTGCCTCTGACTTTCTACTACGTTTCTCGCTCATTCTGGTTTCTTCTTGTCTAATACTAATTGACCGCGCCGCCGCGCAGTTCTCGGTGTTCGGCTCGCTCTCCAACGTGGGCGCCATGGTCGGGGCGATCGCCAGCGGGCAGATGGCCGAGTACATGGGCCGCAAAGGGGTGAGAAACAACTCTGCTCCTTTTATTTATTCCTTTTTCTTCTTTGTTTGCATTCTGCTCGGCGAGTTGGGAGTAGTATGCGCTACCTGCTGATTGAAAATTAAAGCGCGCTAGTTTTCTGTCGGTTGACGCCTGTTCCGAATTTGTTGTGCAGCTTCGCTAAATCGGATTATGACCTTAGTTTTTGTGCTCAAATAAATTCGTTAGATATCTTTGCCATTGACATGGTCATCATCAATCATACAGTTGGGCAGAAAAGACGTGACTGATATATATTGTACCAAAGTCCTGTGTTTATTTACAGTTACTTTGACTGAAGGTGTTTTCATCAATTGAAGAGATGTTCTGCGCTGAAGTTGTACTCTTTTTCACTAACAGTAACTGGCTTGCTAACTGTTTTGCAGTCGTTGATGATTGCAGCGATTCCGAACGTCATTGGTTGGCTTGCAATCTCCTTTGCAAAAGTATGGCACACTATTGTGTTTCCTTTGTTTATTTCAACATTTTGCTTGACATATGACAACATTAGGCTTGAGCTTGATGACTGTTGGTGTCTGCTTTACAGGACTCTTCATTTCTGTATATGGGACGCTTACTTGAAGGATTTGGTGTCGGTATCATTTCCTATGTGGTTAGTATAATAAAACTCCATCCCTGATTATTTTCTGCATAGGAGATTTATGGCTTGAGAGTTAGGGTACTTGTGGTGTTTAGGCTGTACAAATGAGAAAAAAAGAACAAAATCAACTGAGATATCAACATTTTTGAGATGAAGTGATCTATCCCTATGGAGTTATTTTTATTGGCAAAACAACCACAATGGAAGCATGGACCGGTTGTAACAATTAATTTTGATCTGCGAATTTCGTGGCACCAGGTACCAGTATACATAGCAGAGATATCTCCTCAGAACATGAGAGGGGCTCTAGGTTCTGTGAACCAGGTTTGCTTATACTCACAAGCATCTTATCTATTTGTGAGGTTGAGGTAAACACTTGGCTTGTTTATGCGGAACTTATTGTGCACTTGTTCATTCTACAGTTGTCTGTAACCCTTGGTATCATGTTTGCCTATTTGCTCGGCTTATTTGTTCCTTGGAGGCTTCTTGCAGTAATAGGTAATGTGGCTATACACTGATACACTAATGGGTCTGCTGTTTTTATTGCTGTTAGTTTGCACTTCAATTCTGATATTTCAGCTCGCATGATCAGCAGCAGCAAATGATTTGAAAAAAATATATTGAATTCTATATATTAGGCAAATATTTTTGTTTTGACCCTATCTGAGATAACCTTTTTCCTAAAACGTGTAATGCCATACTTGTAGGAACCTTGCCCTGCATAGTGTTGATACCTGGCCTATTCTTCATTCCGGAATCTCCAAGATGGCTGGTAAATACATGCACAAGTGGGATAATGAACTCTGAATCATCGTGTCAATCAAATTTCCAATGGACGTTTCTTCCACTTATATTTCTAGGCAAAGATGAATATGATGGATGATTGTGAGACTTCTCTACAAGTTCTGAGGGGATTCGATGCTGACATCACTGCAGAAGTGAATGATATAAAGGTAAGCACTTCCTTTTATTCTTAGACTGACTGAATATGATGTATGTGAACAATCTACCCTTTGAGTATCATTATTTCTTTAACATTGAGCACGTGGCTCTATGTACTTCATTATTAAGAAATCAGTGGGATTAACTTTTAGCTTTTCTCCCCATTATGCAGAGAGCAGTAACATCAGCAAACAGAAGGACTACAATCCATTTTCAGGAGTTGAACCAAAAGAAATACCGAACACCCCTAATTGTAACTTAACATTATCTGCTTATCTTATACCTAGTCAGTATTCACATTTTGTAATTGGCAGTTTGTGACAATGCCACAACTTTTTGCAGATAGGAATTGGTCTACTTGTGCTGCAACAGCTAAGTGGAATAAATGGTATACTGTTTTATGCAAGTAGCATCTTCAAAGCTGCAGGTAACCTGTGCACTTGTCCACTGGATTGTGATTTTTATTACAAGTTGCGCATATAAGTTTTAGGCAAGAAATTTTGAATATCTTGCAAATTTAATTGGGGCATTAGAGGGAAGTGTTTGCTAGATAACCAACATAAGTATCTTATTGGCAATATGGAATATAGTGGCCTTATTGTTCCTAATGCATTATAACATGTTCAGAAAAGCTAATAAGTGTATACCCTTATAAGTGGTAACATGGTTTAACATTTTCCTGCCTTGGTGAATGATGACTTTTCATTGTTTATATCATTGCCAAAGCACCGTGTCTCTATCTTTGCCTACAACATTGCTAGTTTTAGCTTTTAATTTAACAATCAAGTTCTTCAGGTCTCAAGGACAGTGACTTGGACACATTTGCACTTGGAGCTATTCAGGCATGTGAATAATAACTAAGACTGACTTCATCTAGTCTCTCTGTATTTTATTTTAATCTTCTTACCCTTCCATGATTCCATCAGGTTCTTGCCACTGTTGTTACAACCATGTTCTTGGACAGAGCTGGTCGACGAATCCTCCTTATTGTAACTAACTTCTGCTTCCCTCTAGTGCTATTATCTGGTAGGTTTTCTGTAGCTTAGTTTAATTTCTACTTCAAATTGCAGATTTCTTCTGCTGGGATGACTATAAGCCTTCTTGTAGTTGCTATTGTATTTTACATCAAGGTATGATTCAGGTTCCTTTGCAATAAGATTCTGATGAGAAGATAGTAGTTCTTCTGAACACTTTGCATTACTGCAGTACATGGTTTATGGACACTTTGATATGCAGTTGTTGCAGGGTCTCCCGTCTGATTTCACTGATGTATTTTTCTTTCTTGTCATGGTTTATTTGTTTCAGGATAATCTTTCACATGACTCTGACTTGTATAACATCTTAAGTATGGTGTCCTTGGTTGGTGTCGTGGTAAGTCAGTCAATTACATTTCATCTGAACATTTGTTTTAGTTGTGGAATGTGTGCCGTGATTTTGTGCTCAAATACTTCGTTCAGGCCTATGTCATTGCCTTCTCCTTCGGTATGGGTGCCATTCCTTGGATCATAATGTCCGAGGTAAAGTACCTTAAAGCATAGCGAATACATCTCATTAGATGTCTCTCTCTCTTTCGGTTTTCACTGAAGAGCACTGTTCATATCCATAATTCCATAATTTTAGAGCAAGTGCTCTTAGGCACAGTCTGTAAGCAATCTGAAGGCTGATTTCAAAACTTTGCTTTTTGTAGATCCTCCCAGTTAGCATCAAGAGTCTTGCAGGAAGCTTTGCGACCCTTGCCAACTGGTTGACATCCTTTGGAATAACAATGACAGCCAACTTGCTGATCAGCTGGAGTGCTGGAGGTCCGTATGGGTTTGTGCTTATCTCGTGTAGAGTAGGATCATATGTGAACTATCAGACCTTACACAGGTTACCTTTGTTTCCAAATTGTACAGGTACGTTTGCCTCCTACATGATTGTGAGTGCCTTCACTCTCGTGTTTGTAATCATTTGGGTGCCAGAGACGAAGGGAAGAACCCTCGAGGAGATACAATGGTCATTCCGCTGAGCTCCAGCGTCTTCAAGATACGAAATGGTTCTTCACGTTTTGTTGCTTTAGATAGTTTTAATATGGTTATTCATCTGCAATGGTTCTTCAAGTTTTTTGTCGCTTTAGATGGAGAACATTGATTCACGTAATCAGTGTTCTTGGCTATTCTTTCGCAGCTCAAATCACTCGATGAAGGCCACACATTCTTTCTGTTCGTAAAAGGTCTTGTACATGAAATTGTATACATTGTTGTTTTAACTTTACCCCAATAGGCCTGTAAATGCTTGTGCAGTAACTTATATTACTTCTCTTCCCTTCAACATTGTAAGATAAACGACAGTTGCCAAAATAAAATCTAAACCTTGATTCCAGTATTCAATTGAAATACGGGCATGTCTGTGTATTGTTCTTGAGCAATCAAATTCTCTAGCACATTTCTTGAAGTCTGCCTGCTTTTGAAATTTTTCCAGTTAATAGTCCCATTAGTACTGCTGCTAACGACCTTGTTATGACAAGGTTCGGTCAGTTTAAACAGGAAGCAACTCTAGTTAGAAAACCGTACACTGAACTAATTCCAAAAGGAGGTCACCAAATGCTTACAGGCACCAATGCATCGACCTCCTGTGCTGTTACCTGCACTTTTGACTGGAACAAGATTTGAAAAATGAATGTTGAAAATAATGTGAAGATCTTCATATGCCAATTTGCCGGTCAAGCAAAAGTGCAAAACATTGCAAGACAAATCCGTTGGTATCCCTAAAGGAAAACATTGCAAGGCGAGGAGTTAGGTTTGACACCCTCTGTCCTATACTCCTATGTGCCACAGATTTGATGAAGATATGGACAACTTATTTCTCAAATGCAATGCGGCTATGTTGGCTGCTTCTGGATTTGGATGAGGTTATGGAGATACTATATTAGAGAAAAATTGGGAGTTCGACAGGGATAAACAGAAAACTATTCTCCTACTATAGTGCTGGACTACTCGTGGTCAAACTCAAAATGGGCATGGTTCGGATCAGTGGAGCGGTTCACTGAACTGATCCATAAAATGGAACCAAATGGGCTCCAACGGTATAACTTAGCTCTAATCATTTAAGCATTTGGCTATATTATTGACCTTGCTCTTAGGGGTCCCCAAATGGCCAAATGCATGCAGTCAAGCAGAGGAGGTGATGATTGATCGTTGGTGGAGTGAGTGACCTCACACTAGCAAAAGTGGGCAAACATCATCTGTGGACAACGGCCTTCTATATCCAGTTATCCACTCGCCTTTTGGATGAGATGGTGATGATTACTGAACGAGTGAAAAGTAGTGTTAGCTAAATCACCTGTCAAATCTACTAGTACTCCAATAAAGAATATAATACGGAGTACTCCGTACTACTCCATCCAAAAAGACTGTCATTGTATGAATCTAGCTAGACAAGTGCTGTCCAGATTCATATTCATACCAGTACTATTTTGGAATGTAGGGAGGACACAATTTGGCACGCGAGCTTCTTCCAAACTTGCACGTTGATGGTCGGTCTAGCAGTACAATGCAACTTTTGTGGGGATCTGATTCTGATCTCATTGCTGGTAACAAAATCACTACTACGTAACGTACTACTACTCTCTCTTCTCAGTAGCCTAGCCTAGTGCTGCTAGTAATACTGGAACAAAGTGTGCCTCTCCGGGACGGCGAACGCCGGCGAGGAGGGCACGACGTTGAGCATCCACGACAGGCAGGGCCCGTCCGCGTCGACGACGCCGTCACCACCGTACATCCCGTAGGACGCCACTGACTTCCCGTAGCATCCCCACTGCTGCTGTTGCTGCTGC
>Ga0182004_10004577_pt1 | contig 11163 bp, 8 predicted proteins | sample Sormic07211540_1_FD_120479 | JGI IMG/M metagenome (GOLD analysis project Ga0182004, IMG submission 120479) | Endophyte microbial communities from Sorghum bicolor roots, Mead, Nebraska, USA - 072115-40_1 MetaG | ecosystem: Host-associated > Plants > Roots > Unclassified | place: USA: Nebraska...
TAGATGATAGAAAATTGCCGCACACGTTAATATCTCTATGTAAACCCGATGTGTGGGCCTTTCCTCCGTATTTCCTGATAACCCCCTGCAGAAATAGACAAACACCAAAACTCATGGAATTCTATCAGTTGAAACCCTAATTTTGGATGTTGGTTGCATATAGGTCCTTTTCCATGATTAGTTGACGGTTAAATGTGAGCATTAAGGACCGTCAACAACAAGCGCGTGGTGCATGACACTAAGGCTTTATAGGGGTTTGATTGGCGCAAAAGGCAAGGGAAATCCCGCTGTTTTTGGGATTGAAATCGGCCGGATAGGGAGAGTTCGTCTCGGTTACGAACCGAGGAAGAAGAGGCATTGTTTCGGTGGGTCCCACCTGTTAGCGAGAAGAGAAGGGGGGTCCAGCAGTCGGTGAAAGAAAAAGAGAGAGAGGGAATCAGGGCGCCTGCGCGGCTGCTGGGCCAAGCAGGGTTAGCTGGGCTGCGAGGTTCTTCCCCTTTTCTTTTTCTTTTCTGCTTTCTTTTTTCCAAGACATTTTCCAAAAGAGTTTTGAGCAAAGAATAAACTCCAACCAAAAAAACAATCAATGATCAAATATGCTCCAGCATGTATGCACCACATGTTCCTAACCTTAGGATAGATTTTATTTTCCACAAAAATTATTTGTTTACTAGGTTCAAATGCTCACATAAATTCTTAAATAAATCAAATAAATTCCTATTAAATAAAATCCAGGTTTTGGGTGTTACAAAATTTTTTAGAACACTGAATGCACTTGCTCATTGCGCTAGTAGGGACAAAGACTTCTAGTTAGAGAGGAGCCAACATCAATGTCCCTTGAGGTTGTTAAGAACTAGAGGATGAAGAAGGGCTTCATCAGGCATCAATGAAGGATTAAACCAACATGGAAGCACTTGTTCACTCAGTCTTTCACTATTTGTTTATTTGATGTGTGAGATCTCTTGATGTGTGATGAAGCGGCGATGGTGCAAGGTGCTACTTAGGCACATGAGCAGTGTGTACTACTAATTATGGGGGATAGGTGATAGAAAGAGTAGTAACTAACTCAATAAGAGGTGGCCAAGTGAGGTAGGGTTACATAGCTTTTATTTAACTGGCTGCTTTGGGATTAGCTAGACCAATATACCTATATTGGGTTTATTTTGATTAGTGTATGAAATGCATTATATAAATTTTAGAACCCCTAATGGGTAACAAGAATGGTATGTAGGGAATGGGCTGACCCTATTGTATTTCATATTGAGCTAAAATTTTGTCATAAAGCCCTCTAGGGGAGTGAAACCAACCCATCAAATGTCCCCTAATGGGGAAATCTCCATTAGGGATTGGGGATTGGAGTCCATTACCATGCCTAGTGGAATGCTTATTTAGCATGTGCACTCTAGAAACATAACTTGCAGATGGATGACATGATCAAGACCTCTATCTGCTTCATATATATAGATACCCACCACGTGCTTTAGGCTTCCTTTCCCCTCCACATTCTTATTTGACTCTTGTCTCTAGTCATCTCATTCGTTCTAGACACTCCATCACCAAAGTTATGCCTCCTTGTCAACGAACCTCAACTCCCCACCACCACAAAAGTCTCTCTCTCCCTCTGCTTTCAATTCATTAGATTGGTCTACTTGTTACCGCCTTGCTAGTTCCCAAGAAGGACTAGCTCCATGTTCCTTACTATAGTTGGCACAAAGGAGGGCCATAATCCTTAGCAAATGTGGAGCTCTCATTGGTTCCATCTCGTCCATTGGAGGAGGAGGGCACCATGATAGATATTAGTACTAACAATAACTCTTAATTTTCTTTTAAGTTCAAAATATTTATTTCATTTAAATCCTTTTAAGAGAAAGGGTCCCATTTAAAACTTCCTAGTTGAATGAAGTTTTCTCAACTTGAAACTATTTGTATTGTTTGTACTCAAAACTTTTGACTTGGAGTGTTTAGACTTGTTGAAACATATATGATTGCTTTGGGCTTAGGTCAATATACCTATATTGGTCTTCTTTTGGTCAGTGCATGAAATACATTGTATGAATTTTAGAGGCCCTCATAGGTAATGGGAGTGAAACGAGCCTAATGTCCCATAATGGAAGAAATCCTGATCCAATATTGGGGCCCATTGTCATGCCTAACGGAATGCTTATGTAGCATGTGCACTCTAGAAATATATCTTGTGCATGGATGACATGAGCAAGACCTTTTTCTTCTTCATATAAAAATCCATCACGTGTGATACACTTTCCTTTTTGCCTCCACATTCTTATGATCTCATTTGACTCTTATCTACAATCTTTCTCATTTGTCCTAGACACCACTAGAGTTTGCCTTCTTGTCAACGAACCTCATCTCTCCACCACAATAAAATCCTTTTATTTGCTTTCATCATATTTGTCAACTTGTCATTTCCTTGCTACTTGCCAAGCAGAACTAGTTCCATTACTCCTTAGTGGTTGTGACAAACAAGGGCCCTCGATCCTTAGCAGATGTGGAGCTCTCATTAGTTCCATCTCATCCATTGGAGTATGTGCACTCTAGAAACATAACTTGTGGATGGACAATGTGATCAAGACCTTTTTTTCTTCGTATAGAAACTGATCGCGTGTCATATACTTTCCTTTTTGCCACCACCTTCTTATAATCTCATTTAACTTTCATCTCTAGTCTTTCTCATTTATCCTAGACACCACAATGCTAGAGTCTGCCTTCTTACCAACAAACCTCATCTCTCCACCACCACTAAATCCTTCTATTTGCTTTCATTAGATCTATCTACTTGTTGTTGCAATGCTACTTGTCAAGTAGAACTAGTCCATTGCTCCTTATCAGTTGTGACAAAGGAGGTCTGCAAATCCTTGGCGGATGTGGAGCTCTCATGGGTTCCATCTCATCTAGTGGAGCATGTGCACTCTAGAAACGTAACTTGTGGATGAATGACATGATCCAGACCTTTTTATTCTTCATATATAGAAACTGATCACATGTGATGCACTTTCCTTTTTGCCTCCACATTCTTCTAATCTCATTTGACTCTCATCACTAATCTTTCTCATTTATCCTTAACACCACATCGCTAGAGTCAGCCTCCTTGCTAATGAACCTCATCTCTCCACCACCACAAAATCCTACTATTTTCTTTCATCATATTTTTCTACTTATCGTCGCCTTGCTACTTTCCAAGGAAACTAGTTCTAGAGCTCCTTATCAGTTGTGACAATGGAGGGCCGCTGATCCTTGAAAAATGTGGATCTCTCATTGGTTCCATTTCATCTAGTGGAGCATGTGCACTCTAGAAACATAACTTGTGGATGGATGACATGATCAAGACCTTTTTCTTCTTCATATAGAAACTGATCGCATGTGATACGCTTTCCTTTTTGCCTCCACATTCTCATAATCTCATTTGACTCTTATCTCTAACCTTTGTCGTTTATCCTTGACACCACATCGCTAGAGTTTGCCTCCTTGCCAACAAACCTTATCTCTCCATCACCACAAAATCCTTCTAGTTGCTCTCATCATATTTGTCTACTTATCGCTACCTTGCTACTTGCGAAGCAAACTAGTTCCATTGCTCCTTATCGGTTGCAACAAAGGAGGGCCCCTGATCTTTGGCAGATATGGAGCTTTCATTGGTTCCATCTTGTTCATTGGAGCATGTGCACTCTAGAAACGTAACTTGTGGATGGATGACGTGATCAAGGCCTTTTTCTTCTTCATATAGAAACCCTAGAAACATAACTTGTGGATGGATGACGTGATCAAGACCTTTTTCTTCTTCATATAGAAACACATCACGTGTGATACACTTTCCTTTTTGCCTCCACATTCATCTCATTTGACTTTCATCTCTAGTCTTTCTCGTTTATCCTTGACACGCCATCGCTAGAGTCTCCTTGCCAACGAACCTCCTCTCCACCACCACCACAAAATCCTTCTAGTCCTTTCATTGGATCAGTCTACTTATCCTTGCAATATGCCAAGCAGAACTAGTTCCATTACTCCTTATCAGTTGTGACAAAGGAGGGCTGCTAATCCTTGCAAGATGTGGAGCTCTTATTGGTTCCATCTCGTCCATTGGAGTAGGGTACCATGGCAGGCACCAGTATCGATATTAAGCTAGCGTACCTCTTATTTTCTTTTAAATTGAAAACATTATTTGATTTTATATCTTTTTAGATGAAAAGTATTGTTCAGAGCTTTCTATTGAATGAAGTTTTTTTCAACTTGAAACCTTTTTTGCATTATTTGTATGTATTTGTTCGGTTGGTGGAAAAGTGGTTGAAAGTATTGTTCGCTGATTTATTGTGAGAGAAAAATACTGATGAATGACTGACAGATTAGGCAGATAAGCTCAAGCGAACAAGCTGTTTGACTCGAAGTGTTTAGACTTAAAACTAAATATTTCCCGCTTCACTTGAGGCTAACTAGTACCAAAACCCACCAATTTCAATCATGTAGGAATTTACTCGCAGCTCTGATATGTTTGTTTCTTAATTGGGGTGTGAAAGGATTCCCAGGAACTCATCGTTTCCATCAGCAGTATTGAACCAAGATGGCAGAGTAATTAACCGCTGCCAAAGTGCCCACTGTAAAGTTTGGTTATCTTTAGTGGTTACAAGGAAATGTTATCTGTAACAATTTATGAAGCTAGCTGGTAATAAAACGCGTGAGCTCTAAACAAGGAAAAATATAATATCTGTTATACATATAGAATTGTATGCTGCAATAGATTTAGATGTTAACATATATATGCATTAGATATATATGATACCTATATACAATCCTGATATTAATTTCTTCCAAACACTCGTGATCAAGGTGCATATAAAAGGCACATCCTGCCACAAACATTTTTGCATTCCACGATCGAGCAGCAGCTACGATAATCAAGAGAATGGAGCACGGTGTCACCGCCACCGCCGCCGGTAAGCCCAAGGTGGTCTTTGTGCTCGGCGCCACAGCCACCGGGAAGTCGAAGCTCGCCATCGCCCTCGCCCAGCGCTTCAACGGTGAGGTTATCAACGCTGACAAAATCCAGGTCCACGAAGGCGTGCCCATCCTCACCAACAAGGTCACAGAGGAAGAGCAGGCCGGGGTGCCCCACCACCTGCTCAGCGTGCGCGACCCCGACGCCGAGTTTCCCCCGGAGGAGTTCCGACGGGAGGCGGCCGGCGCCATCGCCGGCGTGCTCTCGGCGGGCCGCCTGCCCATCGTGGCAGGCGGGTCCAACACCTACATCGAGGCGCTGGTGGACGGCGACGGCGCCGCCTTCCGCGCGGCGCACGACCTCCTATTCGTCTGGGTGGACGCCGAGCGGGAGCTGCTGGAGTGGTACGCCGCGCTGCGCGTGGACGAGATGGTGGCCCGCGGTCTGGTCGCCGAGGCTCGCGCGGCGTTCGCCGGCGCCGGGGCTGACTACACCCGCGGCGTGCGCCGCGCCATCGGCCTGCCGGAGATGCACGCGTACCTGATGGCGGAGCGCGACGTCGTCGGCGCCGCCGGGGAGGCCGATCTCGCGGCCATGCTGGAACGCGCGGTGCGCGAGATCAAGGACAACACCTTCCGCCTTGCGCGCACGCAGACGGAGAAGATCCGGCGCCTCAGCACGCTCGACGGCTGGGACGTCCGCCGCATCGACGTCACCCCCGTGTTTGCGCGCAAGGCCGATGGGAAGGAGTGCCACGAGCAGACGTGGAAGAAGCTGGTGTGGGAGCCGTGCGAGGAGATGGTTAGGGCTTTCCTCGAGCCGGCGCCGTCCCTGGCTGCCGTTCCAGGTGTTGCAGCAACTGAAGATGGGGACGAAGGCCGTGATGCCGGCGTCGTCGCCGCCGCCGCCATTGCTGCCCCCGCTGCCAATGTCGCCCCCACTGGAGATGTCGCCAACGCCGTCGTTGCTGATGCAGCGGAGACCATATAAGTAGCTAGTGGACGTGGCCATGCATGCAGGCAGGCAGGCCTTAGTGCCTCCGGCTTGCTTAAAACTGATAGGTGTGGGCATGGGGAGAGAGGGAGAGATACATTTGTATGCGACTTGTCTTTCTTTGTAGATGTCTCTCCTTTTTAAATTTATCTCCCCGTAGCGTCTGGTTTAATATAATTATAATGTTTTTTAAATCATATCATATATAATGCTCACACTCAGCCATATGAATATACGAACGTACTTTATCCCTGTAAGCATTGGAAGACTGAGGTGGTATATATATCTTAGGATTGACAATCGTCTCGCTGTCAATGGTACATTATTTACACTTAGAAATTAGAAATGAAAACAGTCAGAAAACACCTCAATGTTTTCTACCGGACACAAAAACGAATGCGAACTTATGGAATATCAAGAATTTTGAAAATGAACCAAATCAAGCAGAATTATATCAAACATGGTCGGTATAAAAAAAATCAATATAAAACACTAACCCATAAGACCAAATGCATAACAAATATACTTTACTCATAAACATGTGAAAACTGATTAAGCTATATTCTCTACGATCTCAACATCTAAACGTAGTTCAACATCAATGCTATAACGGCCCACTTCAGCCCAACGAGCAGCGGCAGCAGCAAGCGAGCCAGCCCAACGAGCAGCGCTGCAAGCACCAGGCTCATTTTTCAATTTTAGTCCCATGCATCTTGCTTATTAGATACTCCCTCCACCCCAAATTATAAGGTATTCTAAGAATCTTATAGAGTCAAAGCATTTCAAGTTTGACCAGAATTATAAAAATAATTATAAAGATTTATGAGATCAAGCAGATATACTATAAAAATATAATTAATAAAGAATCTAATGATACTTAGTTGGTATCATAAATGTTGTTATTTTACCATATAAGTTTGGTCAAACTTGAGATGCTTTGACTCTCCAAAATTCTTAGAATGACTTACAATTTTGAATGAAGAGAGTAGATGGGTAAGAGAGTCCATGGTCTATATAATAAGATCTAGATGCACTAATTTTTTTATCAAAATCTAGATCCACTCATAGCTTAGTGTGCTCTTTGCGCTCCCTATCTCTTATTGGGCTAGGCTGTGTCTAAATTAGGATTCCTATCGGACTAAAAATGGGATAGTCCATATTTTAAAAATTGGACATTCCAAATAAAAACTGGAAAAGTGGAAGACGACCATTTTTGTTTTATTACTGAATTTGGAATGTTGTATTTGGTATACAAATTTTGAATTTTTTTTGAAAATACGAATTTAAGTAGGCCAAATGTAGAAAATGATGTGGTACAAGATGTATTTTGATCGTTTTCATCTCTACACTGTAGGAATAGTACCGTTAAATCATAAACAAATTTAAAAAATTGTGAGCACCTATATCAATGCAAGTCTAGCATTACCCTTGTCCAAGCCATACCATCCTCTCTTAGGAAAATTATGAGCTCTGCGTTGCAATTTGCATGAGATCAAAGAAATCCAAAAGACGAACCAGCTCTATTAAATTGCCTAAACTCTGGTCTACTTATTCTAGATGCAAAGCTTCTTCTATTCCCTAGCTTAAGACTATTTGTAGTAGCTCTAATATCGATTTGAATGCAAACAATGCACAATGCCTACTTTTGTTAAGTCGATATCTTGCTTTGGATTACCGAAATGATTGTATTGGAGGATTCAATCTAGGTGGATAGCTTCCACCATAATGAACCCATTTAGTTCAGCTATGCTCAATTCACTAATGTATGGATGTTGTTTTGAGTCCACAAAACAGCAAAAGCACAAACATGTAACATGAGGTGGTACTTATTGATATAACAGTAATTTTGACAGCAAACTTTCAAATCAGGCATATGAATGGTAAATCATTAATTTGTGCAAATATATAGTAGCACAATATTGATATGATATAATTATTGGCAAGTGATATTGTCAATAATTAAAATGGCTATATTTGAAGGTCATACAACTATCAAAATATTAAAAAGATGCTAAAAAGTCAAGCATTGTTCAACTGTTCCATACATTAAGACGTCTTTGGTGACTTTATCACGCAAAATATATGCCTGGGCCCCAATGCTAATCAAGTGGTAGGTGGAAACACGAAAACTAATTCAAAAGACATATTTAGGTTATTAAAAAAAATCAAAGTTTGGCATATCCATAGTACATACAACTATGTACTCACATATGCAAAATTTGAGACGCAAACTCACTTTTGAAAACTTCTACAAAAATGACCATACAGGGATTCTCCACAAAGATCCACTAATCTTAAAGAAATCCAAGCCGTTCTGACTATGAGCATGGCTAATATGTCAGTTTTACACTCCATAGAGGTTGCACACTTTCACTATGTGTTGTGATTCTCGTTTGCCAGGGATAGCTAGTCCCATATCATATTTCTAAGAATGTGCGGCTGAGCTTCACAACAAAGCCTTTATGAAGCTCCTCCAAGCCTGTTTTTACACCTCTACTTGGGTTTCACCGCTAATAGTTGATACCAACACCACTACAGAAGCCCGCTCTTGTGCCACACAAACCGACCCAATATTAACCATAGCTTGGACAAAACTAATTAACTGGCCAGACCCATAGCCCATATGGGTCTCATGGTTGCATTGTTTACCTAGGTTCTAGGCTCTGAGAACCATTTTTTTAATCCAAGCAAGAACTATCACAAACCCAACATCCAACCACTGTATCATAACACATCCAAAACGAGATCCACCATATCATGGCATGAACCAACCTCAACCAAACCATTCATCTTATTGAATTCATATTCTTCGCATTGCTAAAAACATTACATCCCAAGGTTTCATATACTATTAGTCAAAATTAACATTTAGCCCAGCCTAGGCTAAGACTACAAGGTTAAGCATATGAATCTACCCATCCGAACCTAGGTTCCAAGGATGATATATCAAATCTAGTAAACCCTAACATGAGCTTTTCAAATTAAGACTCTACATGCAACTAATGTTCTAAGACTATCTCCAACAGCCCATACCCAGATACGAGACCTGTTCCACAATTGGGTCACCCACAACAAAAGGGACAAGCACCCAAATCAAATCTTCTCCAACAACCAACCCAAATCTCACCCAAAAACTGCATCTGTGCAAGGCAAGGGACCACATGGAAGGAGCAGTAATGGTCTTGGCCGCCGACTGGAAGGAGGAGTCACCATCGTCGTGGGGGGAGGAGCAACCTGCGGTGACCTGGCTGAGGCCGTTGGCGAGGAGCAAGGTGATGGCGTTGAGCCTCGTGGCGAGGAGCGAGGCCAGCGGTGAGCGATCTCGTCCAGGCGGCCCGAGGAGGTCCGGCGCATCGCAGGTGAGTGACATCGACTAGCTCCTCCTCGTCATTGTAGTCAGATGGCAAGGAGCCTGTGCTCAACAACCGCATCATCGTGGCATCCAAGCCCCATCACGGGGGCCCTAGCTCTCGTAGTTTTCCTCCTCTTCACATCATACCACTCCCCCTACGCCGCCGCCGCCAATGGGGAACGATGAGATGATGGACCCCATGTGCCCTAACCGTGTCTAGAGATTTGGGTCATGCATCGTGAGGACGCTTATTTGCCCCTCCTCTCTCCTCCCACCCAAAATGGGTAGTCTGATTGCCTACTATGTTGGAAGGGGATTTTTTACTGTGCAGCATGTATTTTAGGTTTAGGTAGCCTTATGCATAGTCTGCTGGAGATAGTCTAAGTACACTAACACAAAATATATAAATGTAGGTGCAAGATGTTAAGAACACTTGCCTCCAAAAAGTTATTTAGACATCTGTTCTTTCCTTCTGGATCAACCTTGATCAAGGCTTCTTCAATAGACTACAACCATATGAATAAGCATAACAAATGTACCTAAAAATAATACACCAAGCATTACAATACATAAAGGCAACTAATGTGTAGTGTTTGTTTCTATGATTGCATGAGAAGAAAATTCACTAAAAACATAGCTACGCTTTTCAAGTTTTAGTAGCATATTTGTAAATATTTTTTTGTTAATGTTTTAGTAACATTTGCATGTACTTGCATTCTTCTCTTCTTAACCTTCATAAATAGAACAATTTGAATCATTAATGTTTCATATTTTTTGTTATTTAATTGTGCACTTAACGTCCACTGCTATGTCCAGGAAAAAAGAAGATTAAATAATACCTCTATAACTGAAATAATTCCCTTTTTCCTACCGAAACATTAAAAACAAATGATAACACTTTCTTGTTGTCTTTCGTTAGCTTCTAGCTGTGTTTAAGTTTCTCAGCTTCCCTAAAGTATGCTAGATATTCATTTGGTATGTTATTTCTATTAGATTGTTAAAGCATCTTTGTTGAGCATGGACATTATTTAATTTAGAGTTGTTTTATAGAGGCTTCAAAGCTTTTTGTTTCTGCTAGATTAATTTGCACAACAATCGTAGACGATGGATTCGGAGATCTTTGCTTAATAAAAATAGTTAGCCTTTGCTATCTTTTGTTTGTTAATAACAACTTCTGCATTTTATCCGTGGGAACTGTATTTATCTTTTGTTTGTTAATAAAAACTTCTGCATTTCATGTAGGCTATCGCTGCTTCCTGAACCACCAAAGGTAAAAATCCCTCTTTGGGCTGTTTTCCCTTCTTAACCAGTGCAATGTTTGTTAGAGTAGCAATCCCTCTTTGGGCTGTTTTCCCTTCTTAACCAGTGCAATGTTTGTTAGAGTAGCTTATTTAGTTGATACTGAAATTGGGCCTTCCTTATTTCAAGACTACTTTTACTTGAGAGATAGCTATGGCAGTTGTGTTGAAAAACTATTATACAATTCTGACATATTTCACTGTTTAATGCCCAAAGTATTGTCTAAAGATCCATCTTACTTAAGCAAAGTATGAAGTCTATTGTAACATTGACACTAAATAAATTACATACAAGAAAAGCACAACTATATTGTAGATGAGAACATTAAAATTATTAAGTTTTATTGACCTTTGCTCCCCTAAATAAATACATACATGGTTAGTGGAATATTAATTTATAACTGTAAATGAAGAAAGCTTCCTTATAATAAAAAAATTAACTTTTCAAACAACATGGGGTAGATAAAGAAGAGTTTTGCATCTCAGATTGTGCCTTAAGTTAGTTTAATCAATGTTCCATCTATTTATCCTACTATTTATTTGAGAATCATATATATATATATATATATATA
>Ga0182004_10004578_pt1 | contig 11163 bp, 13 predicted proteins | sample Sormic07211540_1_FD_120479 | JGI IMG/M metagenome (GOLD analysis project Ga0182004, IMG submission 120479) | Endophyte microbial communities from Sorghum bicolor roots, Mead, Nebraska, USA - 072115-40_1 MetaG | ecosystem: Host-associated > Plants > Roots > Unclassified | place: USA: Nebraska...
AAAAATTAGCTTAAAAACTCACCCATATTACCTTAGTCCTCTATGGCGCTTATGGCTTTTCCTTTGTCTTAGGTGATTGAAAGATAGAATAGTTTGATTTGAGCACTAACTTTCTTATTCATAGCAAGTTTCATACCAGAGATTTTGTAATATTTTTCAAAAGAAAACTTAATGTTCCTCATAGGGTTCTCTCGAGTCACTCAAATGGTGTATGATTCCTCACTAAGGCATATGGTAAGAGTTGCCTTCCTTAGTTCTTCCTACTTCTAAAAAGCTTATGTGGAGCTCATGGTAGGGATAAGGAGAGATAGCATACTTACTTTGCTTTTATTGCAAAGTCAAAGCTTGGATCCATGAAGAGAAGTGTCATACCCCTAGATCAATATGTGCATGTGTGTGGTATATAATGGACTAGGTTGCTCCATTATTTGATAATATCTCTCTCTTTGTTTTTCTATTGAGGCAGGGTTAGCAATTTTTTCATGGACCTTAATGTGCCCATATGTATATATTTATTTTTCATAGACCTTTTTCTTGTGTCTCATCTACTACACAATATTTGGAGAGATATTCTAACACTTCAAGCATGGAGCATTTTATTTGGTGGGAAATGGAGGGCATATTTTTGCGTACTTCTAGTGTAGAAGCAGCATGTATATGTGTGGCGTGTGCGTGATCTTGATCTTGGGAGTATGATAAGTCTCTAGACAAGGGTCAACAAGACTTTACAACACTCAACACAAGGAAAATAGCTTATGTGGAAGGTTCGTAAACATGTAGAGCATATATGGCTGTGGTAGGAATTTATCACCATTGAGGAACAATTAAGGTTTTGATCACTTTAAGAATAATTCTCCGGTAATCCAACATTCTTACAACAATACTATAGCAGCTCTATTCTCACTATCTCATATCCTTCAACAACTTAGACTTAGTTCTAGCACTTGCAACCCATAAAGTTTTTAGGTTCATGATGGTTTAAGTGAGCTAAGTAATCCATACTCAGAGAAATGCTAAGTTGTAAACTAGGTACTAAGGAAACATTGATAAAGTAACTAGTCATCATTTCCATGAGGAAGCTAAACATTCATGAAGCATATGTGTTAAGGGAGATAAGCAAATATTTTTGGTATTTTCGATTTTTTTAATGCAATAAGATGAATAACTAGATTGCAAAGTGCTAAGATAGAATACTTACCATAGTGGGGGAGAGGATCTCCCCCAAGCTTGGCTTTTGCTCACTATGGTGGTGGGTAATGTTGGAACCATCCAACCCAACGTTGTGCTTCCTCAGCTGGTATTGCTTGTAGAAGTTGGGCATTTTGTTGTGCCAATTGCAATGTTGCTTCTTGTTCAATGTGCATTGTGCCCATATTGTTGATGAGGTCATCCATCTCTATCCTTTGGTGGCACCTCTCCCTACTCATGGGCGAGGAGTGCGCTGTGGACGTGGAGGCCTCTCCATGGACCCTGATATGCCCATAGAGCTTGCCTCATTGCCTTCTTCAACTTCTTCTCCTGCAGGATCGAGGGATCACCTTGCTCCATTTGAGCAACTCGTGACATTCCTCTTGTCACTCTGCGTAGTCCTGCAACATTTTGGTCCCATTCCTCTTTGTCCAATTTAATGGTTAGTGTGTAACATTTTCTTGGAGACAACATTTTGCATACAACCGATGTTTCCCACAAGGGAGTGGAACTTCAACCGTATGGCCCGGATAGACCATTTTAAGTCCACCCCTTGGACCTCTTTTGAGCAAATTAATATGAATGAAGAAATCCTCATTTAAAACATCTCTAGTAGAGGTAATGTACTCAAAGGTATGTGGCCCTAGTGCACCCATTGATTCGGTTAGACAAGTAATAAATGATGTGAAATAGACGGGTTTCCCATGCTCAATGGAGTTGAGCCGATAGTCCACTAGCAGTTTGACATGTGGGACTTTAATTTTGCATACCATTGCATATAGTAGTTTAAGTTCTTCATCACTTTAGGTGTGACCTCTAATTCTAGGAAAAAGAGTAATACACATCCAGTAATGAAGAAAATGTAGGGTCCGATTATGGATTTGGTAGGGTGCATGATTAGAGCAGTCATTGGAGCCAGAAATTGCTTTCGAAAAGTCATTTTTGCTAAACCCATTAGTGGCATGGTCTAGATCAAGTTGGCAATTGTGCTCACATCCTAGGGTGGTGTTCAAGATGCTCTAAGTTAAATTATATTCTTCCCCAAACATGCAAAAGGCTACCCCATTAATTGTTAATTGTAAGGTACACAAGAAATTCTTGGGTGAGCACTTTTATTCCAAGTTCGGGAACTATCCAAAATCCTCCCCAACCAATTGTGCTAAAAATAGCATTAAATTTTGTGCTCATACTTGTGCGGTCCAAGAGAACCGGATCGATGATGCTTGTGCATTGGAAACTACTTGCTCACAGGGTGTTTTATTTCTACAGCTCTTCTTGGTTTAACATGAGGCCGCTCTCGGGCTCTATTACTCTTGATGGAGGCTCATAGAGTACCAATTGGTGGTAGCTCTCTTCCTCATCCTTCTTCCAATGGGTTCCTTCATCGATGTGGTGAGAGTCTTGGGAAGAAATCTCACCCTTCTTGGACTTTTTGAACCTGGAGGTGAGTAACTTCTTCATCTAGCTGCACAAGTGAGGCAAACCAAGATCCTACTACTAGTACTATGCAAGAGAGAAGGGGCAAACATTTTTGGTTTTTTTTGTTTTGGGATTCTACTACTAGACTAAACTTAAGTGAGAACTTGCAACAAAGGAGAGAAGAAGAGAGATTGTGAGCTCGAGATGATTCTGCTGGTTTGGGTGTGGAGTTGAGCTCACAATACATGGGTATTTATAGGGGGAGAAGGGCAAGTGGAAGATACCCCATGTGGGGGTCGGCCGACTCCCCCATAAGCACTTCCAAATTTGAATTCAACTTTAAACAGGGAATCTTGCTTTAGGCATAAAAACTTTTTTTAGAACTTGTCCAAACTGGGGGCCGGCCGACCCCCATGCTAGGCCTTCCAACACTTTAGACATTGTGTCATCAAGTGTCTCGTATAGTAGAGGCTAGGTGTGGACCAAATGTAAAGTTACATTTCAGAGATTCCCTTGCCTAGTGCTTGGTGAAAGAGAAAAGATGATTGACTATAGTTGAGACATGTCTAAAGAGATTCCCATGGACCATGGGGGCACTAAAGCATGCCTATGTGACCAATTTACAAAGATTGAGCTGGTGTCTTGGTCCCAAAAGAATCAAAGATAAACAGAGCATCTTATGCTTAATATGAACAAAGGGACCATTTCTTTTCAGATTTTGGCTAGAGTGGTATGCATAGGATTTCTATGTGTGGTGAATGGGGGATAGCAGGCTGTTAAGGGGAGAAGATGGGGGTCGGTCAACCACCACTTGAGAGCCCTAAGGGCATCCAAGTGCTGACTCAGAACCAAAGTATCTAGCCAAAGTGAATTGAGTTTATGTGAGCCCAATGGTGGGGTATGCCGACCCCACCTTTGGTGATCCACCAGCTCAAAACTTTATTGCAAATTGTTCTCAAGTTCTTATTTATTATGGCTATGTTTTATGTCAAAATAAAATATGCAAGGTTACAACTAAGAATGCAATTGAAAATGAAATGCAAGAATAGAAATGCAGAAATTAAATATGAGATAACTACTGATTTACCTCATCAGCAAGGGCTCCATGTTTTAGGTCCGTAGAGCAGGACCTCTCTGTCTTGTTTATTCCTCGGGTGCTTTAGGTGGTCCCGGAGATAGGGGCCGTGATTGCACCTCTTTCTCCCGCCATACTTGTTTGATTTTGGCTTGCGATTCAGCAAGTTCTTCCTTCTTTACTTCGACCTTGTTGGCCGACTCACCTTTTTTATTCCTTTGTCATGGGTAATAACAAGGTTTGTTCTTCAGTTCCTTGTCCTTCACCTGCATGTTAGTTTTATAACCATTGAATGGACACTTTACCTTCGTTCCTGGGAATTGGAGATGAATTTGGTCGGACCCCACGTCGATGACGACGTTAATTGTGTTGAGGAGGGGCCTTTCTAGGATGATAGGGACTTCATTGTTGGCTACCATGTCCAATATGATGAAGTCGGCAGGGATGTATTTGTCTTGCACCTTGACTAGTATGTCCCTCACCAGTCAATAAAGGAACCGAATTGTTTGATTGGCCATCTACAAACGAACAAATGTTGGGAGCAAGGGCCCCCGTAATAGGTTCTCATAGGTTACCTTGTCCATGATGTTAACACCCGATCCAAGGTCATAGAAGACGTTGTGGAAGATTTGTGGTCCAATCTCACAGGTGATGGTTGGGTAGCCTAGATCATCTTTCTTGGTGATGAATGGTGGGTCAAGGAGATAACTCCAGTTAGACCGCACTAGAGGCTTACCGAATCTCATGTTTACTAGTTTATTGCCTTCAATTGGATCCTCAGGTTTCCTTAGGATCTTAACTTGCTCGAAGGATGGGACAGCTGCTGCTAGTTGAGCTAATTATATTTCTAGCATTTTATTGAAGCTCAATTCATTTTTCATAGCATAATTAAAGCTATCCATTTTCTCACTTAAATTTTCAAGAATCTTATCATTATCCATCATTTTCTTATTAATGTTATCGTTTATTTTAGATTGGCCTAAGACAAGATCTCTTAAAGAAGGTTGGTTACCATAAGAATTATTGAAATTATTGTTGTAACTGTTACCTTGATTTTGGTAGAAGGGGTGTGAGTTCCATCCTTGTTGTTATTGTTGGCGCCTATTGACAGTCCTTAATGCCTATTTTATACCATCAACTATTGCTCAATATAACATGATATTAACCATAAAGCATAGTTGTAGGGTTTGATTCTAACGAGTTCCATGAGTTTTGGTGTTCTCACTTGTTTTGTAGGAATATGCAATTTTCCATCAAATAAAAGTATGTTAAATGATGATTTGGACTATACCATTGCGACAGGCTCATTGAGACAATCGAAACGGGCATATCATTTGCTATATTTGGAGTCCAGAGTGAAAAGATATTAATTTTACAAATAAAGGAGAATTACCACTAATGGGCCCCATGCCCAAGCAAGGTCCATAACGTGAGAAGAAGCTCATATGGCATGATAGAGGGCCAAGAGAGGCACCCCAAGCTGCTCCCTTGAGTGGGCTCACATGAGCGATGATTAGAAGGCCCAAGTTAATGTATAATAGCCCAACTGAGCAAACGGTGGAAGAATTAGTCCCACATCGCCTGTCCAGAAGAGGTGGGAGGCTTCTCTAGGCTATAAATAGAGAGGCAGACCCCCCCTCCCTAGGGGCACCACATTATTATGGAGATGTAGAGGCGTCCCTCGAATGGATGACCTCTCACCTCTAGAGAATTAGTGCTAGACTTTCCAGTGTAGTAGATTAGTTCTAGTTGAGATTTAGGGAGAGCGGCACTATGCACAGGTTCTGGAGGAGTCTTCGGAGGAGTCGTCAGAGTTCTGGTATATCTTTGTATCTATTCTTGTAAGACTTATGCTTTAATATATTTCATCTTCTCTATTTACTTTTATGCATTACATTTGATTGGTTATTATAGTTGTTATACTTTATCATAGGATCTACGCCCGCATCGGGTACACTAGTTATTAATTGTGACTAGAGTAGTAATTTGTAGTATAGACGTGGTGCCTAGACTATAGGTTACCTGAGATTGCACCCAGTCCAACATATAGTTGTGGTAGCCCCAGGTGGTGACAGCCCTGACGGCCGACGTATTCCACCATGTTAGAGTTGGTGTTTGTAGGACCATAGTTGGAGCTTCCTAGTCCCCTTCTCATCTTTCTGTCACTAGTGTTCCAATGTCCGGAAGTGTTATTGTGTGATTGCTTTACCTATCATAAATTAGTTATTATAAAACCCTAGTAATAGAGAAGTATTTAGGAACCTTAAACTCTCCTATTATCCTCTCACTTTATCTATCTACTCTTTTATCATAGAATTCTCCAGTGTGTGTCATATATGCATAATTCCTATCATCTATTATTTACCCTACTTTAGTTTAGTTGGTGTATTAGTTAGTAGAAACCTGATAGTGAACTATCAATATCTTTATCCATTGTTTCCCAGTGGTAAAATATAAATAACGATACCTAGAATACTCCCGGTAAAATGATACAATGGTTTTCTGTGCGCTTGCGAAATCCTTCATATTTTAACTGTGCATAAGAAATATCAACAACGCTGGTACCCATTGTTATTATTGTTGTTGTTGATGATGAAGCTCACCTATTCCTTCGTTTCGGGACAGTTATTTCCCGAATGATCTTCTCCTCCACATACTTCGCACCATGGATCGGCTTCAACGGCTCGTGCGGTTGCGATAGGTTGAATGGCCTCTTGTTCCTTCTTAGAACCTTCTTCTACCTTTTTCATCAAGAGGTCCATTTTAGCGAAGAGCATGTCCACCTTATTGAGGGTGTGGACACATCTCTTCTTGGGCTGGAGACATTCCTCATTCCATCCTTGGTTTGTGACCATCTTCTCTATGAGGTCTTTGGCATCCTTGAAATTATGTTGCAAGAATGCTCTTCTAGTGGCAGCATCAAGGTGACTCCAGGCCAAACCGGTCAGGCCATGGTAGAAACCTTGAATGAGGAGCCATTCTTCTATTCCATGATGAGGACAGGCATGAATGTACTCCTAGAGATGTTCCCATGCTTCAGGAATCGTTTCATCAGGTTGTTGTTGGAAAATATAAATCTTTTCACGAAGGGTGCTGGTTTTGCCCATTGGGAAGAACTTCTTGAGAAATGCATTGGCACACTTCTCCCATGTGGTGACTTCACTCTTGTTGGTGTAGAACCATTGCTTCGCATTTCCCAATAGCGAGAATGGGAAAAGGCGGAGATGGATGGCGTCTGCGAGAACATTCTTGATGGTGAAGGTACCACACACCTGCAGGAAGTGTTGGAGATGGGCGTTGGCATCCTCGTGCGACTTCCCATAGAATGGGTTGGCTTGCACCAAATTGACGAGTGCTGGCTTAAGCTCAAAAGTGGCATCCCCAAGTTAAGCTATGGACCCATGGCGACATAGTCAACCGACAGTGTAGAGTACTCAGAGATGGTCTTTTGGGCCATATCTTCCTTGATAATTGGTGTGGAGCCTCCTTCCTTGAACAAATTTAGGTTCGAGATGAACCTTTGAGGTGGAACTTGACGACATCTAATTCTCCTCAACAACTGTTCAGGATCTTCTACAAAATTTGACGTCAATTGGAAACTGCTCATGCACCTTCTAGTTCCACGATAACGAGAAACAAGATAGGTGATTGGTAAGCCCCTACACTAATTGATTACTAGACCGACAGTAGACTCTAGATTCACTTTTATTAAAATTCCTAGGCTGACGCTTTCCCCAGCAACGGCACCAAAAATGCTTGTTGACAAATCTTAGCATCGCTACTAAGAATAGAGTTTTAAATCTACTCCCTAGCAACGGTGCTAGAAATGCTTGTTGGTAAATCTTAGCGTCACTACTAAGAATAGAGTTTTAAATCTACTCTCAGCAACGACACCAGAAATGCCTATATGGGTACTTCTTATGTCTATTGGATTATTCTGCAAGCGCACAGAATATACCGATGTAGCACTTCACTGAGGATAAGTATTCCCTGGTATCATTATTTGCTTTATCCCAAGGGAAAGAAGTGCTAGGAATGTTTAATAAAATGAAAGAGAGATTCTTATGTCTACTATAATCTAGTATCGACTGGTGAAGAAGGAGGGTAAGTAAATGATAGGAAGTGTAGATATGTAAGGTAGCAAAGAATCTAATCTAAGATAACTAGTAGAGAGTTAGCTAGGTGAGAGGACAATTAGTGAGTATAAGACTCTTATGTATCTAACTTTACTCCTATGGACTTAATCCTAATAGATAACTAACTTAGCTAGAATGACTCCTACAACTTGTGTGAGGGGGATAGCCAGGAAAATAGGAGACATGACCCCTGCTAAAGCGACTATACTCTAATGGGCGCCCTGCTGAGGGGGCTGAATAGATTTAAAAATTCTACAAACTCACTAGAGAAAGAGGTTAGTAAATAACAAAGCAAAGCTTTTTGCTCTAGCTCTAATGGGGTGTTTGCAAGCCACCTATCCAACAATTCTAGTTGATAAGAACACTAGGCACACAAGAGCTATGTCTCTACTTACACTAGAGAGCTACCTAAAGTTTCTAAGTAAGTAAGTAAGCTACTCTAGTTTGCAGGAATATAAAAGAGAGGGTTTGATCTTTATACCACCGCGTAGAGGGGATGAACCAATCACAATAATATGAAGTCCAATCACCGGGAGAAATCCAATGAACAATCACAATGGAGACACACAATTTTCTCCTGAGGTTCACGTGCTTGCCAGCATGCTATGTCCCCATTGTGTCGACCAACACTTGGTGGTTCGGCGGCTAAGAGGTATAGCACGAACCTCGACCTCACTTGAACACCGCAAGAACCTACCCACAAGTGAGGTAGCTCAATGACACGAGCAATCCACTAGAGTTACATTTTGACTCTCCACAAGGGAAGGTACAAAACCCCTCACAATCACTGGGAGATAGCCACAAACAATCACCAACTTGTGCCAATGCTCCTCTGATACTCTAAGCCATCTAGGTGGCGGCAACAACCAAGAGTAACAAGAAAAACCATAGCCAAATCGATCACCAAGTGCCACTAGATGCAATCACTCAAGCAAATGCACTTGGAATCACTCCCAATCTCACAAAGATGGTTAATCAATGAAGGAGATGAGTGGAAGGTGCTTGCTTAGGCTCACAAGGATGTCAAGTATGCTAGAATGCCAAGAGAGTGAGCCCCAAGCCGAGCAACAACTATTTATAAGCCCCTCAAACAAATAGAGTCGTTGGCTCTTTCACTGGGCAGAACACAGGGCCACCGGACGCGCTGCAGGTGAGCCACCGGACGCTTGAACCCAGCATCCGATGCTCCAGATGACAACACCTGTCAGCTCTTTGAAACTCACATGTCGATCTCTAACTGTCACTTTCAAACCACCAGATGTGGTCAAGAGGACATTAGACACGTCTGGTGCACACCGGACCCGTACGCAGAGAGGGTGTAAAACGCGTGGGGTCACCGAACACGCACCACCGGACGCTCCCCTTAGCACCGGACCCTTACTCAGAGAGCACTACAAACACACAGGGGCACTGGACATGCGAATAGTGTCTAGCCCGCGTCTAATGCTTAGCGTTCGATGCTCACTCTACATCCACACCACAAACTCATGACACACCAGACGCGCAGGTGCAGCGTCCGATGCCTCCGAGACCAGCGTCTAGTGAGTGTTTTTCAGTGAAAACACTCCCGCTACTCCTGCAAACTTTCCACCAATGCAATAGAAAATATGTGTTTCATTTTCTCAAAAGCGCTGAATCCTGCCCCCTTCAAACTCCACCTCCTTCTTAAAGTGTGCTAACACCACCAAGGGTGTACCAACAAGTGCAAGTGTGTTAGCATTTTCACAATCATTTTCTTTGAAGGAGTTAAACTAGCTCACTAGGCTCTAAATGCATGCACATGAACAATGACACCTAGTGGCACTAGATAACCACTTAGCCAAAGAACTTCCCTCTTTATAGTACGGCTATCTATCCTAAATGTGATCACACCCTCTATGGTGTCTAGATCACCAAAACTAAGACCCTAAGCAATACCTTTGCCTTGATCTCCATTGGGTTTTTTCTCTTTCTTCTTTTCTAAGTTGATCATCTTGTGGTCATCGCCATCATTACCATGATCATCTCTTGCTCTATCACTTGGCATGTACAAACCTCATTAAGTCTACACACACTTAGTATAGAGGTTAGTACTAGGGTTTCATCAATTATCCAAAACCAAACTAGGGCTTTCACCTGCCTATTAAAGAACTAGTTTGTACATGAGGAGAAATCCTAAGGCTGAGGAGGACCTATCACTTCCCACTAGTGCGCTCCTACTATCCGTTCAAACCAGCGGCCACCAGCGGTGAGCCTTAGTCTAAGCACCACACTTACACTAACTCTCACAACTCTAGCTAACACGTAGATAGCTAAAGCTCCTATGCAAGATACAATGATGATACACACACAAGGAGTTGGTACAGGAAATCACTTTGACTAAGACAATTACACTACTAAAACAAGTACACAACCGGACTATATCAACTATAGAGGAAGGAGAGGGGGTGCCACGTCAGCGATCCATGTGCTCTATGCCTCTCCACCCTTGGATGAACTAACCTTGCAACCGCCATAGATGGACGGTTGTCGCAAACCATCATGTGGGTGCTGACGGTAGATAAGGACCACATTTATATCAACAAGGAGAAGGAAAAAGGGTACAAAGTAATCACCAATAGAAGTATAGGGTTTTATCTCACAGATTTCGACGAGTTTTGGTGAATGTCTATTTCTGCAGGGGGTTATCCGTAAATGACCTTTGGAGGCCTGTTGACGGTCCTTAAATATCAATTTTAATCGTCAACTAATCATGGAAAAGGATCTATATGCAACTAACAACTAGAATTAGGGTTTATACTGAAAGAATTCCACAAGTTTTGGTGAAAGTCTATTTCTGCAGGGGGTTATCAGGAAATATGGAGGAAAGGCCCACATGTCATGATTACATAGAGATAATAATCAACAACGCAATTTTCTATACTCTAGAAGACTCCAGAAGAGGTGGGAAGAAGTGGGAGGTCGAGGGATGCCAACCCTAGGGCGGCCGCCCTACGGTGTGGGGCGGTCGCCCTGGCCCCCAAGCCAATCAGGCTCCCCCTCACGGATCTTGCTCCACCAACCTTGAGGATCAATCTAAACCACACAATTAAGGTCGTTTGATCCAACGACCGACGTTCATTTGAGGAGGCTATATAAGCAAGGCCCCTGCCCCCTGGAGAGAGCCAACAATTCATTATTCATATTCATCTCAAGAGGAGAAGCCCCTGATCAAGCCCTAGAGCCACCACATCAACTAGATTCCTAGTTTAGCATAGCTACATAGGATTAGAACTAGAAGGAGTCAATCTTCGATTGGTTTCTGGATCTGTCAAGAGGATTCTTGGTAATTCTCACTCTAGTTCTTCATTGTTCATCATTGTTCTT
>Ga0182004_10004579_pt1 | contig 11161 bp, 10 predicted proteins | sample Sormic07211540_1_FD_120479 | JGI IMG/M metagenome (GOLD analysis project Ga0182004, IMG submission 120479) | Endophyte microbial communities from Sorghum bicolor roots, Mead, Nebraska, USA - 072115-40_1 MetaG | ecosystem: Host-associated > Plants > Roots > Unclassified | place: USA: Nebraska...
AAAAGAAGGCGCAGGGCTCCGTCCCAACTCATACCTTTCTCGGCCTTTTGGCTAAGATCAAGTGTAGTATCTGTTCTTATCAGTTTAATATCTGATATGTGGGCCATGTGCCCACTTCGATATTAAATTTATTTATTGTGGGGAGAGGTCGCAACAGTAGCTTGCTACTGGGCCTCTCGAGCGTCGCTTGGGCTTTGCACTACAGCCCTAGCCTGGCGCACCCCAACCAAAGCTAATTTAAATTTGCTGAAATGTTTAATTATTATTATTATTGTTATTATTATTCTTTTTACAAAATAAACATATATACTACTAGAGTTTGGATAATAAGCAGAAAAAGTGTATATTATTAATATAATATATATAACACTAAATGTTTAAATGTGAATGATTGTAATTAAAATCAGTTTAAATAATAAATGTATTCTACATTAAATGTTTGGAATGATTGTACTGTAACATAGCTGTAGTCGGGTTCCCTAATTCAGGATTATAATTCAATTAGAAGTTTTAAAAACATGTAAGCACCACAGGGCATTCTCTAAAGTCAAGAATTTTCACGTAGAACTCTAATCTGCAGAGTAATTTAAACGCTGGACAAACAAATTCTTAACTTCGCACTGTAAATTATGCTACAGCCTTTTGCAGATGGTGTAACAATTGTCATGACAATACCAAAAAACAGTAAATAGAAGCAGCAGGATCAGCATGTAGCTCTCAAAACTGAAGTTTTTAAATTATGCTATAGCCTTTTGCAGCTGGGGTAACAATTTGTCATGACAAGACCGGGAAACAGAAAATACGAGGAATAGGATCAACATGTATATAGCTCTCAAAACTGAAGTTTTACATCTCTGAGTCTCCATGCATGTGGGACCGCAGGCTTCACTTATTTCACCAGAACGACCATGTTATTATGTCAGGAAAGAAAAAAAAAAGGTGCCTCAGCCTCATTTCATCCGCCAAAGGTAGGACCGTAACTCAGTTTGGTTTGGTAACCTCATGAATCGCATTTGCCAAGTAAGCAACATTTCCTGTTGTTACACCAGCCATGCTGAAATTGGCACGGGAATGAAGTTAGAATTCATTCTTCGGAAGGTACGAGGAATAGATCAATGAATCAACGTGATGTAAAAAAAGAATCAGGAAGTGCTATACCTTATCCTCCCATTGCGGGTCATGTAAATATGGTATTCATTTGTTAAACGGTCAACTTGTTCAGGTGTCATACCACTGTAGCAGAACATTCCAATCTGTACAAAGACACGTACCCTTTATTCAGATACAAATTCACCACATACTAATAATAATGCCTTGCACAAGGCGTAAATTGAGTCTGGTCTCATAAAAAAGAGTACTGAAACAAAAATGCAGTGGCACCGGAAAAGACATGTTGCAAGAAGAACTATTGCTATTGCTATCCAGTAAAGGTATCAGCAAATTCAGCAGCACAAGATGAGATTGGTCCTCGTTAGTAACTCGATACACTTAAAATATGAATGATGATTGGCTGATGTACTGGCTTTTCGTTCGGAACTTCAAAAATTTGGATATAGTCCTTCCATTATACTTGTTTCCTAGAATATCGAAACTCAACATTTTGATTGCTAATATGAATGAACAATTTTTGCTTCATGAAAATAGCAGTAATTGATTCCTCTTAATTCTAAAAAAAATAGTTATATATCATCACAATTGCCACACATCCTGCTAGATGTCACTATAAAAAATAAATGATCAAAGGGGAGTATGTGTATCTCAGACTATCTATGTTCGAAGCATTAAGTAAACAAGACACTAGATGCCCTTGTTTGTCATTATCTATTGCCAACTGTTAGTCCCAAGGTTGGCGGCTCAAAGGACCTTGTATTTATTTTTATTTACTAATCCAAACCACGCACCAAATTGAACTCCAACAACATTACGATACAAACTAGACAACCTTAGCCTTGGGATAACCAGTTACTGGTCACTGTCGTAAACCGGCGAATATACATGTTACTCTAAATATCAGTAACTATATTCAGATTTCAGAAACATGGAAATGATATTTCTCATAGTTGTATTACCTGATTAGTGATATGATCCCATGACAAAGGTGAACCTAGCTTTATAAGATTTTCCTTAAGTGCCTTCCGCATGCCAATGATACGATCAGCCATACCCTGAAACAATCAATAGGGTGTTGATAAAATTCTTCTTTATTTACACAATAGATTAACCATCATTTAAGAACATAGTACTTTTGTAGGCATCACAATTTACCTTGACTTCTTTTAACCATAAACTCTTCAATTCTGGATCATTGAGGATTATAGAAACAACCAGTGCACCATGAACAGGTGGGTTGCTGTACATTGGTCTCGCGATCTGTTGCAGTTGGCTCTTGACAGCAACTGCTTGCATCTCATCCTCACACAGAATACTGCAATATTGGTAACAAGCACACATTATAGTGATTAGTGTACTACCATTATCTAAAAAGTAAAAGTAATCACACTATAGTCACTATTTGACCAAAAGTTTAAACAATGGAGCATCTATTATATTTAATATCATCCACTTAGCTTCAGAGGGCATCTATTATATTTAATATCATCCACTTAGCTACAGAGGGAATGCAATAAGGTGCACTCAAATTGAAAAAAAAAGTCTTTCATTAAGTCAAGTCTGCCCCCCTTCCCCCTTTCTTTAGAATGCTCTATATCATAAGAAATCCAACAACTCTTTCTCTCAGAAGCATAGAAAACTCCAATGAAGAATACTAAGAAATCTAACAGCTGTTATATTAGGAAACTAGCCACATATCATTTCAAAAAATCACGCATGTCGGTATACTAAGTACAGCAGGTGGCAATGCTATATGTAAACAATAGCTAGGCACTGGTCAACTAAATACCTCAGGCATCCCGCTCTCTGTCCATAAAGTCCCATGTTCTTTGCGTATGACTGAGCACATCCAATTTGGTGTCCATCTTCAAGGAAAATTCGGATTGCCTTGGCATCTCTCTCTGGATCACCACTGGCAAACCCTTGGTATGCCATGTCAAAGAATGGGAAATGTTTTTTCACCTATAGAGGAACAAGAGTGAAACTTGAAAGTTCTGGCTTGTAGTAGTTCACAGGAAAAACTGTAACTTTTGTGTTCCCCAGTTCCCCTTACCTTGAACTGATGGGATATTTCTCTCCATTGTTCCTCTGTAGGATCTACACCAGTAGGATTATGGGCACATGCATGAAGCAAAAAGAATGAACCGTCTGGAGCATTCTGCAGGTGACAGAAAAAAACATAAACAAAAGGAATTTCAGACAAATTCTCAGTACTCAGCAGAACAGATCCACCGAGCAGAAAATAGTCTCTCAGGGTTCCATTTCCAAATTTCAACTGACTAGGTATCTGTATTGTACCAAAAGAACTATAAATGCACACAATAACTCTCAATTAGAGAGGACAAATTGCTACCAAAGTAACAAGCGAAGCTAAATTTGTAGCTGGTAGGACACGAGATTTAAGAATAAATCCATACAAAGCTTAATACATACGGGAAGCAGCAAGAATGGAAGAAGCAAAAAAGAAACAATATTGAACGTGTTATAATGTTAAAGAAATGAACCACCTTGATGTCATTCATCAATCCTGAAAAATCAAGCCCTCTTGACTCTGGATGGTAGTATGTGAATGTCTTCTGTGGCACGTGAGCATCCCTCCAGATATTGTGATGGCTGGAGAAGTCCCCACATTATAAGCCAATATAAGGGTGTAAGTAAAGTAATAATACTGACAATGAAAGGTCAATGTTAACTCTGCAAAGAATCCTGGATGGCTAGTTGGCTACCATAGTCCATAGGTACATAGCAGGAACAAATAAATTGAGATTAACTCTTTGCCAAACGAATTGCAAGGGAGTGCAGAGCACACTCATCTCCATAGCTCTACTATTTCATACCCTTTTTTCCCCTGTGAAGTAAACAAAATAACATTTGGTGACACAGCAAGGTGTCAACTCACTTGGACCACGTTGGTGTTGGTATGTAGATCTGCGAATCCGGCAAAAAACGCTTCTGGAAATCAGCAAAGAGCCGGCAGGCACCAGTGCCTGAAAGAGCCTGCACCGCTGCTATCCTCTTATCTTTGATGAAGCCAGAATCCTCACCGTACGCCAGCTTCAGTGACTCTTCAATCATCTTGATACTGCCTCCCATCGGAAGGTACTCCCTGAATTGCAAATTTAGCAAATATAATGTTCAGAACCCACGGCATTCTTGTATTAAGCCTGAAGACACTAAGACAGAATAGCATTAGCATGCCTAGGATGAGCAAATCAATCTCGCAGCAAGGGGGGGGAAGCGGCAGTGCAAAATCTTAATGCCCCAATCGTTGTACTAGTAAGCAAGCTGAAGCTAACCTATGTGCTGGATCGAGCCCACCGTTCGGGTAGGAAAACACAGCACCCTCCCAATATGTCGTTTTTTCAAGGGATCGCACGGAAATGGGGAGAAGAAAGCAAGGCAGGGGACCGGTCGCAAAGGAGGAAGAGGAGGAGATGTCTCACATGTTGAGGTTGCCCGCGATCCGGCGCTCGGCCTCGCGCACGCAGCTGAGCACGACGGGCTGGCCGTTGTCGTCCCGGTAGGCGCCCTGCGGCAAAAGCACCCGTCCCGTTCATCAGGATTCAGGAACCGAGGACAGGCTAGAAAGCAAGATTCGATGACAGCGATCGCGGAGGGAGAAGAGAAGAGAAGATGAGAGGTTCGCGGAGCGGATTACGTACGACGCCGACGTTGACTTTGTCGGGCGAGGGGTCGGCGAGGAAAGCCTCGGTGACGCCGAGGATTGGGTCCTTGGGCGCCGGCTCGACGTGGCCGAAGAGCGACGACGCCATCGCCCTCGCCGCCAGCAGCCTCGGCGGCAGCAGTGCCGGGCGCCGGGCCGCGGAGGAGGCCGCGCGGGAGAGCATCGCCATGCCGGGACGGGACAGGCAGGGGCGCGGCGGCGGGCGGCGGCGTCAGAGAGGGAAACGGACGGGGCAAGAAAGTTGGGGGGCGAAGGCTGTGGCTGTGGGATTTTGTCACTGCCCTGCGCCGCTGGTTTTGCTTTGGACTGCACTACTAGGCTACTCCTAGACGAGCAAAGTGGACCGGCCTGGCCTGCTGCGACGGTTCGCTGCTGCTGCGGCCTGCGGCCACTCGGCGCCGCCGCTCTCGCCACTTGCCTCAAACAAACAGGCCAGACCATGACGCCAGGTCGCATCACCTCGAAGCGAGAGAGCCGGCCATTTTGGCCCTTGCCCGGTTGCCCGCCCCAACCGCCCTCCTCCCTCGAGATGGCAAAAGATATCCGAAATCCGAGTACTTGATAAGTTTTATCCCATAAAGAGATAGATATTAGATGAATTTTCTATCCATGGATTTATTATTGGATAAAATATTATACTCATCGAGTATGGCGGGTACGGGTGTAAGTGTATTCTACTCATACCCGCCTACCCACGAGTAAAAAATACTCACTAAAATAACTAGTTACTTTTGTCATTTTTAGCCTATATAACTCATGAATTTGGTCTGAATCCAGGAAAACTCTCCTAGTATATATATAAATTTAATGTTATTATATGAATATTAGTTTGTAACTTATTCGAGGCGTAGAATGATTTTATTTTTACGTGTGAATGTCTAATTTTTATATATAATTCTCGGGTATACTATCGGGTGCGGGTTACTCATCGGGTAGAATTTACCTACAGGTGCGGATATAGGAGCATTTTTCTACCTGTGTGCAGGTACGGGTAACTCAACGGATAAAATTTAGACTTCGCGGGTGGGGTACGAATGATCACTACCCGTCGTCCATCTTGACTCCTACCTCCTCGCGTCTCCAATGGAAACCAAATCGCTAGCACGAAGTGAATTCCTTTTTTTTGCAACGAACCGGTGGAAAAGCTGCGGGCTATATTAAAAAGAGGAGAGTGCCTACACAGACAAAGTACAAACACGACAAAAACACAGCAACTGCAAAGAGCGAAAAGAGAAAAAAAGACATACGCTACAGTAGTGCCGATAAAAAATGTAGACGGTGGTGATTTACGAAATTTTTCAGATGCTTTGCTCCTGCTATGATCTACACTCTCACCTCCTCTTTGATCTTTTAAAGAACCCCAAAGTTTGTGGACTCCGCTAGTTGGAAAAGTCTAGTATTTCTTTCCTTCTAAATTTCCCAACAAATTTGCATGATGATCCACTAGAGCCCTCTTCTATTTACACTAGCCACATCTGAAGTGGATGTCCACCACTTGGTGTCGTTGGGCGGCCACGCATTCGGTTGCATATTATAGTTTGCTGTTCAGATAGCGATTTCACTCCATAGATGCTTCGTGAACCTACATTCTTTGAGAAGGTGGAGTGAATTTTATTGACCGAGAGAACAGAAGCTGAACTTGCTAGCGAGTTACTAATGGCTAGTTCTCTAACAGCTCACGTGCTCCTTCACTCCTGTTCTTGTTTTTATCATTTCTAGAGCTCACGGTGCTAGCATTTTGTTCCACCCTGTTGAGGACGCCCCATCAACAGCTTCAACAGGCTCTAGTACCCCATTTTTGGATGAAAAACAGATTAAATATGAACGGATATCACTGTTATCATTTTTTTCATATTTCTGGTCGGATTCGAATACGGATAAGATACAATTGAATGTTGAAATCATAAATATATAATTTTAGTATTCGAATACGGATACGGTATCGGATGTTGAATATTCGAACTCGAATAGGCATAAATTTGAACCCCTCTAAACGAGTTCGGTCTCGAATACGATCGGAAAATATTTATACCGTTTTCATCCCTAACTCCATTGCACCTTACGAATCTTCTCTATAAATAAAAATATAAAATAATATAGAAATAACAAAATAATATAGGAATCCTGCATCAAAAAGTGAGTCCATGGATCAGACCACGTCGTCCAATAACCCACTAGCTGTAGGATAGAGCTATCATGTGAACTGTCAGCAAGTTTAATAATGCAGCCTACTTGTTGACTGTATGATTTTTTTAGCTTTCTCTCAGTCCACCCATACAATAGTTATCTATTCACTATTAATATATGGCTCACTTATTTCTCTCACAAAAAAACTTTTTTGTGGTTCTTATGCCTAACCTGGCTGTAAGCTTACATTGCTTCTCTTCTCTCTTCTTCCTTCTCTCCTCCACCTCAGCATTTAGCTACCTTACAGCCCACTATAATACTTGCTCTGATACAAATGTTAGCGGGTCTCTCACCCATTAAATCGGAAATCGGACGCTTGAGAAATTAGGGCACTCACAATGCAGCCTCTATCATAGAGTCTAAAGTTATTTATTACCTCGAACAATGTGGACTTAGAGTCTAAATAAGACTTGGAGTCTTATTTTTTCTACCTCTTTCTTCAATAAATATGCTGACACATCAGCAAAATACCATAAATATTATGTAATTAAATGTCTTGGACTCTGTGATAGAGTCTTGCATTGTGAGTGCGCTTATACCACAGAAAATGTACACGTGCATAGAGACAGTCGTCCAATAACTGCTAACCATAAGATTAAGCCAGCTCGATCGTCACATTAACCGACCGAAACAAATGTTAGTGGGTCTGCCACCCATTAACCTAGAAACCAAACACTCAGTGCATATTTGCGAGAGGCCGCTCAAGCTACGAGCTCATCCCCACTCCCAAGAGTCATCGAGAAGATAAGTAATGGCCCTTGGTTGCAAGTTTGCGACCATGGAGCCGATGGAGGGCAGTCGTCCCCCACCTTCCTCCGATCCTAGAGCTGCATCGGGAGAGCAGTCGCTCGTGCTGTGGAGCCATCCTACATCAAGGGCCCAGCAAGCCTACGACGTCGAAAATGTCAAGTGCGCTCGGTTGCTGGCTGCTACACTTGCCCTCGAGCCGATCGAGGACGACCGAGGGCTCACACACCGGGGACGCCATGGGAGGAAGCCATTGTGGCTGTGTGGCCGACGCTGTCATGCGGAGGATCCACCCTTGCTGATGTTGTGTCGGCCCTCATGTTCTTCTGTCCAAACGCAACCATTTTTATTTTTTTTATAAAGAAAAGATTTTATTAATTCACAGTCATTACATCGAGTTGATATAATAAAAGTAAATTCACTTCCGGCTTAAACACAAAGCCTAAGAGAAAGAAACCTCACACTCTAGTGACAATCAATTCTAAGACTAGATCGCCACCCATGTGACCGGCAGAAAAACACCGTAACCGCTTGCATCGATTGTTGCAATGCCTTCTGCACCAAATCCTGTGCGTAAGGCTTTTGGAGGATAACTCATGTATGCAGCCAATAGATTACCAAATAAACCACCTGCAAACGCAGCCATGAATACATCATCAGATCATCTACCTAACCAGGCATTTTTTTTCTATCAATTACAAGCAACTTACGGGCACATGAAAAGCCCATACAACTTATTCAGGGTTTTATCCAAATATGTCACAAAAGCATTGGTGTCGGCAGGCTAGTCTTCTACGTCCAAGCCTCATTTCTTCATGAGCATATTTTTTTACCTTGATATCAGGCTTTGCTGCTCTCTTCTTGCTCTTCGTCGTGAGGCGACTACTCCTGTGGACCCACATAGGCCCATATGTAGAATGGAGGTATTCACGACTCCTCCTATGGACCCACATAGGCCCATCTGTAGAATGGAGGTATTCGGTCACAGTGTGACTTACCACCTGGCATCCATTCTCTGAATAAAACTGTTGTTTGATTCAGTCAGTTAAGGCCTTGTTTAGATCCAAAAACTTTTTGGATTTTGACAATGTAGTATTTTCATTTTTATTTAACAAACATTGTCCAATTATGGAGTAACTAGGCTTAAAAGATTTGTATCGTGATTTACAGATAAACTGTGCAACTAGTTATCTTTTTTATTTATATTTAATGTTCCATGCAAGTGCCGCAAGATTTGATGTGATGAGGAATCTTGTAAAATTTTGGGTTTTTAGGTGCATCTAAACAAGGCCTAAGGATGTGAACCAAACACAATGGCGAACTGATGGTGATGCTTTATGTTTGTTTCATCACCAAAATACCATGGTAATCCATACCCCGCCGTAGTACGTCATTTACGTCCAAATTGATGGGCAAACCATCCACTCTCACTCATTTTGTTAGCATGGTTGAACAAAACAAAACAAGCAACCCCAACTATTCCCTTTCCATTCCTGTAGAGGGGTGATTCCATTTGCGTTGATGTGACCTCCGTGTAAACAAGCAACATCTAAGATCTAATGGCACCCAAGCACATCGTAAAAAAAGAGGCTCCCAAGAAAAAAATAGTATACAATTTTTTCAGCAGGAAAGGCCAGGGCTCGAGTGATTAGTCTTCACTTACCTCCGTTCATCACTCCATGGCGCCCTGCCGCCCTTGGCTATCGCAACAATGAGCCACCGCTAGAGGAGAGGGAGACGAGCCGCCCAAGAGCCCAAGACGTTGTTAGGAGAACGTACATGTCCATGGGAAGCCATGGAGCGTCAGGAGAAGGTACATATCCATTGTTGCTTCGTATATAAATGCATGGACATCTTTGCCGTTGCTCGTACAGTGTCATACTGAAAGCTCTAGTTTGATTTTGGATAATTGATAAAATCCTAATACTAACCTCTATATTAAGTGTGTAGACTTAATGAGGTTGGTACATGCCAAGTGATGGAGCAAGTAAATGATCATGGTGATGATGGTGATGACCACAAGATGATCAAGTACTCAACTTGAAAAATAAGAAAGAAAAAACAAAACCCTATGGAGATCAAAGCAAAAGTATTGCTTAGGGTTTTAGTTTTGGTGATCAAGACACCATAGAGGGTGTGATCATATTTAGGATAGATAGTCATACTATAAAGAGAAAAATTCTTTGACTAAGCGGTTATCAAGTGTCACTAGATATCATTATTCAATGTGCATGCATTTAGAACCTAGTGAGCTAACTTAACTTCTTCGAAGAAAATGTTTATAAAAATGCTAACACACTTGCACATGTTGGTACACACATAGTGATGTTGGCACACTTTAAGAAGAAGGTGGAGTTTGAAGGGTAGAGAGGGGTTTGGATTCCTCTCTCCCTCCTACTGACCTTGCGAGGCGGGATTCGACGCTTTTGAGAAAATAAAATGTATATTTTCTATTGCGTCGGTGGAAAGTTTTAAGAAGTCATGAGAGTGTTTTTCACCGGACGCTGGCCTCGAAGGCACCGGACGCTACACCTGTGTGTCTAGTGCGCTCTCAGTTTCAAGCACAACTTAACTACAAGCATCGGACACTCAGCACCAGACGCAGGCTAGACCCTGTTCATGCGTCCGGTGTGGCTTGACTTCAGGAGGTGTGACTGAGAGCACCGGTGAAAGGTCTAAATGGCTAGAGGGGGGTGAATAACCTATTTAAATTTTCTACAAACTTCAACTAGACAAGTTGATTAGTAAAACAAAAGGCAAAGCTATTCTAGCACTGGCACAACTAAGCTATGCAAGCCACCTACACAAGTCTAACAAGTCTAGCAAGAAAGCTAAACAAACCACAACAACTAGAGAAGGCTACACAACAACTAAGCTAAACAAGCTAAACTAACAAGGTAAGAAAAGTATGTAAAGAGAAGAGAGTAATTGGTATACTGACGTTGTAGAGAGAAGATATGTCCAATCAATCACGTGCACAATTGCAAGAGAGATCTCGACAAGAGATGACACAAGATTTTTTTACCGAGGTTCACTTGCTTCCCGACAAGCTACTCCTCGTTGTGGCGATACACCCACTTGATGGATCACGAGCTAATTGGCAATCCAAAGCCAAACTCTCAGCGGGTGCCGTACATCCACTCACAAGATAAGGATCCTCCAAGCCACGAGCAATCCACTAGAGTAGTCAATTACGATCTCCCGCGGGGAAGGCTCAAGAACCTCTCACAAAACACTTGGTGAGGCTCGAAACAATCTCCAATCACGAGCTCAACACCACCGCTGCTCCAAGCCATCTAGAGCGTCGGAAAACACCCAAGAGTAACAAGAAATCCGTAGCAAACTCAAGAATCAAGTGCCACTAAATGCAACTCTCAAAGCAATGCACTTGAATCTCACTCAATCTCACTAGGATTAGCAATCAAGCAAGGA
>Ga0182004_10004580_pt1 | contig 11160 bp, 2 predicted proteins | sample Sormic07211540_1_FD_120479 | JGI IMG/M metagenome (GOLD analysis project Ga0182004, IMG submission 120479) | Endophyte microbial communities from Sorghum bicolor roots, Mead, Nebraska, USA - 072115-40_1 MetaG | ecosystem: Host-associated > Plants > Roots > Unclassified | place: USA: Nebraska...
CGCACATGACAACATGCATAACAAACTATTCTTTTCGTGTGAGTGAACAATGCATGAGTGGGAGGCAATTCCATAATCCTCATTCCTAAATCTCTAACCCTAGCCGATGAGGCATGACGTAGTAGAGGCATTGCTGGTCCCCAGTGTCCTAAGCTTCTAGCGGCGCGGGGCGTCGCTCATGAGGTTGCACGTCGCTCATGAGGTTAGATACAAAAACTGAGTGGCAACCCACCAGACATCAACAAAGGAATACCCAAGATTTAAATTCTGGCTCCGCCACTGCTAGGGAATCCTCACTAGGAGACATTTACTAGGGAAAGTTTATACTAAATTTTGAATGCTAAGACACTAGGAGAACCCCACACCACTAGGAGAAATTAAAAAATCTGGTTGTGTTGGAGATCAAACTTTGATAGTTCAAATTTTGTCTTTACTAATTGTGTTTTATATAGACGCTTTATTTTGATTTTTTAAAACTCGTACATGGTCAAAATGCCATTTTTAAATTTATGATTCCAAATTTACAATTTATTCATTATAAGCGTGATTTTTAGTTAATTTAAATTCTAAGCTTAGATTGTCATGAAATCCAGTGATATAGGTTGAGTTGTAGACTGGCGACCGTATTGACTTGTTTCAACACTACAGTAAATTTGTAATAACATGCCCGTCAATCAATCCTGCATGCATCTGAAATTCTGAACAAAACTAAAAACTTTTAAAGATTCTCCGTCACATCGAATCTTGCGGCACATATATGGAGTACTAAATATTGACGAAAATAAAAACTAATTGCACAGTTTACCTGTAAATCACGAGATGAATCTTTTAAACCTAAGTACTCTATGATTAAACAATATTTATCAAATAAAAACAAAAGTGTTACAATTCTAAAAACCAAAAAAATTTCAAAACTAAACAAGCCCAAGCAATGTGCCACTTGCTGGCACTTCCAAAACATGCACTGACTTGCTGAGTTCTCAGCACATGGACCTATTGCGCGGTCCCACGTGGGACATTGTTGCCCTGTCTCCTTGCAAAGCATGGTGACTGATCTTTGGACGCCAAACTACGTGGGCCCACGGATGACATGCCAAAATAAACGTGACCGCAATTAGCCTCCACTGTTGATTGATGACCAAAAGTTTACTTAATGGCACTCCTATTTTCGTTTACTATTCCTTAGTCTATTTTAGCTTACTATTCCTTAGTCTATTTTAGCTACTTTGATAGCTAAAGGTGCCAAAATTGTGAACACTAGTCTTTTGACTAGAATTTTTCCATGTGAGAATTTAGCATTGCTACAACGTGGCACTTACAATTTGCATGAATTTTTCCACATGAAAAAAGCTAGTACGGGGGAACAAGGTTAAATTTTGTCACCAAATGGCGCATATTAAGGTATAAATATAGTCATATGAGGGAGTACGCAATTGAAATAGATGCTAAAACATGTACACAATGAGTGCCATCGATCTCTCCACTTACATCTTGTTCATCCTCGAGCAAGTAACTGAATAGCACCTACCTACTCAAGATGAAAACTTGGATGACAAGGAGAGGGACACTGACTGCTACAGTAGTTGGCCGTGTAGTGTAGAATACACTAGTACAAGATTTTCTTTTAGGTGGCGTCACTCTTTTTTGATTGAAGACGGGTACTCTTTTTGTCTGCTTGTCAGCCCCTTTCCAAACGGCCGCCTCGGTTAATCATCCATTAACCGAGGCGGTTATTATTGCCCAACTGTCTTCTAAAATTAATTTACGGCCCGTCTTAAAACAATCGACTCCAAAAATAGCCTATTGATGGAGGCGGTTGTCTTAAGTTACCCGTCTCCATAAATTTGATTTTAGAGGCGGGCACACTATAAGCCCCGCCTCTGAAAAAGAGTGAGCCCCCTCCTGACGAGCTCGGCCATGGAAGCGACAGCGGCCATGCCTGACCAGAGAAGGAGATGGGGAAGAAGAAAGAGCCTAGGGGTAGAAAGGAAATTTTATGCTTATTCTCTCTCCTCCTTAGCTAGAAATAAATATTTTATTTGTCGTGATGTCCACGAGCAAATTTGACAATAACGCTGGTGTCCACTAGCAAATTACACTATTTTGCATGTCCGCTGGCAAAGAGAGGCCACTTGCAGTGTCTGTTTGCCTTAGTAGAAATAGATGATGTTAGGGTTTTCCTCACTCACTCTCATCCTCTCTCCTAGTCGTCATCCCTCAGCCTAGTCCGCACCCTCTCCCTTAGCTCTGACTCCGTCCGAGCCCTCTCCCTCTCCCCCTCACCCTTTCCCTCAGCGCCTTCCTCACCTCAGTAGAGTAGCACTCACGCACGCTCCTTCCACATAAGAGCCATGGTCGGCTTCTCCATCCACGTGGTGCTCCTTGCGACATCGCTCGTGTGCATTGCATGCCTCTTCGGCTCTAGGGAGGCTTCGAGGGGTGGCGGACATGGTGGCCACGACCTAAATCTGGCGGCGCCTCTATCCTTGTATTCACCGGTGGTGGTGGATCTAGCCCCTTACTCCTTGCTGGCGATGAATCTAACCACATCCTCTTCGGCGGTCACAGATCCGACCTCCTCCTTGATGGTGGCGGCGGATCAAGCCTCCTCGGCAGTGGTGGCGGATCTAGGCCCCTCCTCTTCGATACGGTGGCAATAGATCCGCCCCCTCCTTGGTCGTGGTGGTCGATCCACCCCCTTCCTCAGTGGTGGCGGTGGATCCAGCCCCTCCTCTTCGGTGGCCACAGATCCAGCCCCCTCCTTGGCGGTGGTGGCGGTGGATCTGGCCCTCTCCTCGACGGTGGCGGGGAATCCAACCCCTCCTTGGCGGTGGCGGGGAATCGAACCCCTCCTTGGCTTCAACGGATCAGGCCTCTTCCTCCTCCTCTTTGGCGATAGATCCAGCCCCCTCCTCTTCTGCGATGGTGCTCCTGCACTCCTCCAGGCTCCAGGTGCTCGACGTTTGCGGACCTAAGACGATGACAGCAAGACCGAACTTGACGTCAGGCCCATATGGACTTACGTTGGGCTCGACTTTTTTATTATTTTATTTTGATTTATAGAGACGAGTAAAAACAAACGCCTCTATTAATCATAGATTAATCGTGGCCTTTGGTTAGAGGTGATTGCAATATCTATTTTCATTCATCGAAAACCTCGTCATCATTAAATTTTGTGCCGTAGCGATGCATGCATGTGGGTGGACCACGATGGGCCGTGTCGTCGTTGGGGACTGGAGACTGGTCCAACTCCATTTTTCTGAGTAAAAAATACCCGAGAGTTTCTTGACTGAACAACCGGGATAAAGATTCGCTTTGTGTGGCCTAGCCTAGAACCGTACCGGAGCATATTTCGGGTCTAGTCCGTCGTCCGTCCTGGTTTTTTCAGGCCTGGGCCTTGTTTAGTTTGCAAAAATTTTGTAAAATTTTTTAGATTCTCCGTCACATCGAATCTTTAGACGTATGCATAGAGTATTAAATATAGATAAAAATAAAAACTAAAGTGCATAATTGGACAATATTTGTCACATACAAACGAAAGTGCTACTATTCCTATTTTGCAAAAAAAATTTAGAAGTAAACAAGACCTTGAGTTCATCCAAAAAACCAAAATCTTTTCAAGATTTTCCGTCACATCGAATCTTGCGACATATGTATGGAGCATTAAATATAGACGAAAATAAAAACTAATTGCACAGTTTATGAATCTTTTAAGCCTAGTTATTGAATAAAGTTTGTCAAATAAAAACGAAAGTGCTACAGTTCTAAAAATCGAAAAGTTTTCGGATGTAAACAAGGGCTTGGTTTTCTGTCTCCCGGTTTTGCTGACCTCCATATATCTCTTCTTGCTGTGTACTGTATCATCATTGGTTAGTTTCTCCGTTTATATACTGCTAGCTGGTTCAGAGTGATATAGATAGATTTCACGGCGAGGATTGACAGCAACAGAAGCAGTTGTCTTCTCCAGGCAATAAACTAGTTAGATACATATCCCCAAAGCAGCCAGCTTCGGCAACAACTACAACGAAGTATCATTTAAATCCCACATGGCCCCGTTCTGTTCTTCGGTTGCTTCCAGAGGCTTGGCACTTCAGACCGCCCTTGTGGTTTCTCCTCCTCCTCGCTGCCGTGGGACTCCGGTGATCTCTGCATCACCTCATGCTCACCGCCAAAGTCTTATCGGCTCAACGACGACGAATTCTTCAGGCACGAGCCCGATCAAAAGAACTACACGGTAAATGCATTTTTCCATCTCTCTGAAAGCTCCTCACAGTCACAGATCCTTTCAAGACTCTGTGTTTCAGTATCTTGTTTCTTTGCATGCACAGTAAGCTTCATTCGTCAACACATATGAAGTTTCACCTGTTTTTCTTGTTCAGAATCCGTGCGGTAGATCCAGCCTCTGCAAATTCTTTAGGCGAAGGAAACCTCGTAATCCCAATACCAGACCTGCTTTCAGTTCTATCATGGTGAGTGAAGATTGTTCCTTGTTCAGATGTAATTTCCAGATTTCTTCGATCAATTTGCCATCTCCGCTTTGCCAGGCCCTGGATGTTTGGTGCGGCCATAGCTGCAGCAGTACCTCTCTACAGAAGGTTCAGAACACTAGAAGGTATAAACACATGGAGACGACGACCGTGTGTCCACAGCTTTGTGAAATCTTCTACTTTGATTGCAACTTTGGTGTAACAGATAACGTGGAGAAGGCGGCGGAGGCGGCGATCGAGGTGATCGACTCGGTGGCGGAGGCGACGGAGAAGGTCGCCGTCGACGTTGCCGAGGCGTTCCCCGGCAATGAAACTCTGAAGCAGGCTGCCACCAAGATTAAGGCGATCGCGGATGAGATCGAGGAAGACGCCGACAAAGCTGAGGCCCTGATTGAGAAGGTTAGTTTTTACTTTTACCCTGTTCCGATTACTGCAGCTTCTGTGCATGTGCTGGTAGTACGTGCGTGCTTCCATGATGGCTCTTGGACTGGATCTACCAGTGGGGCGTCGTTTTGACTTTATGTGGCATGTGAACATACAGTTGCATTAATTGGGCCCGCCAAACTAACAAGCAGGCTCACACACACAAACAAGGGCACTCGCTGCTCGTGACCACCCCAAGCTATCCTTTCACCAGCAACTGCACAATGGCTATTTGTCATTCTTATTCCAAACTTTAAGAGGATCTGTAAAGAGAAGATATTGAAAAAAAAAAGCTAAGGCCTTGTTTAGATGCAACCAAAAACCCAAAACTTTACAAGATTCTCCATCACATTGAATCTTGCGTCACTTGCATGGAACATTAAATATAGATAAAAAAGATAATTAATTGCACAGTTTACATGTAAATCACGATACGAATCTTTTAACCTTAGTTACTTTATGATTGGACAATGTTTGTCAAATAAAAAACGAAAGTTCTACAGTGTCAAAATCCAAAAAGTTTTTGGATCTAAACAAGGCCTAAGCCAAGCCAACAATTAATCCACTCGCCATGTAGACCAAATATGGATGCATACATTAGCAATAAATACAATTTTTACATTTATTCAACCGTGAGAAATGTTCTCATAATAGAACAATGATATTGAGAGTTCATTCCAAATTATATGAAACTCTATGACAATAAGTTTTGTATGTTGTTAGAGTAACTCCAAAAGACTGTCTATATTCTTCCTAATTGTTAGGAATATAGAGATTTTGATAAAAAAAATACTACTACCTCCAACAACATATCTAAATAGATATCGAAGTATAGCCATCATCTACCTTGGATTTCATGCTAGCCAAAGATGGGCAACATGGTTGACTCTTTAGAGTGCGCACAAGATATAGAAAAGTTGTTGAAGAGTTAGGGGATATATAAAGCGACTTTTATTCAAATGATTTTGCAAATGGTGATTAAAGAATGAGTTTTAGAAAGACCTTTAAGAGTTGCTAAAAATATGGTTTATGCCATTGTGGTAACTAAGAGTGGAGACCTAGAACAGATTTTTTTTAATAAAATGTAAAAGACAAAAATGAATAAAGATATAATAAGAGAGTTTGAACTTTTTCCCAAACTATGCAGGGGAGCTGCACACGTCATTCAGTAAGGTAGAAGAGAGTTTGAACTTAACATGTGAATAAAAAACTTGCAAACTAAGAAGATCAAAAGGTACAAAACAAATATAGATTTATAATGTCACAACAAGAGATAAAAATGTGATATAACTTAATATAAGGTTTCGAAAAAAAGCATTGAAACTCACGAGGTGCAATGCCAAGGATGAAATTACATATAGAGTAATTATCAAATTTATCACAAGAAGAAACAAATTATGTATTCAAATGTGTATTGTGTTAGAAAATGAAGAGAGAGAGAGAGAGATGGGGGGGAGGGAGGGAGGGAGAATAAATATAATGAATTTCAATTAGTTGTACATGTTAAAATTATTTACAACTTTTTTTTACTTATTATGTAACATAAGATTCTAGACCGTTCTAAAGCTTGGATTGAAAGACTAGTTCAGCATATATATAAAGAGGATAATTGTTGAGTGTTTCACTTCGCTGACATTATTATTGGCAGGTTGACGAGATAAAAAGAGAGGTGGATTCAATTATCGATCCTCTAATCGACAAGGTCACGAAGAACAAATCCTAGAGAAGGAGACCATGCAACTGGAGGAGACAATAATGCAAAACAAACAGCCAGTGAATTAATTTAAGAAGCAAACACTAGCTAGTCGGGCAGTAACCAGAAGAAACAACGGATGCACGTACATATGACACGTACGTCTCAGTGTCATCATCACCTATTTAAGTATCTCATTCGATGCTTTCTAATCACGGTTTGTTCAGTTAGTGACTCTAGCTACGAACTCCACCTATCAGAGAGGACAAATTTCCTTGGATGTTTTATTATTGTTCATTCAAGTGCTTATTGTGCAGTTGTGCTTCTATGGTAACTGGCATCCTAACAAAAAAAACACGATAGTTAAGGGAAAAAAAAAATTATCCCCACTTATTAGGTGCATCCACCCGGTGTTCGGAGCGACGTGGATCTCATCAGAGGGGATTGGCAGGAACGAAAATTCGGCAGTGGCTGGATCAGGTTTTGTTCCTGGCCACGTTAGTCCAGTTTTGAATACCGACGTCTCTGTTTTGTTTCGGGTGGAACGATGCATGCCCTTTTTGATTGAAGTGGAACGATGCCCTGGAACGGCCCCGTTTCAAACAAAACGAATGGGGCCTAAAAATTCGTTAGAAGTTTTTGAAATTTTGCATAAATTTTAACTAAAATTTGAAAATCTAAATGAAAATCATCCGAACAAAAAACAAAATCACCACTACACGTATTTACTAGAGGTCACGGATAGAACTAGAACTGAAAAATCGTGAAATCTCGATCAAAAATTCCGAACCATGGCTGCGACTAGCGTGAAACGGTAAATTGGTAAATTCTAGCTCCTTGTCCTTCTCATCCACGATCGATGCACGGTGGCTCTAGGCAAGTCGGCAAGTGGCAGCTGTAGATAAGGGATCATGAGCTGGCAACTGCCGTGGCAGCTATTTGCTAATTTGTTACTAATGAATATCACTCCGTGCAACTGGGCTAGGTGTACATAGATCCCTTCCCTTGTGTATTGTGTCATTTATGTTTATACTTTGGAACTTATAACACATTCTTCAATTTATATGGATCCCTTCCCTTGTGTGTTGTGTCATTTATGTTTATACTTTGGAACTTATAACACGTTCTTCAACTTGGCAACTGTCATGGCAGCTATTTGCTGATTTGTTACTAATGAATATCACTCCGTGCGACTGGGCTAGTGGCAGCTGTAGATAAGGGATTATGAGTTGGCAACTGCCGTGGCAGCTATTTCCTGATTTGTTACTAATGAATATCACTCCGTCCGACTGGGCTAGGCGTACATGGATCCCTTCCTTGTATTGTGTCGTTTATGTTTATACTTTGGAACTTATAACACGCTCTTCAACTTACATGGATTCCTTCCCTTGTGTGTTGTGTCATTTATATTTATACTTTGGAACTTATAACACGTTCTTCAACTTATTCTTACGGTAGAAATGTTTTTTTTACCAAAGTCAGCAAAGGAAACCTCAGCCTATTTTTTTCATTTTTTATAATTTAGACGTGTTTAAATTCGCTCCCACGGGGAGTCGAATCTAGGTCCGCTGGTGCTACTTAGGTGCTCTAACCACTAGGCTAGAGCCCCTTTCGCTACAGTAGGAATGTAACACATAAATATCTCTCGTATAACCAACAATAATATATAAATATAATATATATATATATATATTATATTACCATATTAGCTTAACTAATATATGCCTTTATGATTATTAAAACGAATTCAATTTCAAGGATCCAAATGGCACCAAGAGAAACACAAACTCAATTACGTGATTGATCGTGCACCTACGCTATCGTGTGACACACGGACAATGTGGGAGTCAACCCCCTCTCTTCTTCTCCATCTCTAGTGGGCTTAGACAGAAGGCCAAGGAAGTGAGGTAGGCCAGGCAGTGGGGATAGGAGAGTCAGCAACGAGACGGAGATGAGGTGATGCCGCCAGAGCGAGTGAGTGGAGGCGGACAAGCTAGGTTGGGGCAAGGGCTGGGGGTGGGGAGAAGAAGGAGTTCGTTGCAGGCAATAGGGTCTCGTTGAAGCTCCACTGCCGCTTGCCGCGCCAGGCGGAGTAGAGGATGTCCAAACCTACACACTGGTTGTGGATGCGCGAGGGAGGAGGTAGCAGAGGATGACTGAAAACAAAGTAGAAAGTAGAGGCCAGGTCGACGCCGATGAGGTCACAACAGCTTATAAAGCTGTTGTGAGCTATACCAAACATGTCCAAGTTGAAAAGATTCGTCTCGTAAATTATATATGAACCGTATAATTAGTTATATTTTTTACTTATATTTATAGTACATGAATATATAAGAAAAAGGAGCGAGCGATCTATTCCCTAATCGTGGTCCTAACCACGACGTAATGATTGGCTGGGCCTTATCTTAGCAGGGATAGCAGCCTTTCGCTTTGCAACGACTGATCACGTGGAGCGTGGAGGAGGAAACTTGTGTGCTGTAGGGTGCAACATTGGCTAACAATTTTTCTTGATGCCCGCTGTTTATCAAAAAATCACAGACCAGGCATTTCTTCTCTCTTGCTGCTTCTTTTTTTGATTAATTCATGAGTGTATCAAACTAAAAGTACTCAGGTCTTGTTTACATCTAAAATCTTTTTAGATTTAGACATTATAATACTTTTGTTTATATTTAATAATTATTATCTAACCATAAATTAATTAGATTTCAAAAAATTATTTTGCAAATTTTAGATAAATAGTTATTTTTTATCTATATTTAATACTTTATATATATGTCATAGGATTTGATGTGATAGAAATTTTTTTAAAAAAATTGAGATTTTGACCGTAATAGCGAAAACGTAACAAAGACAGCAAGCTGCGCAAGTTGGTCCAGCGCCGTTGGATCTGGGCGGCCTTGTCCTTAATCCTTATCCATCCTCCACGTGCACGTCGTGGCGCCGACCGACCAGCCGTCGAATTCCACTCCAAGGCAAACGCTTGACCTCGTCCAGATCGTGACAAGTTTATCATCCACCCCCACCCAGCGCCTCGCTCGACTTCAACCCCAAGCATTCCATTCCTTCCAGTACCTTCTCCCCGTCCCCTTCCTCTCCCTCCCTAGTCGCCCCCAAGTCCCCACGACCCCGACCCCGGCCGCTAAGCAAACTCACAAGTCCCAGACCGATCGCCGCAGAAGATCCCGCGATGCAGGCCCCAAGTCCGCCGGCGCCGTCCTCCTCCGTCGACCTGCCGCTGGCGGCGGCGCCGCCGCCGGTGAAGGCGCCGACGCCGCGGCCCCCGCCGCCGGCGTCGCTGCAGCCGGAGTCCCCGGGCGTCTTCTTCTCCGCCGCGGCCGCCGCCGCGCCGCTGGGCACCTCGCACCGCCGCATCGCCATCGCCGTCGACCTCTCCGACGAGTCCGCCTACGCCGTGCGCTGGGCCGTCGCCAACTACCTCCGCCCCGGGGACGCCGTCATCCTGCTCCACGTCCGCCCCACCTCCGTGCTCTACGGCGCCGACTGGGGCGCCGTCGACGTCTCCCTCCCCAACCCTAGCAACGCCGCCGCTGCCTCCGAGGACGACGACGACGACTCCGAGGCCGCCGCGGCCGCGAGCAGGATGGACGACGACTACGACGCCTTCACGGCCTCCAAGGCCGACGACTTCGCCAGGCCGCTCAAGGACGCCGGAATCCCCTACAAGATCCACATCGTCAGGGACCATGACATGAAGGAGCGCCTCTGCCTCGAGGTCGAGCGCCTCTCGCTCAGCGCCGTCATCATGGGGAGCAAGGGCTTCGGCGCCGCAAGGAGGACCAGCAAGGGCAGGCTCGGCAGCGTCAGCGACTACTGCGTCCACCACTGTGTCTGCCCCGTTGTCGTCGTGCGCTTCCCTGATGACGGCTCCGCCGAGGCTGGGGAGGCCGGTGGATTTTCTGCCGCGGTTGGTGCTGAGGATGTGCTGCACCCTGTGCTGGAGGAGGAGGCCGAGTACCATGACGCTGCTGAGGAGCACAAGGGTAACTGAATTTCTTACTCCTACTATATAATTGCTTGCTGTGCATGTCATAGGGGGGCTGCCTTCATTATCCATACAAAATGCACCAAAATTTTACTCACCATAACAATAGGACAGCACAATGTGCGCAACAAATTTACTACTATCGGTTAATTGGCTCTGACTAACTCTGGATTATTCTGCTTCCAACTAAGCAGTCATTCTTTTCTTTTATCCATGACGGAAGCCCGAAGTTTATTGCCTCGCACTCACAACAACCAAGTGTTCAGAGTTTTTTAACCATGAAAACAGGAACTTCCAAAAGTGCATCACCACATCTGAACACCCAGGGTTCAGCCTACCGCATGCGCTGCACTCAGAACCATCGTCCCCAGAACCAAGCAACCTCAAACATCGTAAAACCTTAAGGGCCTGTTTGGATCATAGGATTTTTGTAGGAAATTCAAAGGAAACAAAAACAAAGGAAAGGGAAGCAACCATGCTGTTTGGAACACAGGAAAACACCCCTCCCTTTCCTATGGAATACTGTAGTCCCTTCGCGTTTTCACAGGAATGAA
>Ga0182004_10004581_pt1 | contig 11158 bp, 8 predicted proteins | sample Sormic07211540_1_FD_120479 | JGI IMG/M metagenome (GOLD analysis project Ga0182004, IMG submission 120479) | Endophyte microbial communities from Sorghum bicolor roots, Mead, Nebraska, USA - 072115-40_1 MetaG | ecosystem: Host-associated > Plants > Roots > Unclassified | place: USA: Nebraska...
CGAGTGTGAAGAAGGCGTCGTCGGTGGCATATATCCTACTATTAGGGAAACGGTTAGGGGCGTATTTAAGGGCCGACAGGGCGTGGCCGTATGTCGGCAAACCCCGGAATTAATTGCAAGACCTGGCCTCACTCAAGTGGCAGCTGTACGTACTATTCTATGCATGCAGCGGCGCACGGCTCGGCTCGGCTCGGCAGGCAGCACCCCAGCGAGCCTGCCGCTCTGACATGCGGGCCGGGGGACGGGGGTGGAAGATTTGGGTGCGTGCGGGGCAGTTGCGGCGGGTCCGCTGGCGCCTGGCTGCCTGCCGGTGGTGCCGGCCGGGCCGAGCGCCGCTGCTGCCACGGCGCCCGCTAGCCTCTGTCGGCCCAACCCAATCGTCGCCGCCGCGGCGCAGCGCAGCGCAGCGCGCGCGACAAGGGTCTCCGTCGCGTGTCGTGCTCGCCCACGCGAGGCTGTCCGCCACAATGGCTTCCGGCGCGAATGACGCTGACCGTGCGCACCGAGATCTGTATGCGTGCGGCGGTCATCATCCCCGGCCGGTTTGACAGGATAATGGCCAACCCAGCCGTCCACGTGCGGCGGCGATCCCGTCGCATTGATCGTACACTTGCCGGGGAAAGGGGATTAAACATGCCACCGACGTTGATCATTGGTTGCCGCTCATGCCGGTGCCGACCACATACATACACGCCGGCGACAGCGCTGGGGAGGTGCTCTGGATCTGGGCCAGGCCGCTCGCATACGGTTTGGAGCCCACCTGATTAGTAAGAATAAGGCCCATTATAGACGTTTTAGCAAAGCCATAATCAATGATACCCATTGGGCCGCTGTGTGTGAAGAACAAAGCGGGCCATCTTCTCCAAAAAAAAAAAGATCTTTGGTTTCGACAAGAGGGCGACACGTGTGTTTGTTTGTGTGTGTGTGGGGTGCCCAGCCGGTCCGTGACTCTGATGGAGGCCCTTACTGCTAGTAGTAGTGTACAATTCTACAGACAGGGAGTAGTACCGTAGTGACACGAAGTAGTGGCATTATTGTATCCATGACGCCTGCCTTTCTCGTGCCACAATGCTAGTAGTACTAGGGAACAATATCAAATCCGTCGACGCAGATGGATGCCTGCAAATACATGATCCATGTAGTAAAACACAACACGCACGCACAGGCGAAAGATGGGGACGCCGACGAGGCAAAGGCGTCTTGTTCCAATCCAAGGTAGCAGTGCAGTTGCCGCGCCATGCATGATCTGCGGTGTCCCTGTCACAGTGTCATGTGATTTTGGTGCCCGCGACATTCCTCCCCACGCCCCGGCCGTGTCCTACAGGCTACAGGGAGGTTTCGGAGCTTTGTTCGCCTTGCCGACGATGATGATTCCTCCGCTCCAGCTTTTCGTCGCAACTTGTGTTTGTCTGAATCCGAGCATCGTTTCGCCGTACGATGCGAGCGCATGACAGGGACTTTGTTTTCTCTTTCTTATTAGATAGAGCATGTAATAATAATAATAATAATAATTATAATATACTGTAATGAATAAACAGATACTACACGATGCTGCTAAATAAACCCTTTGTTGCAGGGGCGTGTTAAGTGTGACGGAGCAACGCCAACGCACTAGCTTAGTTGCTTGCTAAAGGATAAACACACGGACAGATCGATGGAGGGAGGAGCACGGTGGGTGTGGAGGGGAATTGGAGTAGGAAGGGTTGGTTTACCAGCTCCTGTCAAATTAATTTTGGTTTCTCTAGAGACCAAACTAAATTTGGCTTTGGGTTCTTTTCCCCACCCTGATTTTCGCGATGGGTCGCTTTGCTTTGCGACGGATACTTGTTTTTTCTCTGAAGATGAAGAAGAAACTGGACGCGAGCTGGGCTGCAGCGTCCGGAGTCTGCTCAGTTCATGTCAGGCCGATGGGCGATGGCGATGCAAGCTGATGAATAGCTGATGCTGCCACGCTAAGACTCAACTCATTCATAGTCTTGGCGCGTGCTACACCTGTACTAGTAGTCTAGACTGTAGCCAGATTGATGGTTGTGGTTAGTGCCATGAATTACTCTAGTGATAGCTTGTTGACCGTGACGTTGATAGCAGCTGCTGAGGAAACATCGCTGCTTTATTTACAGCTACCACCTGTATATACTGAAGATATGCAGCGTGTCAGATGCGTAGGTGTCGATGCATTTCGTATATAGCTCTCTTCAAGATAAGTTTTCAGTTTTAGAAAAGAAGATTGCAAAGTGAAGTCTCACTGTCGCTAAATCGCCGTGATCAGATTCGCGTTGTATTCAGACGGCGTATGTAAACAGGCAGCACCCGTGAACGAACGAACCGATGAGATGAGAGAAAACTGTCCCTGAAAGGATTCCGACGTCTGTCTGTATACCTGCTTTTTCAGAAATAAATGGAAAAGGTGAACAACACATTTATTTCGATTCTCACTTTTCCTTTCTACATGGATATGGCTATGGAGTAAATAAATACACTATACCTTTCGCCATTGCCGTCCCTGTCTAAGTAGCAGAAAAATCAACACGTATGCTGCAGAGAAAGAATATGAACAAAGCAGTACGTTCCCCGCCGAGTAATATATGGCTAGAAAGGAAAAAAAAAAGGCGGGGACCTAGAAAAAGAAGCGATCCGGGGCCAGTTCCTCGAGCATCATCACACACACGGGAACAAAGCGCTGCTAGACGTGTGTGCAGCCTCGGGCGGCATCTCATCTCAGCTTCCTCCTAGTCCTGATCCACAACAATTGGCTGATTTATTATGAGAGAAAAACACTGCTGAATAGCTGACATATTCGGCTAATAAACTTAAGCGAACCAGACCGAGACAGTGACATGGCTAAAGGCACGGCCGCCGCGTGATTCCCCGGCAACCACGGCCAGACAGAGAGCTGCTTGCTACCGTGTTCGTGCAAAGCGTTGTTGTTCCACGACGACTTTACCTAACCTTTGGATGGAACCTTGGAGCATCAGCAGTAGTACTGCCGCGAGGTCAGTTGGGGAACTCAAAGGAAACTGGACTGGTATTGGCGCGACGTCCGGTTTTCCTAGTGCAAGTTCACATGAAACTGCAGGAGGCAGAGAGGCTCTCCAGGCCAGGCCAAGCCGCTGCACTTTCTGGAGTAGTTTCCACTGCTGATTACGAGTACACAAAAGTGAAAGGACGACATGCCATGTTGGAAGGGAGGCAAAAGTGGCAAAATTTCAGGGCCATGCTTCTGGAACTAGAGTTGATTCAGCTTTCTATCTTGTCCAGATTCCTATTGGATCATGGTCATGGATGAGCACCACCGCACCAGCAATTCCCACGCACTAACCGGGATGGAGTGCTTTGCTTCCGGAAGATTTGACGTATAAACAAGTATAAACAAAGATATGGTCTTGTTTGTTTATTCAACGGTATACTAGTGTGTTTAGTCCTGTATACTCCTGGCTTTTTCATTTTCATATCAAAGCCAGCTCCTAAAGCCAAAAGATATGGCCTTGCTGATTGAACTCTAGTGCTGCCTTCAACTCTGAAGCTAAAAAAGGGATTTTTAAAAGACTAGAGGAGGCAGGCCGAGGTAGTAGTGGCAGATGTGCAACAGTGCAGTGCAAGTGCTGGTCTAGGCAACTTCCGCCTTCCGGTGCTCAAACTGAGCAAATCATGCTGACTGGCTATCCAGCTTTTGGTGTCACAAACTGTGTGGAATGGTTGGATAATGCATCGACAGCAAAAGGGTGGCCGGATTATTGAGAGTAGTGGGAAATGATGCTAGGATTTGTCTGTCATGAACTCATGATTTAGGGGAAAGGAAGGGCCTCGACCAGTTGATGTTGTGTGTTAGGTCAACACCGTAGGTTGGCGGTCACCCATAATCTCTGGTCGAGTTTGTCTCGCACTTCCACACACGCTAATGCTCTAGTCCACTCCATGTTCGAGCACAGCACGGGGCAACTTGCAACTCTGTCCTATGTATGTACTTCTCAATTGATTAATCATGCATCAGGACCATCTAGGCCGGTTGACAATCCATTTGGGAAAAATAAAGATGCATTTCTTGTGCATATGTACCGATCGCTGAGGAAACTTGACGTAAAGGAGAGATCCAGTACTAGCCTTGGAAAAGTTACAAAATACTTCCGTCTTTGATCCAATAGATCAAAAAGTGTGGGAGTTGTTGGAGAGCTGTTTTTTCAATCTTGCCAAAGAATCTAGATTGAGAGTAGGTTTTGAAGACCGTTGAAGGTTGTCTAAATCTATTTTTAAAAGATGACATCTTAAGGCGCACGTCTCTTCAATTGTTGTTAACAAAGGCAACCAGTCTAAGTGCCCGCCTCTAAATTGATTTTAGAGGCAGGCATCCAAAGATGTCCGTCTTTGAAAATAGTTTCAACTTAAAATAATTTGAAACTTTTTCATATGAAACTCGGATGAAGATAAATTTTATATCAAAACTGTAGCTATTGACACAATCTATAACTTTATTGGTGAAAAATTTTATATGAAACTGTTTAGAGTCCCAAAATATCAACATATATTATTTTAAGTTCACGGATTTTAAAATTTTCAAACAATCTTGGATGTTGATATGATCTATAAAATTTGTGGTAGTCAATACAATCTGCAACTTTATAGCTAAAAAGTTTTTTATTTGAATTTATCTAGAGTCCTAAATATGTCTACTTTCATAGAATTTGAAGTTTAAAATTTAGAATTTATAATGAACCTTGAATGTTCATGTAATTGATACCAAAGTTGTAGTGACCGATCTTATCTACATTTTAAGTTGATAACATTATGATTTGAAATTTTTTATTATTTTAAATATTAATTTTAAATTCACATATTTTGATATTTATTTATTTTATTTTTTCAAACAATCTCCGATGGACACACGTTTTATACCAAAGTTAGTAGTACTTGACAAGATTTAAAAGTTTGTAGTTGAAACTTCTTTATTGTAGTTCATTTAGTAGCAAAAATACTCAATAGAACATTAAAAAAGTTAGTAAATAAATAGAATCCTATGTATAGCCCAAATCAATGTGTGGTGTAGTGGTATAGAGATATAGTCTAGCACAAGATCACGGATTCGATTCCACAAAGCCGTAAAATTTTCAACTTTTGCGTGTGAAGCCCCCTAACCTTAATGAAAACGAAAGAGAAAATAAAATAGTTATTTGACTAAATAGGACCGTCCATTTTCTATAGAATCTGTCATTAAAATACCCAATTGAACTAAATGGAACGAAAAGTGTTTGCATAAGATGGTAAAGCGCATATACAACAGAAAACAAACGCACCCTGCTATAGCTACTATCGAGTGTTCTCGTTCCAAACTTTTGCGTGTGAAGCCCCCTAACCTAAACCAGAAACCAAAATGGAAAAAGAAAAAGTTAGTTATTTGACCAAAGACTGTCCAATTCCTATAGAATCTATCACTAAAATATCCAATTGAACTAAATGGAACCTAAAGTGGTAAATGAAAACGACAACCCCAATAAGAAGTTTGAGAATAAGTGATTGTCTGATAATGAGCAAGGAATATACGTTGTTAAAAAGGATCCATTAAGCTCATAAAAAGTCACTAGATCCGGCTGCTACCGAGTGTTCCCATTGCAACAAGGTAGTAGACCCGCCACCGTGCTCCCATCAGAGGTCCTGCCTCAAGATAGCATACCTCTATCTTCACTGATTTTTTATATTATATCCAGTATAATATACATGTTCTATGTTAGTCATCATATCTGTATCAGCGAGTAGAACATATATAGGAGCACATATCTATTGTCACAAATTTATTGCTTTTATTTTATTTTATATCTAAAATTCCCTAAATATCTAACATGTTGTCCAAACTGTAAACAAAAATAATCCTAAATGCTATGAATATATCTTCAACTCGAGATCTAAAATTTCCTACAACTACAAATAGCTCCGATGAGCTAGAGCTCTACTAAACGAATAGGCTAAGATGCCGTGTCGATTTCTTAACTGAATTCAGTAGCACCATTTTGAACTATTAAAGATTTAAGTATCAGTGTTGTCATAAAGAAGCATGCTTATTTCACCCTTCGGTGTTTTCTTTTTTTGGTTAGTTCATAAAATGTAATTTGCATTTCAATTATGTCTTCTATAGTTATCTTCTTATTTTTGTGAAATAGTCATTCTGTAATTTTTACTCCTTTTGTGTTGTGAAAACATTTTTAATTTTTATCCAATCGAGGTCATGGACTCATGGGTCATCAGAACGAGAAACTGGTGCTCTTTCATCATTTGTGTTGTTTTGAATAGTATTTTATTTAATCCTTATATACTCGCGTACTTGTACTATGAATTGATAGGGTTACTTAACCACTTGTTTAGACATTGATACGCGAAGCAGTAACTGAAGATATGATATATTATGTGATCGCATTTGTTTAAATTAACCGGCTAATAGATAGGTGTATCCATGACTCCTCTGCAGAATGTATAGGTTGGATTAGATTTCATTTTAAAAACGTAATACGACCTCAAAGTTCAGGATTACTATATCGAAAGTGCAACCTACCAAATTGTAAGTGGAAAGCATTTTTTAAGTACAGAATTTTGCAAAGGTCCTTGAGCATGACAATAAGGACATCCAAGAGATAGTAAATAATATTGAAGACCTTTAGCAATTTCTACAAAGATAACAAAAATTCTTCCACACTGCTATCAATATGGATTTAGGGTGCAATCTTAAGATCCACTAGGCATCGAACCCGTGTAGTCTTCATGAATACAATATGCATATAGCGCATTTAGTTAAAATAAAATGTCTACATAACCCCCAAACTATCTAGAATGGAATACTTTATCTCCCAAACTATAAAATCAGATATTCTACCCCCTGAACTTTCAAAACCGGTCAAATAACCCTCGAGTGGTTTTATAGGATGGCTTTGTCTTTTTTTATTTCCGCTGAAATTTTGAAAAATCATAATAAATCACAGAAAAATCATAAAATAAAGAATTTAATTTTGTTTGACTTCTAATGAGTAGATCTACACAGTGAATATATAATATGGTATACTTTAGAACAAAGTTTTTACTGTAGCTTTAAATCTATGTTTTTCTGTAATTAATTCGAATAATTCATATATGTAGATCATATGGTTCAATTGTGGTAAAATTTTTATAGTGTTCTTGTTGCAACGTATATCTCAAATTGTCCACATCTCTTCACTTCCTATGGTGGGTCTCATATCCTTCTTCATCTCGAAACTACTTTTCATCCTCACCCTTCTTCTTCGTTCATGTGCACCTCATAGCAACCATGTTCCCGTTATTCCCATTCCGAAGCTGCTAAGGTGCCCGCCTCCTTTGCCTCCATTTTGATTGCCACCAACCCTGAGCTTTTAAATCGTAAGGTTTTAGATCCAATTGAGTACTGCAAAGTTTGAATTAGATTTTGAAAGGTTAAGATTTTTTGGTGCCGCACCTATTTTTAGAGGCACATTATATTTCCATCCAACTCTAGAAATTGATTTGTGAAGGCAGTTGGAAATCCCATCCACCTCTAGAAAGATGCCTTTGTTTCTAAAGGTGGTTGGCTGAGGCGAACTAGGTGGAAATGCATTTTGCCTCTCTTGGGGATGGGGGTGGGTTTGTAGTAGTACAAATTTTCTTGAATTTGATTAAATTAAAAAAAAATTAGTACAATCTCTAGACTTATAGCGGGTGTGATCCCTTCCTCCACCCCTAGCGGTTGGGAAGTTCAACTGTCTCTACAAATGTCATTTCTAGTGGAGGTTGAGCTTCCTAATTGAACAAATTGTGGATGTCCCCTAGAGAGAGTTTGAATTGGCAAATCTAAAAATTTACAACTTAAAATACAAAAGCTGTTAGAATATAGGTTTCTGATATATGGGAGAACCCAAATCAAAGAAAACAACCCCTCTAAAGCTAAAACACAATATATAAAAGATACTCTCTCCATTCTAAATTACAACACATTTTGGTTTCTCCAGATACATAGGGTTTGATATGCACTTAGTTGTATACTATATCTAAATACATAATAAAAATAATGTGTCTAGAAAAAAACAAAGTATCTTATAATTTGGTTGTGGGGACTACTAAAGAAGTCTACAATCTAGACACCTACAAAACAAAAGGATTACACACAACAATAAGATTTTCAGTGTTTTTAGCATACACTGGTCTGGTATGCACAACTGCGCTAACCCCAAAATTAAAATCTTCTCTTTTCAGCTCTAGGTTCAATCCTTTGTTGTAGGAGCCTTTCAAAAGTTGTGCTATGAAGTTTTCCTGCACGCCAAAGAGCATGACCCGAGTAGATCGAGGTAAACCCAAATATTGTAAATTGAAATGCAAAAAAGATAAGAGATTTGTTCGTTGTAGTTCGGGTTCCCACTTAAATCCTAGGTCTTTGTTGAGGGAATAGTGATAGCTTTTGCCTGGTTTATTAAAACCATTTTCTTCGATTGTGAGCTAAAACAACACATCGTGTTGTCCTTCACGCCGGAGGCATTTGTCAATCCAGATGAGCACTTTCACTTATTAATACTTTTACCTAGTCACACTAATTTGTTCAAGCAGTCTGCCTCAAACAAATGAAGTGGCTTCGTATCTAGAGCCAAAAAAAAAACAGTAAACCATGCCCCCCACCCCCCACCCACACACACACACACAAACACACACTTCATTTGGTTTAATAAAAGGCTTCTGCCTCAAAGAGGAGGAAAATAATTCAAATCTAATCTGAAGTAGACTGCTTGAATAACATGATGTTCTTCATTGAAACTAAACATACATAACAATAATAAAACTACAGTCAAAGTCATACTAATAAGTACAATGAAAAATCATACCCAGCATCCAAAGCCTTACATACCTTCCTTGATCGACAGATTGACCATTTATTTTGTGAAAGAGTTGTACATCTCCCAGTCAGCTCATAGGCTGCCGAAGCGCTAAATTGATCAGATCAAAGTTGCTTGCAAAACGCCTGTCGTGACCTCATGCGCACAACTAGGCTATCTACCTATCTCCCGGTCACCATCTGCCTTGTCCTCGGTCATGAGGAGATCAGGCTGTTGACGTGGCATCTGCCTCTCATCAACAATTAAAAGTTCACGTCTTTTTCCTCTTTCAATGACCCTCATCGTTTTTTCTGTGGACGAATTGGGTGGCTGCTCAAGTAACATGTGCCGCGTGTGCAGTGACAACGATGGCATTTGGAATTGGAACCTGCAAGAAGCTGTCGTGCGACCTTTGAACAAAAGAACACTAGATTATTCTCCCCCTTTTCAAAAGTTGAGCCTTAGTGATAGAGGAACCAGACTTTTGCTTCTTTTTTTGAAAACTACTAGACTTTTGCATCTGGCAAATGTACTGTACTCCCTCTATTCCCGTAACTAAATCATAATCTTGACTTTTTATTTTTATAAAAAATATTTATCAAAAAGTTGTATATGTATATTTTTATAAAAGTATTTTTCAAGACAAATCTATTTATATAGTTTTTATATTTTTAAATTTAACAACTTAAAAGTTATTCATGATTTATATTCCCAACGTTTAACCTAAATCTTGTCCAAAACAACTTTTTTTACAAGAATGTAGAGTATAGTATTTTATTTTTGTTTCTTTTTATGGGTACGTAGTTACGTACATGCAGGCCTGCATATAGAAGGACAACCTGAACTTTGGTAAAGATCAACCCATTTGGGTGCCTTTCTTGTTGTCGATTAGTGCTTGGTTGACACGATATTTTCTCCATATTTGGTGGAACTGCTTACTTGATGCCCACAGCTCAACATGTTTGGTTTAGAAGGGACATGGAATTTTATTTTGGCCGGTCTTGCAAGCAACAGATCGAGCTTCACTGTCTGAAAACTGACAGCGCGCGGTTTTGTTGTGGATCTGGTAAATCCGGGGCCGTCATCAAGGGAAAAATCGTGGATCATTTTCAAATGCGTGAAATAATGGAGCCCAAGTCTCGTCTGAAAACTCCGAATCAGTGAGAAAATGAAACCTGAACAATTCTAGGCTACACCACACCATCCATACGTGTGTGCCGATATTTTTGTGTCAGGCTCAAATGCATGAATAAAGTAATTTGTGCTGTCGTAACTAAGTAATCTTGTTTACTTGTTTGTCAACATGCATGTACACTCGTTTACCTATATATTGACCCAATCCATTCTTTCCCAGACTCATTCAACACTCAGACATGTTTGTGACTTTGGTCTTTGAAACGGCGAAAAATCAGAGTGTGTAACTGGTTCATGTGACCTGAAGCCTGAAAAACGTGGAAATGTTATATTTATGCCAGTCAATCAAACAATAGAATTGGAGGCATTTCTTCTCAAATCCAGTCCAACATCTGGGAAAAACAACTGATAGCCGTCGTTAACAAATCGAATACGCTTAGCCGGCGTGCATGATTGATTGCCCAATCGTTGACATTAATCCCCAAGTTCTCAACCATGTATAGTGCGCTTAGAGTAGAATATACTTGGCATTAACGATGTACCAGCAGTCGTCATGACGTTCAGAAGTACATAAACATTTCAAACTTGTACGAGCATGGCAATTAATCAAGTACTTGGCCCGCCGAATGATGGTACCAGGACAATATTCCAAACTGTGAGTCTCATTTGGTTTTTGTATAGACATAGATCCTTCTATTCATTTAGATATAAACTGTGAGTCTCCTATCCCTACTCCTATTTCCATTTGTTATCCTTGTTTCAACTATCGCTGCAAGCGTCCGTCTTTTCGCCCTGTATTAGCTGCAGGTGTTCCTCAGATTGTCCCCAGTCGACACGCGGGAACCAAATACTGGAAGGCCCATCGATGGAAGGGGGTGAAATGTTACGCAATGAAGTCGGTACAGTGTCGAGGAGGCCTACAATGAAGAGGGCGTGGGCGAGAAGAGTCAGCAATGGCGCCTAAGAGAGGGCTGGTCCTAGCGGTCTCCAACACATTGGTGGTGGTTAGATGTCTTCTTAGGCTGGTGTAACCGTTTGACCAAATTGTCCTCGTTCCTCGATTATATGCTTTTTAATCAGTAATAGGTGCGAGGGCAATTTGATCTCATGTAATGTCTATGGACGCCTTCCTAAGGGAGGTTGTAAGAGGAAGATAAATAGTAATTCCATTTATGCTCACAATAGCCTTA
>Ga0182004_10004582_pt1 | contig 11157 bp, 5 predicted proteins | sample Sormic07211540_1_FD_120479 | JGI IMG/M metagenome (GOLD analysis project Ga0182004, IMG submission 120479) | Endophyte microbial communities from Sorghum bicolor roots, Mead, Nebraska, USA - 072115-40_1 MetaG | ecosystem: Host-associated > Plants > Roots > Unclassified | place: USA: Nebraska...
GAGATGCAGCACGGCAGCTCGAGCTCAAGTGAAGGTGACGGCTGGAGAAGAGAGATGGACACCAAAGGGATAAAACCCTAGTGTGCAGACAAGGGCCTTTATATAGGCACGCCCCTGTCGGCTCCCACCCGTTACCCTGTTCGGGGGGATGAACCTGGACAAAATGGTTGGGAGTTGGCGGTTGAGCAGCTGGCGGGGCCGGCCATGCCATGCCAGCCCACGGCCTCGTCGCGCGGGCGGGCGGCTCGGCTCGGCGGCGGCGCGCGCGTGTGGCTTCCCTGTTCTCCTCCTCAACTTGTCTATTGGTGCATCCTAAGGCTCACTATTTAAGCTGATTGTCTTGCTAGTGATTAATCCATTTGGTACTAATCACTTTTGCAACTAACACTACTTGTGGGCCTTTGAGGTTTTATTGAATTATTAGAATGGGCCTGGCCCAATTACTCTAACACCTAACATTGCTGAGGTATGATATGGAGCCGAGAACAAAGATACTTGTTCGTTTGGACTTATCAGCCGAATCTGCCAGTAATTTAGCAATATTTTTCTCTCACAATAAATTAGTCAACAATACTTTCTGCCATAACTTAAAGCGACATATAATTTGCAACGGAGAGAGTACAGGATTTCACACCAGGCTAGACAATGAACTAATTTCGTGTTAAGTCCAAAACATGCCCCTGGCCATCTTCGATTATTAATAAATTAAATAACGCCCTTGATTTTGCTCATCTAACCACCATGGGGACCCACCAGTGATATATGCATGTGAGGTATATGCTTTCATTGTTCATTTATCTTTCAGCTAATAAAGTAAGCCACCACCACTAAGCGACAATCTGTCCTCCCCTCTTTTCTTCCGCTGATGATGTTAGTGCACCAAAGTAATAAGTTACGACGAAATTGCTTTTTCTTTCATTAGTTGGTGTATGTATCATGACCCTCGAGCTGGCCTTTATTTGCATATATTATACGAATATATATATTATCCATCTTGTCACGATCTACATACAACTTGATCAATAAGGTGAAAATGACACATTGCGTAGTATAATAAAACTATGACCAGCTACCATTTCTATATCCTTTTTATGATTAGGTAGCTACTAGGGCAGTTGGTCAACTTAATTAGACAGCTAATTAATCAATCAATGTTGCGTTGCACACAATGCAATAAACTTAATCAATTCAATCAACAGGTATGTATACAGTGCACGCACACATATAAATATATATAACCCGTGTCACGTCCAAGTCTCTTTCACACTGCTTTTTGATTAATTTGGTTTCCGTTAATAACAGTAGGCTAAAAGGTGATAATATATAGGTTGTTTGGGTCTCGTTGTGGGGAGTAAATTAAAGATTTATTAGAGGATCTTAGTAAGATCTAGGTCTCTTTTACCTTTCTCTTCTTTAACCATAATCATTTCCAGTAAATATGTTAGTATAAAGCTGAAGTATCTTTGTACAATAGTACGGAGTATAGATCAATGGGTCACTGTGGGGGATCTGAACCTAACATCACTACCGTAATTGGGTCCGGTAGAACCCTGCAGTTCTCTGCAGTGAAAGGATGATATATCACTGTCACTACATGAAGCAGCGGCTTCCCCTAGTATCAAATGCACTTGGGGAAGGCCCAGGTGCACTCGGGGAAGTCAAGACTGGATCCGGTAGTGACAACTTTAGCACTACTAGTTCTAATAATGCTAGCTAGTACCAAAAACTAGCATGGATACCTTTGTGATTTTGCATGTTGGTCCTTATTAAGAAACAATACATATAGGCCTTGTTTAGTTTCCAAAAATTTTCAAGATTCCTCATTACATCGAATTTTTGGATGCATGCATGGAATATTAAATATAAATGAAAATAAAAACTAATTACACAGTTTACCTGTAATTTGCGAGTCGAATCTTTTGAGCCTAGTTAATCTATGATTGGACAATAATTACCAAATACAAACGAAAGTGCTACAGTAACCAAAACCAAAATTTTTCGCCAACTAAACAAGGCCATAGTTATTGTCCGTTTTTAGCATGTCTAATTTTAATTTTAGATTCATTCGTATCTTTTTATGAAACCTACAACTTTGCAATTGAAAATTTAATTTCAATTCATTTACATGTCCGAAGAAATAGACCAAAGTTTTAGACAAAAATATTCATACAAATATAACTCCTTATTGGTATTAACAATGAGTACAATTAAGTGAGAGGCAGCGTGCAGTGCATCAAGGATGTGTGGTCGAACATAAGCCTGGAAATCATTATTGCACATTTCATGCAAAAAGAAAGACTTGTGTGATGCTCAACCGTGTGGACAATTGCGGCTGATGAGGGGTGAGTGGGTGACCTTTGGGTCCAGAGTTTTTTTTTGTTGCAATTTGTTTTTTTTTTGCTAATTAAATTTAATTGACTATTCACGTCAACTTATAATATAAATACACACAAATACTCACTTCCCTATCGGTTGTGCTGTGCAGCAGCTCTTGAGTATTGTATCCATGTTAGCTTTCATATATAATGCTGATTTGGTAACCAGCACATGAGAGTTACGGGCCAGCATTGGTAAGGTGTAGTAGCGTAACATGAGGCCTTTCATGTAGAAGAAAAACAAAAATAGTTGCATGTCAAACATCTCGAGATATGTGCTGGCATAGTCTTTCGGAGTTTTTCATAGAGGTAGAGTTTGCATACACGTGTGTGCGTGTCGAGGGTCTAATCTCGCCCAATAGATGACCCATGTTTTCTAATCATTATAAAATTTCTCAAAAATGTATAGTATAGTATAGTATAGTATAGTATAGTATAGTATAGTATTGTATAGTATAGTATAGTATAGTATAGTATAGTATAGTATAGTATAGTATTGTCGGCGTCTAGACTCGTGGCCTAGACACAAACAAATATAAGAATGCGTGACTATCTAAGCCCGGATGGTGATGCAAGTGGAACACAGAGAGTTTATACTGGTTCGGGCCAAGGATGCCCTACGTCCAGTGAGATCGGGGGTCTGTATTGCCTTGCACCCAAAGGTGCTCGTAGTAGGGGTGTACAAGCAGATTGCGAGAGAGGGCTAAGTCCCAGGTCTCGGCTTTGTGTGGCGGACAGAGCGCTGGTTGTCACTCTGTAGGTGAACTCACTTGGAGAGTGGTGATCGTGTGTTGTGTGGATGAACCTGTCTTGGTTATGAGCCCTGGCTCCCCTTTTATAGTCTCAAGAGGAGACATGTATTTACATGTGCGATTGGAGATTTCCTCTACTTGAGTGGTGAAGCCACAGTCCCGACCTTGTAGAAGCATGCCCATCCTGTCCTTGAGGCATGGTTGACGGCATGGTGGCTCCTGTGGAGGGTTACCGAGCCCTGTTGGAGTCGTGAGGGTCGGGTCGGTGATACTGCTCCTTGTCCTGTAATAGTGGGAAAAGACAGCTAACAGGGACGCTGGTTAGTCTGACCCATTTCTCTTTTACTGTGAGGCGGTACGACAAAGTGAAAAGAGGTAAGGTTGTATAGTGAAAGAGGTAAGGCCACAGTGACCAGGGTGGTTGGAATAGTCGCCACCATGCCCTGCTGTGATATGGGAGTCAATGCGCCTGTCGTGTCGTGGGTACGAGCGCCGTGCGCTGGAAGCCTTGCTCTGTGCTGGGGGATCGGGCGAAGCGGCGTCGGCGCCCGAGCCCTAGAGGGGTCGGGCGAGATAGAACTCGCGTCCGAGGCCCAGAGGGGTCGGGCGAGGCGGAACTTGCGCCCGAGGCCAAAGGGGTCGGGCGAACCGTGTTTTGGGCCCGCGCTCTGGTGATTGTGGATGATTTGCTTTGTCTTTTGCGATTTTTATTATTCTGATTTGGGTATCCCTTTTTATAGTACCCAACAAGTATAGTATAGTATAGTATAGTATAGTATAGTATCTATATGAATTCTCTGCAGGTTCTAGATTTTTCCCCTTGTTGCGCTGAAATTACCAAAGAAAGTGCAAATATGTTGGCATTGCCTTAATAATGCTTACAGAAAAAGTAAATAAAACAACATACAGATTAGAGTATATACGAACAAATTATTTGAACCAATCTAGAACTTTAACTGCCATGTCTATGATAATTTGTTCAAAAAATTATTTGCACAAATTGATCATAATTAAATGCTCTAAAATTAAGCTAGCGCAACTGATCGAGGTGGATTGAATATTCAAATGCTAACTTTAATAGAGAAGTACGCAGGTTAAACATTGCTGCGGCACAATCCAAGCACCCTCTATTGTGGATTTGCTTTTAACAAAAGTAGCCTTCTTTGAAAAGAAAAAAAAAGAGTTAGATCGATCACTAGTGGTTCTCTATCATATCGGTAGGTGTAAAATATTGCTGATATTAACAAAGACCTAACTACCTGGCTGAAAAAACTTAGTTTCACTGTAGAAGTCCTATCATTGATTCGATATGAGACAAGTAACATGACTGAACAATACATGATGCAGGAAGTTGTTGAATATTCGTCACTACCCATCAAGTGCGGACAAAGTCTTACATTGATATAACAAATAAAGTAGTAAACATATATATATATATATATATATATATATATATATATTTGCTTGCCTGGTAGAACTCCATTTTAAATATACCTTTGGTATTAATAAGACTTTTTGTAGACAACACACTTCATCAAATCTATGCTGGATAAACATTCCTTTTAGATTACTACAAGAATCTCTCTTAAAAAAGTTAACTTGATTATTTTTACTCAATAACGAAAATGACATCATATACGTTGTGATTTGGTCTTTAGATTGTGCTAGACATAGTTTCTTGAGCGTGTTTGTTTGGTGTTTTGTGACTGAGTTGTTTCTGGTTGTCTTCTAGGTGAGATGTGTTTAGTTTTAATTAGTGATTGGTTCCCGAGTTTGTTTGGTGGTTGTATTCTAGTCACATGTGCAGTGGTTTTCTTGGCCTGCTGTGCACTCAAAAAACTAGACCGGGACTTATGTTTTTTATCCTTCTATATAAGAAAACTTGTGGCAAAGGTTTTACCGTCCTTTCGAAAAAAATATATATAGGAATCTAATAAGTGTACATAACCTTGCACAAGTTGACAAAGTTTTTTGAACTAAGGCCTTGTTCAGTTCGCAAAAATTTTTGGATTTCGACACTGTAGCACTTTCGTTTTTATTTGACAAAACATTGTCCAATCATGGAGTAATTAGGCTTAAAAGATTCGTCTCGCGATTTACAGATGAACTGTACAATTAGTTTTTATTTTCATGTATATTTAATGCACCATGCATGTGCCGCAAGATTCGATGTGATGAGGAATCTTGAAAGTTTTTGTAACTAAACAAGGCCTAAAAATAGTTTGGGACAACTAAGCATCTATAGGTGAAATAAATCAAGATTTTATAAAAATAATGAGAAAATAAAGGTTTTGGCTTCAATTTTCCATGAATCATCAAGTCAACCTTATGTGGCCATAAACCTTTTGAAGGCAAACACCTGGTAAGGTAACAAACCAAACAACAAGAAATGAGTTGAACAACAGCTCAACTACGGGTTCGGGCATGATGGTTTGCAAATTGCAAGGCTATTGTAACAGCCATGCATATGCATAACACATCTCTTACACTTTCATCCTTGCTTTATTTAATAGGGTTAATTCGGAGGTATTATGATTAGAACACCAAGGATTATAAGCTAACATCACCTTGTAAAATTTTCAAGGCGATTTTCAACCCACCAACTACAACTCCACACGCTACATGAGGCAATTAATAACACAACCATTACATGCTTTTGTCGGGCTTGGGTGTTACATCTGTTGACTACGATGCATGTATTATAATCTCCTCACTGTTTATGTACTCTGGGTGCCATTGTCTAACCGAGAACAGTCAATTTTTGTGGAGACCGCAAATAAATTCGTCCCGTGAACATATTTTGCAACTAATTAAGTTATGCTACTCCACTAATTTGCTATCAGTAATCATGTATGTCTACTAGCTAGAGAGATCTGGCTAAAGATTTAGAGTGTTTGTCTTCTTATTCTGACAATTTGACTTCTCGTCGTTCGTCGATCATGTTGAATCTCCACCTTCTGTCAGTTAAATATAGTCCAAAATTAGCTGTACACACATTCAGTTTGAACATGCTGTTTTTTAATTGGGTAGCAACGTGCTCCATTTAATACTTTGTGCCTGCCCGGCCAGTTACATGATATAGTATTAATTGAAAATACTCCATTGTCGCATCACATACACATTGACAATTTTAAGTCGTAGTAGCTAGCTTGATGGTTTGCAGCATTATATACTTATGAGAACTGTCCTGTCGAGGCTAGCTGACTTGTTTAATTAATGCACTACAGACAACTACTGTTCATGGTTCAAAATTTAATTAGATAATTAAGCTCCACACATATATGTTTCACTGAATAGCAAACTCATACTGTGCTAAAATAAAGCCCATGTCAAGCTAACTAGGCCAGTTTTAGCCTTTATTTGCTCAATCAAATTAAAGAGGGGACACATACATATCTAGCTAACTTATGTTCCACTAACTGCATGCATGGCAAAAGCAATGGCGGCAGAGATAATCATATATATGGATCTATATATAGGGTGCTGCAGGCACACTACTACAACATCTACTACTGTACTGGTCAAAGTGCATGTAGTATTTTGCTTGGCCGCATCCTCCCACTAATAACCCAGCAAGAAAACAGCAATGCATGTACATGAATATGACCTAAGCATGTAGGGAACCCTAACCCTAACCTAACCTAATGATCTCTTCTAATTGGCACCAAATCATGGAGAGGGGGTAGCCCAAGACCGCCAGACCAGCCATATTCCAAGCTGGACTCTAGCTAGACAAGAGTGGCACTTTGGAATAATTCATTCAAGCCACCCATATGTACAAGACATTGAGTAGTCCCACATGCCCCCCACTTAAGGCCTTGTTTGGATGTTGTCGGATTCATTTTAATCCATGTGTGTTGGTGTAGATTGAGGTGAAATTTAGTTCAAATTCCACTCCAATCCACTTCAACACATGTGGATTGATGTGAATCCGACTACATCCAAACAAGACCTAAACCGAAAATTGTCTCAATGCACACACGCGCGCGCACACACACACACCCAATGACCCAATGTCACCACTTTGGCCTAGGGCTAATATAATAATCCCCAACTTGCCCCCACTAATACTATAAACTAATCCCCCCCCCCTCCCCACTTGCGTGCATAAGCATCAACGATAACCCTTCTCTCTCAAGGAAATTAAAGCAAGCACGCTCCTATATACGTCACTTCACCAAATGACCCGCGAGTGACTGACACATGGGCCCCAAAGACGGCTAGACCCCACATGTCATTGCGTGGCACACATACTATACTAGCTGGGCCATGCATGCATCTTGCTGCCCATCACCCTCCTCCTCTCTCTCCCTCTCTCTCTCTCTAGCTCCTGTATGTATTATATTTCTTCCTTCCATCAACTCCAATGACCAGCACTAACCTATCCCTTTCTCGATCGCCTTCTTTTGCCATCATCCATCACTTCCTCCCTCCTTCCTCCTTCCCCACATTGGGTTTGGGGTTCCATTCCAGTCCAGCATCGACGACCTCCTCCTTCGTCCGTCCTGCACCTCCCATCCATCTCTGGCCGGCCCTTTTTCTCCGTTCCTCTCCGTCCCACTCATCCACCAAAGCAAGCTGCTGCTTTCCCCTCCCAAAATATAATCCATCCGATCCACATGAACAATAAGCACCACCATCAGCAAGCAAGTATCAGCATAAATTAACCAAGGAGAGAGAGTGAGTGAGAGAGAGAGAGAGAAATTAAAAAGAAACATACAGCAAGCAGCAGAGAGCTTCAGCTATAGCACCCTTTTCGTCTCCCCCCGGCCACACATCCCAGAAACCATTCTTTACTCCCCTCCAAGAAAACAAGCACCACACAAACCCTAAAGAAATTCATCCTCTCCTCGCTCTCGCCGTCTACTATTTTCATCATCACCACCACCACCGTACCACTTCTTCTACTCGCGCCGCCGAATTATTAATATTATCGGTACTGTTATGTAGCCAATATTTTTACTTGCGACTTATTTGCTACTATACTCTCCTTACTCAACTTATAATTAGCTCTTCTCCTACCCTAGAAAGATGGCAGGCCTGGATTTGGGCACAAGCTCCTACCTTCACCAGCAGCACCAGCACCACCACCAGGTGCCCCTCCACCTCCACCACGACGACGGCGTCGGCGCGGGGGGCGGCGGCTCTGACGATGGCCAGGACTCGCTGTCGCCGGGATCAGGCGGCGGCGGTGGGGGTACGCCCAGCTCCGCCGGAGGCGCCGGAATCGGCGGCGGGGAGATCGTCGCTCGCCGCCCGCGCGGCCGCCCGCCGGGCTCCAAGAACAAGCCCAAGCCGCCCGTGATCATCACCCGGGAGAGCGCCAACGCGCTGCGGGCGCACATCCTTGAGGTCGCCGCCGGCTGCGACGTCTTCGAGGCGCTCACCGCGTACGCGCGCCGCAGGCAGCGCGGCGTCTGCGTGCTCTCGGCGGCTGGCACCGTCGCCAACGTCACGCTGCGCCAGCCGCAGTCGTCCCAGACGGGACCGACCTCGCCGGCCGTCGCGACGCTCCACGGCAGGTTCGAGATACTCTCCCTCGCTGGCTCCTTCCTCCCGCCTCCGGCCCCGCCGGGGGCCACCAGCCTCGCGGCCTTCCTGGCTGGGGGCCAGGGGCAGGTCGTCGGTGGTAGCGTGGCTGGCGCGCTCATCGCCGCGGGGCCGGTCGTCGTCGTGGCCGCGTCGTTCAGCAACGTCGCCTACGAGAGGCTGCCGCTCGAGGACGGCGACGAGGTGGCCCCTCCACCGCCTGCGGGGGGCGACCAGCAGCAACCCGGTGTGCCGTTTGATCCCGCGGCCGCCGCCGCCGCTGGCGGGCTTCCCTTCTTCAACCTGCCGATGGGGATGCCGCCAATGCCGATGGACGGCCACGCCGGCTGGCCGGCTGGCGCCCCTGGCGGCGGTGTCGGGAGGCCGCCCTTCTCTTGACGGATCCCTCATCGATCTATCGGCAAAGTGCACGCGCGCGAGGACGTGGACTACTGCGTGTACAACAACCAAGTAGCATCTCTTTCTCTCTGTCTGCCTTCCGCTTCATTCCCTTGTTCGTTCTCTCTTTGTGCCGCCATTGTTGTGATCTCTATCTCTGTCTGATGTTTTTTTTATGTTAACCTGTATGGGACTTGATTGTGTTAATTCTTGATCAGTTGAGTGTCACTGTTAATTTGAACTATGTGTTGTGACTTGTGAGGACATGCACTCATAAATTGGTCAAAATTTGTTTTTTTTATGTCCCGGGAGTCAAATGTTCAAGGTAACTTTAGTACCAACAACAATGTTATTACACAGGATACATAAATTCTTGTGGGAAACCAAAGCTTTGTTGTGTTGTCTGTCGGTGGCACTCCTCTTTGTTTGCAAAGATCAGTTGTTGATCTCTTTGTTTGTTTGTTTGTTTGTTTTTCTTTTTCCTATATCAAAGGTTCACTACTACTTGTTGGTTCATGTTGTTTAATTTGCTGGTTTCATGGTTACATATCTTTTATTTATATTGATGTTTGCAATCAGTAGGTTTGCAAAAAAAAATATTTCTTGCAAAGGATCCATATATAACTCTTCATATATAATACTGGACACATCTCTTTGTTTCTTTATTTTTCTTGCGTGTAGAATTTTACTGTTTCTTATATAGCTACCAGCTTTCTGCAATTCTACAAGTATGGTGTTCCTCACAAGCATTGCGCAAAGTAGAAGCTATGTATCCTCCTTATTGTTCTCTTTATTTTCTCAACTTTTAGCATATTAACTAGAGAGCTATATTAACTATATTAACCTCTGGATACATCATTGGAGAAAGGGATCAGTTGATTTATTTTTTTTTTTAGAGCATGGGAATCCCCGTAAATTCTAAAGAGCGAATAATGAAACAAAGTACATGCAAGAAGGAAGAGAATTAGAGAAATATGTTGTGTTTAGTTGACTCAATCATTTATTATTTCCTTAGATTGGGTGAGACCATTGCTTATTTTTCTTGCTCAAAAGATTTGTAGGGTACAGATAGATTATTAACTAAAGAAATGAAAATGATTTGAGTTTTTTAGCACTACATATAGTAATTAAGAAACAATTGTTGTTCAAGAATGTGTTCAGGTAATTATAATTGTCCTCAACAAAATTGTAGCCCAGGGAGGAACAGGTACGATAAACTAATCTGTAAATAACAAAGGTGCTACTTGGAGTTTATATATCCATGAACGAATTTGCATAGTTCTTGCTAGTGATTACTACTCCCTCCGCTGCGATTTAACTGGCGTGTTCTGGTTTTTCGTTTTGGCCAACAACCAAGCGTCGGATGCACTAGTTTTGGCTGCGTGGATGATTAATTGTGAGGCTGAGTTAAAATGAGACTGTTTTCTGTAAAATTCCTTGGTATATGGAATCAAGCTCCTCACGCCAGCTAAAACTGAACGGAGGGAGTGTAGTACTCAACTGTGCATGACTTTTGAAGTACCTCATTATATTGAAAACTAGAACTAGCGTAATTAGCTTGTAGGCGTGCTAATGCCCAATTCATACTGGAAATGATCTAAGATACAAGAAAGAATACAACTTGGAACATATATATGTAAATGTGCGTAGTATATCCAACTATCACATCTATAAATTTAGCAGTTCACTTTAATTGTATAGCATATATAGCTTCAAATTTGGTGGTGGTATTCTAACACATGTTGATTAAGATGAAATTGTTGAATTCCCATCAATTTCTGGGTTTCTGTAATACCCGATTTTAAAGATAAAACCAGATATGCACTATATGTGAGTCTTAGAAGTCAAATCTCACATATAGCTACAAATAAAGGGTAATATCAAAAGACAATGCATAAATATATAACGTACTTAGTATAAAAGGGATAACCTTTGATAGCAACAGCGGATAAACAACTCCAAACTTCGGGTATTAACTTCACTCTACAGGATCCAACTGACTGGTTGATCACAAGCCTAAACTTCTCCTGAAGGGTGGGGGAAATAGCAAGAGTGAGTCCATGTCGAACTCCACAAGTATAGCAACTAGATTGTATAGCTCC
>Ga0182004_10004583_pt1 | contig 11156 bp, 10 predicted proteins | sample Sormic07211540_1_FD_120479 | JGI IMG/M metagenome (GOLD analysis project Ga0182004, IMG submission 120479) | Endophyte microbial communities from Sorghum bicolor roots, Mead, Nebraska, USA - 072115-40_1 MetaG | ecosystem: Host-associated > Plants > Roots > Unclassified | place: USA: Nebraska...
ACTTTCGTTTGTATTTGACAAAAATTATCCAATCATGGACTAACTAGGCTCAAAAGATTCGTCTCGTCAATTTCGACCAAACTGTACAATTAATTTTTATTTTCATCTATATTTAATACTCCATGCATGCGTCTAAAGATTCGATGTGACGGAGAATCTGAAAAATTTTGCAAAATTTTTTGGGAACTAAACAAGGCCAAAGTACAAAAACTTTTCAAGATTCCCCGTTACATCGAATATTTAGACGCATACATGGAGTATTAAATATAAACGAAAATAAAAACTAATTGCACAATTTAGTCAAAATTTACGAGACAAATATTTTGAGCTAGTTAGTTCATGATTGGACAATAATTACCACAAAGGCACAAACAAACGAATGTGCTATAATGTCGCGAAAAAATTTGAACTAAACAAGGCCTTATGGTACAACAAATAATTTAGTGCTTCTTTGTTCAATAAAATAACAACAAATGATAGTAGTATTAAAGCAAATAAATTCAAGCAAATACACTTTACGATCAAACAAAATATGTTTCACAGATAACGATTCCAAAATAAAATAATAGATGATGGTTCCAAAACAAGATATGTTTCACAGATGCGTCGACGTGATAAAGACAACGCGCGCCGGGGATAGATGGATCACGCGACGGGGATAGATGGATCAGTAGTTGTTGGTTTGATGTATGGGTAGTTGAGGTGTGGGCCTTTTTTTAATTTGGCAAGCCCAAATAGCAAACTATTGGAGATGGTCATTTTTTTCACTTGCCAAAACTTTTAGCAAAGTGTCAAAACTCAAAATATGGCAAACAACTTTTAACAAACTGTTGGAGATGCTCTAAAGTTAGAAAACAAGGACTTTGGGGAGTAAAATTTAGGATACTCTTAGATGAGATTGCTAAAAGGCACATGAGGGGCTAACCCACTGACGCGATGTAGTTGAGCATAAATACAACACATTGCCATGGATCAATACTACCGATGGCTGGGGCACCGTTGTTGCGCCTTCGCCTTCTTCCCAATACCGCGACCACTCATCGGTTGGGGTCGGCGGTGGTTGCTGCGCGCGGTTCGAGAGGACTCGGCGACGGCGATGGCGGATCAGTGTGGGGATGATGAGGCGGTGCGGCGGCGAACGTGGCTGGGTGATGAGGCAGCAACGGCGGTGGCGGCGGCGGATGCACCCGCTTGGGCGGGTCGCTGCCCTGATGCGAGTGTGCGGGCGGCGGGGATACTACTGGCTGGGGCCGGCGTGAGAGGATAAGGTTGGGGAAAAAATTTCCCCTCGCTTGCTACGCCTCTTCCATTACGCGCTCTTTTTTCACCCTTCTATCTCTGATACATGGGCCACGACAGCATTTGGACCGCGCGTGCAAATGTAGAATCTTGGCTCTGGGGTTCCCTGTCGGTGTGCAGAAACTTCCCCCTCGGTACAGTAAAACGCAGGGGAAAGTTGAGAAGCTCGTGACGGAGCTATGCAACCGAGAGGGATGGTTTACACCGTCATTGTTATCCTTATCTTTAACACAACTGCTATAGAGAAAAGGATTTCATCCTGCCCTCTCACTCCCTAGGGAGGAGAAAAATCCACAAAACCAAAAAACTTACATAAAGAAACCATAACCTTAAAGACTCAGTGTACTAAACTTATTAAAATGCTAGATCCCCACTCTCTCAGCCCTTTGGCGATATACCAAAGGGGGACAGAGGGGGACCAGAGCGATGATGAAAGTAGAGGGCGGCAGCTCTCTAAGCCATGAGTCGCGACTCACGAGCCGTGAAACCCTAATGGTGGTTGTTGATTTTCCACCATTGTGGACCCTACTCATACAGTCGACCGCGCCGTATACTTGGCCAAATGGGCGGCTCGGCCCTGGCACTATACGATACTATGCGGCACTGTGTCTATCGTGTCGTGCCGTCTCGGGCCATCGTGCCAAACTCTCGGCCCAGGCACGGCACTATGGCTCCTTAACCGTGCCGTGTTGTGCCGATAGACACGGTGGCCCATCGTGCCCGTGCCGGCCCGTGGCTTCGGGAGAAGTCGAGAAGCTCACTGCGCCCTGCCTCAAGGAGAAGACGAGCACCACCACTGTCGTATAGTCAGACGGGAGAAAGAGTGGCCGCAACAAGGATGCGTCTGCGCCGCCGACTAGGGAGTTAGGGTTTGGAAGAGTTGTGTGATGTTTATATACATGGCTTAGAATACATTCAATGGTCATAATCTATTCTCAAAGCATCAGAGCGTTGTGCGAGCCTATTAACCGTGCCGTGCCCGTGCCGGCACTGCGGGCTGAAGTTGCGGCCCAGGCATGACACTACCACCGGGCCGTGTCGTGCTTAGACCGTGCTTTTTAGTGTCGTGTTTGGGCCGGCCCATCGTGTTAGTGACAGATGGAAATCTATATATACCGCGCCGTGGCCCATTTGGATCTATCTGTACTTCTTGAAATGGTGGACCTGCTCACAGCTCACGTAGTCAACTTAGGATTGGTCTGTAGTCCCGAGAATGTAGGCTTCCATCCGGGCTACTCCTATTTAACTAACCTAACCGGTCCCCAGATGAGAGATCTAAATCTAAGTAGCCTCGGCGGCGGGGGACCGGTGCCGTCTCAAGCAAACGCGCCGCCCGGATCCATCCTCGATCGGCCATGAACCTTGTTACGGGGTCGGCGACGGTGGCGTACTACGGCCTATACATCTACCACCCCATCGGCGGCTACCCGCACGTGGTTCTCCCGCCCAGCACCATCGAGTCCAACGTCTTCGCCGCCGGCCCCCACTACTGGTCCGCCCGATTCGTATGCCAGACCTACGGCGGCCACCCATCCCTGTCCATGAGCCTGCAGCTCTGCTCCAGGGGCGTCAGCGTCAAGGCGTCCTGGGAGCTCAGCGTCATCGACCCACGATGCCGCTCCCTGCTCCCGACTAAGCTCTACGGTACGCCGCCGCTGTATTTTGAGGAGTCGGTGAACATGAGCTGGGACCTGGACTATGTCTTCCTAAGCGACCAGTGCTTTTGGTATGTCGATGGCGACAGTGGCCGGCTCGTCTTGCTGATCACGGTCACCGTCTTCCCAGACGACGACGATCCCGAGACGACGACAATAGGCAAGCAGATTGACGACGTGCCGCCGTCGGACATGCTGGACCAGTTCGGCGAGATCTTCGAGACCAGGGAGGGCGCGGATGTCACCTTCTCCGTCGACGGCGAGCTCTTTCCGGCGCACAAGATCGTGCTCGCCATGCGATCACGCGTCTTCAAGGCGCAGCTCTATGGGGAGATGAAGGAGAGCGTGGCGGGGGCGGCGCAGCCGATTGAGATCAGCGCCATGACAGCCGACACGTTCAGGGCTTTGCTCCGTTACATCTACACCGACGCTTCGCCGGCGAGCAGCATCGTGGATCAACAAGACGAGGAGGAAGACGGCAGCCATGGCAATACTACAAAGGTTTGGGAGCTGCTCACCGCCGCAGACCGTTACAGCGTGGAGCGGCTGAAGCTCATCTGCGAGCGCATTCTTTGCAAGAGGATCGATGTCGACAACGTGGCGGATACGCTGGGGCTGGCTGATCGACACCACTGCGGCACGCTCAAGGATGCCTGCATCGACTTCATGACCACTTCGTCTAGGATGGACCAGGTAAAGAAGACCCAAGGGTTCTTGCAGCTAAAACATTCCCACCCTCTTCTTTTGGTGGAAGTGTTAGAGAAGTCAAGCAAGTTTTAAAACTACGTAGCTACTAGCTAGCAAAACTTTTTGGACGGTTCCCAAGTTCCATCCACTTGATCGATCAGACAATAGAATGGAGAGAGTATTATATTAGCTAAGAATAAATTAATACTGTGCGTTGCTACAGTTATATATTACATATCATTTTTTAGTTGAACTGAGTTGTTTGACTATAATTGTATCCATTTCATTCTACCCTGTCTTTGAAGGTGCTCATATAGGTATGATTTGTGTGCCTGTGTTTGTATAGATGAGTGTGTATGTATATATTGTGATGATTGTCTAGTATGGAATGTAGGTACAATTTGCGTGCGTGTATTTGTATAGATGAGTGTGCGTGTATTGTGATCAGAGTGCAGCCCAACAAGGCCTTGAGTGGATGAAAATAAACCACGGCCACTGATGTGGTCATTAAGGGCATAACTCATCAGTTTCTTTCTTCCTCCTTTCTCTCATGACATGGTTCATTTGTCCCGTACCTATTTAACTATATACTAGGTGACTGTCTGTGTGTTGCAATGGGACAACATAAATTTTTAGAAGACATTTAGTATTGTTCGAGAATCATCACAAGCCAAAATGAACACTGGGGGGTTTATGTCTTTATGTTGCTAGATGTTTGCATTTTTTTTCAAGAAAAGTTCTTACTAAAACATGTAATCCATGTTTTGCCCAAAAACCTTGTGGTTTCTGAAAAGGTTCAAAATTGAGCAATATTATTATTTTTTTATTGTCATACACAGAATGTTCGTTTCCTACATGTGGCAAGAAACCCAGCCACCCATCAGCTGAGTTCCTAAATGGAAAAGAGGGAAAAAAGGAGGAAAAAATTGTCGAGTTGCATCGATATCTAGAGCTCTTCTACATAGAACCATACAAACAAAATTGTGAATCATGTGCCATGGAATAACTATTTTGGAACGTCAGAGGAGCCAAATGTTCTCTAAAAAAGAACAGAGGGTGAATACACCGCAATATCTATATCTAATATTTCTCTAATATTAAAGAGGCAAAATTTCAGTTAAAATTTTCGTCTGGTTAAAATTTTTGTCTGCCCTCTCCCTGCTTTGTAAGACTGGCCCACACAAATTTCTCGAGGCCCAACAAATTTTCTGGCTACCAAAGCACCAGTCATCGGAGGCTTTTTTTTTCAGCCCACTCGCTCACGTGAACCCACACCCTATATCCAGCCTGCTTGCGGCCCATTTCACTGGTCCATAGGCCTAGAAACAGAAAAAAAAAGCTGACGCCAAAAACAAGCACAGCAGGGATCGAACCGATGGAACCTTGGTCTCTAACGCCCCGTTTGATTCACCTTGCTAGATTTTAGCTAGCTAAAATTATTTTAGCTACTCTTAGATAAATAATAGAACTAAACTATTTTAGCTTATTTTTAGTCAATGTGTTTAGAACTTTAGTGACTAAAGTGACTAAAGTTTAGCTATCTAAAATTTAGCAAGGGAAACCAAACAGGAGAGTATTGAGAACACGAGGCTGACCACCAAGCTACATGAGCTTAATAGCTATTTGTCAATTCTTTTTCTATTTGTGTTTGAGAACCGAGAACTAAAGAACAAATTGATGACAGGATCACGCAAGAGAGTCATAGAGTAAAAATCTATTCCTAGCCATTATAAGCCATGGCAACTTTCCTAGTTTGCGTTTTACTTATTTCTTCCAGATTGAGACTCTTTTTTTTTTGCCATAGAAGACCAACAGAGGATCGAAACGCGAGCCAACACTTTGTTGGCCACAAAAAATTCTGATACTTTTTTTCCCAGTTCCTGCAGTCATGTTTTTTTATTTATCATGTTCACACGTTCAACTAAATATAGAAACAAATAGATTAATAATAATGTTTTTTTATCTGATTCTTTTTCCTAGTTATATTTCCTTATTTATCATGTTCACACGTTAAACTAAATGTAGAAACATATAGATAAATAATTATAATAAAAATAAAAAATAAAAACAACAAAATATATAGGCTTTGGACTTCATACCATTCACTGATGAGAAATAAATATTTCTGCCACCAAGTTATTAATGTATTAAAAACAAAACTCATATTATTATAACCTAATTTAGTCTATGGTCATCAAATTATGAAATTAGATCTTGAGTAGTTTGTTATCACTAAATAAATGTGCCACTAGCAAGTATGCACAAGTGCTATCGCTGAAAACGATGTAGAAAATCGAGGGTGGATCATCATACATAGTAGCCCTTGATATCAATAACTAATTCCACACTAACTTGAATTATAGATTTTTAGTGTGTTCAAAAGAATTCATGAAATTTGATACTTAATTATATTAGCATATTAATATTATAAAAAAAATAAACTTAATTATATCCACGAGCAAATATTTTTTGCTTAGCAATGTGAGAAAAATTAAGTTTATCGAAACCTTCTTTTCATTTGATACAAGCTTAGTTATACATTGTGATATTATTGCCAACATTTGCTTATAATTTGGATTTTGTCACAAAATTAAGTATAGTAGCTCTCAAATTTTATAATAAAAAGAGAAAAACTGTATAAGTAAATATGTGATATTTTTTCTCCCGTTGCAATGCACGGGCATGTTTGCTAGTATAAAATAAGACCAATACTCATTAACAACACAAACGTATATAGTCATAGGCACATCAGCAACACAATTGAGCACAACTTGTTTCAACTGAACTTTGATAAATGGTACATAGTAACAAAACTCAGGCCTACGAAACCACAAAAACAAGTGATGAACCGAGGATTAATAATACCCATAAAGGTTCACATTGGTGCCGCTGAACATGAACTCGTTGAAATGCTTTCCCCAGTCATAGTCTCACTATTAAGAGGATGTCGAAAAAACTCATCAATTAGTTTATCATAAAAGAAATAACCATCTGCTCGTGACAGTGCACCTGCTCCTCGATAACATCATCTATCAACTCTGCCCATCGCCGCTGCTGCCCATGGGCTGGTGTTGTTCTTCCAGGTACATCTATATATAAGATCGATCATCAGTTGTTCCACTTTCTCAACCTGCAAAATATTTACATGGTGACAATATTGTTGCAACTATAATATAACTGTTTTCATCATTATCGTTCTATGTAACTATAATAGATTATTTTTCCTATTTGGCAGTTTTATGTAACAGCTTAGCTCAGACATTTTTTTAATTTTTATCATTGCTCAAATTGTGGCATTGTTAATGGATCACCAAATTAAGCGGCCATTGCTACCTCCCCAATAGAGATCACTACAGTTGTCTCAAGCCCTCAAGGATGCATAAATTCCTCCCCTGTTACTTCTCACCTCGAGTTTGAGGTTAACGATGTTTAGACTTTAGAGCCCAATTGTTAGCCCATAATTGAAATTGTGATGCAATTCTGGCACATAAGGTTGCTACTTCTCTGGTCGGATCTGGATACCTCTACACGAGGGACGACAAATCCTCCACCAAAAAAAAAAAAGAGACATGGGGATGACAAATCAGAAAAGTTCCAAAAACAAAATCAGATTTCATCAACCGAGGAAGAGAAACTTGCCATTTTGGGCGGCGGCTAACCAATTTTGACGAAAAATAATAGTAACTGGACCGCCACCGATCTTGGAGCACCGCCGGCAGGAGCACGGTAGCAGGACAGGGATGTGAGAGCAAAACAAGAGTAATTTAATTGCCTTCGTTGCTGTCTTGATCCTCTGCTTCCGATCTTGGCTTCTATTTTTGGGTAGGAATGCCGGAATGCATACTCAAGTGGTTCCTGTCAGGCGTCAGCAGAGGTAAACAAGAGATTGCCCTCGATTTTTAGGAACAGGAGATTGCATGGAAAAGGAAAGAATTACCGAACGGCGAGCGGTGCAAGCCGTGCTGCAGAGGATCGAGTGTGCTGGTCGATCGAGTGTACCTGGGCTGCTAGCTAGGTCTGCGGGCTCTGCGCCAGAGATTCGATGCAAGCGGCCGGGACCATCACCGCCGGCCGACGTGAGCGACACCGACCACCACGTCGCCTTCGCGTGCCGCCGCGCAATCCTGGAGGGCGCCAGCGGAGGGTGACCTCGTGGTGGCCATGGCGCGGCGGCTGATCCGACACTGCCTCGACTCGCACCGCAAAGCCAGAGCGAATCGCGCGGAGGAGATCGATGGCAACGCACGCGGAAGAGATCCCAAGGTGTGGTCGACGGAGGGCGGATGAAAACTGTTTGGCACACACTTCCTTTGTATGTTGCTTCGAGATAGTTAATATTTTATACTAAAAATACATGAATCGTAAAATAAAATGAAAATAATATAACAATTAAATATCAATATTAAAATCATATTTAATAAAAACAAAGTTTATAAAATTAACAGTCATATGTGTAATACTATACACAGGTTCAAGTATATACTTGCTTAGCTAACACATGAGCGACTCAGTTACATCATAGAAAAATTTACAAAACATGAGCTAATCTCCCTGAATTGCCCTGATGATTGGAGCAATCCATGATTGTTGGTTGGCGCCCTCCTTCCATAACTTCACAAACTCTTGGCTATCAGTCTCCAGGATAAGTTGCAGCACCCCTTGTCTCACGCTAGAGCAGCACCATCCCCGCAAGCCAAAAGCTTCCAGGTCAATGCATCAAAGCCATGGGGGTACCACCTCTCACCCGTGCTCCAACAAAGAGACCTGGGTCATTTGAGAGAACCACCCCGGACACTCTTGTCCTTGTTCTAGATAGAAGGCCACATCCGTGTTGCACTTGAGCTAACCCTCCCGTTGTGGGCGCCATTGCTGCACAGGATTCCCGTTCTTCTTCGAGCTCATTAGCTTTGTTCAGGTTCCACAAGTCAAAAGTTGTGTCAAGTGACCAATCGAACCATAACATTAACCGGTATATGAGTATCACAGTGTCATCGCTAGTTCCACTATTTTAGGTGGGGACTCATCATCCCCTGGTCGTTGCATAAAAAACATCCAAAATTGAAACACAATGTATCTACCATTGAACTTGGAAATCAAACTAATAGGTAATAACAAAAAAAAAATCTACAATTCATTCCACTAAGCTAAAACTAAAGTTTAGATGGATATGCCAAAATAGGAAGTCAACAATGACGTTCACATCCTTTTAGCCGATGACAAGATTAAGATTAGAAAAGACATGAAGTGTTTGGGTTTCGAGCTGCTTACCTAGAAAAGCAAGATCAGACAAAATATTGTCTATTTATGAACTAAAAAATAATTAACACTTTGTAGCAACAAAATACACTCACAGTAAGAATTAGGCCTTGACGATCAAATATAGTGCCCATTGAATCAAGCACATGTATCTCGTATTCTTTGGCATTAACCACGACAATATACCAGTGGGTGTGTTCAATGTTTATTGGAATAAACACCTAAATAAGCATTGTACATATTGCATTAGACAAGGATATATTTTGTATACAGCAATAAATCATAATATAAATTGATTTTTACCATGTCATGGTCCAGGTACAATAAAACCCTTTGCTCAATGGTGCTAACTCTATTCTTGTCATGAATGGAATATAGCTCCTCTATTTTAATTTTATCATCACCATCCCTCTTGGCGATACCGGAGATAAGAGAATTCTCTAGGAGGACCTTACCACAAGGCCTCAACTTCAGATGATATTGAGCCCTTATAAGGTAATGTATGCATTTATGACCTACACAAGTTAACAGGAACTGTAAATATTTGGAAAAATATATTTCATATGTTACAAGTAATGGTATGAACTGGTCATCTAAAAATGCTATGATCTGAACATTTAAAAATGCATTCAGCTAAGAAAGGAACTCCATGTTCATCCTGTCTTTGAAAGCATCATCGATGAGCACAACTTGTTCCTTTCTAGGTTTTAAGGGATTTTTTAATAGGTTCAATAATGTCAAGATCAGCCTGGTTGCAAACATAATCTATGAAAAAAAGTTGTGTAAGGAAGACGACACGTGTGAAAAAGGGAAAACAATTACCTTCCAGGATAGCCACAATTGAAGCTGATTTTTCTGATTTACTATCCGGTGATGTCTCTTTAGATTCAATTAATGGAAGTCCATTATCTTTTTTCTGTATTATTAAGCATCTCTTCTTGGTTACCATCACATTTTTGCTACAAAAAGCAACTTGTCCCAAAATATAGTGAGTTCATGACATCATAACAAACAGTGGAAGTTTATCTTTCAAGACAAGATCAAGTTTAGTACGGTTTACCTTTGGGGCAAAACATTTGTGGTACTGTTACTATTGTGGCTCTTTTTCCTCCTATTTTGCAAAATTCTGACCATAAAGCACGAAAGTAGATTAATCATCAATTTTTTACATACTGATGAGGTCACAACAGGTCAAGGAGATAAGGAAATAGTATTTATTAACAGAAGCAAACTTATGAACATTGTAGTAAGCCATTCTATCAACAATGAATTTTGACTTATTGAGAGCTCTAGAAATCTTTTTGCAGGTGATGGTTTATGACTATATGCTATCAACAGTGAATTTTGACTTTTCGCATTTGATTTTTCTATCGCAAAATTTCTTTCATACATACTGATTTTAGGGTTTGCTAGGTATGAGACCAGGCTGCTGATGGGTATCATTAGATTATGGACCAAAAAGTATTTACAAGAACACACACACAACAACAAACTAAACAGACATACAGGTTGAAAACAATGAAATGGAGGAAATTATATGTCTAAATTTTAGTTGTAAGAGATTAGTCATTCTTCGTATTTTAAGAACACCTAAAAATACGGATGTGGATAGAAAAAGACTGATTTCTATTTTTTAAGTGCCGGTAGATAACAAGTAAACTGATTTCTATTTTGTTGGCCATAGAATAAGAATGGATCAACTTAATATATTTAAACTTCATCAATAATAAAACTTTATATAACTAAGTTCTTCTATTATTATGGCAGACAACCTCTTTGCCGAGTGTCGAGTGTTTTGCCGAGTGTCGGAAAAAACACTCGAGCCTTCTTTACCAAGCGTATACACTCGGCAAAGAAGCCTCTTTGCCGAGTGTTTGTAACACCCAAAAAACTGATTTCCAATTAATAGGATTTAATTTAATTTAATTTAATTTAATTAAGTATTTTTGTGGGCATTTAATTTAGTGAATGAATAATTTTTGTTGAAAATAAAATTTAGCATAGGATTAGTAACCTTGACTGTGCATTCATGCTAGAGCATATTTTACTTTGTGTTGATTTACCTTGGCTAGAATTTAATTGCATTCAAAACTCTCTTTAGAAAAGGCTTTGGAAAATAAAATAGAAAAGGAAAAAAAAGAAATGCACACCCCTCTCCCCCCCGCCGGGCGTGGCCCCGCCCCCCCCCCCCCCCCCCCCCCCCCCCCCCCCCCCCCCCCCCCCCCCCCCCCCCCCCCCCCCCCCCCCCCACCCCCCCCC
>Ga0182004_10004584_pt1 | contig 11156 bp, 7 predicted proteins | sample Sormic07211540_1_FD_120479 | JGI IMG/M metagenome (GOLD analysis project Ga0182004, IMG submission 120479) | Endophyte microbial communities from Sorghum bicolor roots, Mead, Nebraska, USA - 072115-40_1 MetaG | ecosystem: Host-associated > Plants > Roots > Unclassified | place: USA: Nebraska...
ATATATATATATATATATATATTACGAGCTCTTTTACCCATTTAGCTAAGAAGGAATAGATACAGAGTGGATAATAAATCGATATGAAAATCATAAGTTGCCCCGTAAACCGCTAGTAATCATGAATATCTCCTTCTTCTTTTTTTTTGAAACTGCGAATATCTCCTTCCCTAACCTAAGATCCCAGAAAGAAAATCTAAGAGGATCCTATGAAGAATGTGATCATAAATCTGTAATAGAGTCCGACCACTACTTAAGTAAAAAGGATTTTTGACTTCTCATATATAGAAAGAGACTACTATGAAACCTTCACTGGACCGATCTTATTGACGAAATAATAATCACCATGATCATGCATTGGACTTGGACGTGCGTGTTGCCTGTTCGATGGCAACGATCCGATCTATTTTTATTTTATACAGTAATAATGAAAAAAATAAAAACGTTCAGACCTAGCAATGCGAAACACATGACAGCATTTCAAAATTCTCAAAAAAAAAAAAGAATGAAAGAAAGAAAGAAAGGTGCATCAGCATTCCCTCCCGACCTTTGGGTTTCCATCAAGTTCGACGTCAGTCCCCGCGGGGAACTTGGGAACACCACACAGATCATTGGCGGCGGCGTCGACGCGACGGAGGCTCACAAGATTGGTGGCGTCCGGCAGTGGCCCGAAGAAGGAGTTGTGATCCACGCGGACCTCCACGAGGTTCTCCATTCCTACGATGAAATTAACTTTCCCGCTGAGCTCGCTGGCGCCGTCGTCGCGGTTGAGCTGGGCGCCGACGTCGAGGAAATTGATCTTGCTGTTCTTCCCAAAGTCCGGATCTATGACCCCCCACAGCTTGTTCCTCGCCAGCGACAGGCTCTCAAGATCCGGGAACAAGCTGGCGTTGCCAAAGAAGTCGGGGAAGGCCTGGTACATGTTGACGTTGTTGGCCGAGAAGCTCCGGAGGCGGGAGCAGGTCAGCACGTCGTCCTGCATGACCATCGGATTGGCCATGTCGTTGTCGTCGATGGCGAACGTCTCGAGCGCGGGGAACGCGGAGAAGAAGCCGTCGGGGATGTCTACGAATTTGGTCGAGCGGAGGTCGATGGTGCGGAGGCCGGCGACCGGCGGGCGCAGCTGGGGTAGCGCGAGGCCGCCGCCGACGTCGTTGAAGCTGAGGTCGAGCTCCGACAGCGACGTGAGCAGGCTGAGGTTGGCGGGGTAGAGCATGCCGGAGAGCCCGCCGCGGCTGGCGTTGATGGAGACGACGCGGCCCGTGTCGTCGCAGCGCACGCCGGACCATGTGCCGCCGCATGGGTCGGGCGAGCGGACTCCCCAGCCGAGCGACTTGGCGGCGCCTGTCGAGTTCGCGATGGATTGCATGGCCGCGGCGTCATCGGCGTTTGTCGGCGCAGCGGCAGCTGTGCGCCAGGTGGGGACGCCGCCGACGAGGACGACGAGGAGGAAAACTACAGTCCACGACATGCCGCCGCGGCCGTGCGGTGTGACTGATCGATTATGGCGACTGAGCAAGGAATTCGCATCCGCCCTATTACCGTGAAAGATTACTTAACTTTCACCGCAAACCAAATCTGGTAAGAATCACTTGATATTTGGAATGACGAGATGACGTGTTTAATAGATTCTGGTACGGGATTAGTGTGTACATATATACTATATCTACCTTGGTAGTATGGAAGAAAATCCTACTGCCCCTTGCCCTTTTGACTTTTTTTTTGAATTTCGAATGTTGCTGATTTGAACTCAATCTGTACTAGAATCGGTCAAATGCAACGGAATAATGAGCCCCAGTCATATCTCGTGTAACACGTACTGATTTCGTCATAACTAGTGATAGTCACGACTAATAAAGTGGCATTCCTCGAGAGAGAAAAAATGATGAATAATGCCCTAAGCGTTGAATGACTTGTCATGTAGAGTATACGATTTTTGTCGTACATAACTACATAAGCAATTCAAAATAGTATCTCCCAGATGTACAGCTATTCTTCGGCACTTGCAGAATGATATGTACCATCCAGAGCAAATCTGTTCAATGCCGCAAAGCATCCAAGTCCAAAGGTGACGCAAGTGGCAAAGTACAATTGCAAAGGAATTCGATGGTTACCATCACAAAAGCTTATTTGGGTTAAAAGATAGCGTTAAAGTGACATTGTTCCATTAGACCAGTGTCAATGCATAGTTTCATGACACAGTTACCAATACTATAAACTAGGTAACTAAGGTCAGTCTCAATGCATGTTTCAAGAGAGTGTCATGCACATTAAATAGGGTGTCACATAAGCAAAATTGCTGACTTGGCAGGGTCATTAAATGAAGGAGTTTCATCAGATGAGAGAGGAGTTTCATTCTCATGAAACTCATATGGCTCGGTTACCTAGTTTATAGTCTTGGTAACTGTGTCATGAAACTATGCATTGAGACTGGCCTAAGCCACATGAGTTTCATGGGGATGAAAGTCCTCTCTCATCTGATAAAATCCTTCATTTAATAACCCTGCCAAGTCAGCAATTTTGTTTACGTGGCACCCTATTTAATGTGCATGACACTCCCATAAAACATGCATTGAGACTGACCTTAAGAATCTTAGATCAATTATTCCTCATGGATTCCCCTTAACCCCCTCTTCAATTCACATAGAGAATGGGTGAACCATTAAGGGTTAATTTGAAAAACAAATCCCCTTGAAATCTCTAAGGTCAGTTTCAATGTATGTTTCATGAGAGTGTCATGCACATTAAATAGGGTGTCACATAAGTAAAATTGCTGACTTGATAGGATCATTAAATGAAGGAGTTTCATCAGATGAGAAAGGAGTTTCATCCCCATAGGTAACCGAGCCATGAAATTATGCATTAAGAGTTTGAGACTAGCCTAAGGGTACTTCTAATGCAGAAACCATTAGACATTAATTATAGTGTCACCTAAACATTTTGCTGATGTGACAAGGTACTTATTGAAGAGAGAGAACAAAAATCATAGAAACTAGGTCTAAGTTAGGCCAGTCTCAATGCGTGTTTCATTATAGTGTCATACACATTAAATAGGGTACCACATAAGCAAAATTGCTGACTTGGCAGGGTCATTAAATGAAGGAGTTTCATCAGATGAGAGAGAAGTTTCATCCCCCATGAAACTCATGTGGCTCGGTTACCTAGTTTATAGCATTGGTAACTATGCTATGAAACTATGTATTGAGACTGGCCTTAGAAACCATGTCTACACGAAATCCAAGACATGAAGTGATATGATTGATTAAAAATAGAGAGAGAATGAATGTGATTGGATAAAAAGTTATTATATAGAAACTATCTATTGGGACCATAGTTTTTATACGTAGTGTCTATAGAAATTAATAGGTATAGAAACTATATGTAATTTCTAGTATTAGGAGTGCCCTAACTTTCTCTGGGTGGGACATCCATAGAGAAATAATTTGAATAATTGTTTAGATTTTTATGGAGATTTTTCAGCCCTGAGTGTATCTCTCCCTTAGAGTATCTCTAAGACACTCTCATATTCCAGATTTTTCGCTACACAAATTAGAAGATGAGAATGACTCTTTAAAGTATTCATTAACAGTTGACAATGTTAATTTAATTGCATATAATTATTATTGTTTCCGAGGTCACATTCATTGACGCGCTTTTCATTATAATTGCATATAATTAATACTCATCGGCCAGATTTGAAAAAACAGTTTACTAGCAAACATGGATCGGCTCATCGGCCAGATTTTGGCCGGACTAGTTCAGCAAATATATTGTAGGGACTATTCTTTCAATCTTCCAACATGGATATCCCATCCAACTGAACTCTAAACCGTTTCCTCAAAGAAAAAAAAACTCAACTCTAAACCAAACACATCAAAAGTTCAAAACACATGAACCGTCATCGACTATCCAATTGTATCCAACAAAGTTGCAAACCAAACGCATTCTTCGTATTGATGCCTACCATTGTGAACCGTGCACCTCAAAGCCATGCATGGGAAACTGTACTTACGCCAGCGCTTGCAGATATATTTCAAAACTAAAATCTACCAAAATCTATTGTTGGGTGGATGCATGGGAGGAGGGTGTGGAAGAAAAACTCCTCCTAGCTTCAGATTGTCGTAGCCTCAGGGGCTAACCTCTTTCTGCTGCTCGCTAAAACCAATTGTCTATACTTTGCGCTAGGGGAAGTGCTACATCACTACATGATTGGTGATTTGGACCTAAATCCCACATGTCCAACCGTGCTTGAAGCAGTGAATAGCAGCACAATCATCGATTGACGCAAAGACGAACAATAGTTGGCTATATGCTATAGCTAAATGCAAAACTATTGTTCTTTAGGGCGTCCCTAATAATTGCTAAATGGAGTAGCTAGTTTATGAGAAATTCTATTAGCTATCAAGGAGAGATCAAATAGTTAGAGCTCCCAAATATGTAGTCTAGCAAGATCTTTCAGAAATAACTCTTCCATAGCTCAAATAACTCACCACTACAATGTTCTTTTATTATTATTATTATTATTATTTTTAAGCCTCATCTAGTTAGTTATTTGTAATTTGCCATTTAGGACACCGGGTTTCTGGAGATGTAAAAACTACTAAAATAGCCTTTAAGCATCAAGGCTGGCCTAACTCCATCCAACCCATCCAGCTGGATCAACAATATAAGAACATGTTTAGTTCCTAAAAATTTTCTTTTTGTCCCATCACATCGAATCTTTGAACACGTACATAAAACATGAAATATAGATAAAAAATAACTAATTTTATAATTTGTATATAATTTTCGAGATAAATCTTTTGAACATAATTAATCCATAATTAGACACTAATGGCAAAATAAAATGAAAATGCTACGAGCCAAATCTAAAATTTTTCGCCAACTAAACAAAGCCTAAACATAACTTGTGGGCAAACTTTGAAGCTTGTAAGACCTGGAGACCAGAAGATATATAGTACGTGCTAAACAAAATCAAGATCCCTGTAGTGCTAACTTATACACAAACGCTATCTGCTATACTTGTCAAATTTTGTGTCCTGACTACTGAGGCTCACAGTAGAAGGCTTGAGCATTGTAACCTTTTGAATTGTGTAACAGTTGTCACCACTCATTTTCATTTTATACAAAAGTCAGTTTTCCTTACAGCAATTTCACACCTGCATCTCTAAGAGAATCTATCACGGCCTTGACCTTGCCATGGTACTTCTGGTCTCTTGAGATGGAGACAGATACTGCAGGGATACCCTTGAACAACAGGCGCTCCCCGAGCAACTTGCCAATCTTTGCAGCCGCAGCAACATCCCGCGTCGACTCCATGCTTGGCCTCAGCAGTTTCTCCTGAGAGCTTGCAGAGCATGTGACTGTGGCCGTCGGGGTGTGGATGACCTGAGCACTCACAAAATTGTTTGTGAAATGCATCTTCAAAATATAGGGCTTCAAGAACTTGGTGATTGCAGGAGCCCTAGCTGGTGGAGGGATAACCATATTGCCTAATCAAGCTGACCTGAACAAGCCCACAAATAAGACAAGATAATTAACCAATAGCACTGACATTGCGTGCAAAAACTTCAAGATGGACAACGATAAACAAGCAAATAAAAAAGAATTGTATCTTGTGAACTATAAATCCAGGACTGCATGCAAATATATCATATAGTGATATAGCAGAAGGGACAACTAATACTCAATGGTTTGTGTTATACATAGCTCTACAGAAAGCATGTGATAGTATACATCATACATCAGATTTAGAGCAGAGAACTTCAATGGTGAACTTAATTTGTTTTGAAGTTGCTGCCTTGCTATCTGTATACCATGTAATGTAATTGCACTGATACTACATGATACATATGCACAGAGCAATAATATGATTGCCTTATCTTCCAAACACCATTCAAGAGTCTACAAAAGAATAGATGGTACAAATTTGGCTTTATCATCCTATAATTCTCAATCAACCAATCAGGCCTTATCATAAACTATCTGAACAAGTTGACATACTTCAAAGATTGAGCCTCTGAAGGACTAATGACTCAGGCGAAAAAACACCAGACATCAAATCGATGGAATCATGGACTCAAAAGGCATCTTAGGATGGAAAGCCAAATCCATTCTATGCGGTTGCTGACAGCAGAGTGCTTGTCTTGTCATGTATGTACAGTATTAGCATGTAAAAACAAATTTACTTCAGGACCATTGATCTGTGTAGGGATCTTAAATTCTGAATGGTACATTCATTCTCTTCAACAATAAAAACAGTTTGGTGGTGGCCAGTAGTGCTGGAAATTGCAGTCATAGAGAACGAGATTAAAACACAAGTAATAAGCAAACAGCATTTTCTTATATGCTTGTTCAAGTTGAATAATCATACTTCTGCCAGTCACAACCCTCTATTCAACTGGCTTTTCATGTCTACAAACATACTAAAGTTTAAACCTAGGATAGATCCATACTTCTGACAGCAAATCTTATAGAACAAAAGCTCAAGTACCTAGGAGGCTAGGACATATGACATAGCCACTATGAGTGGTTCAAGATTGTTGTGATTCCAGGATGAACTAGAAACCAAAGCCCCCCAAAAGATCTCAATGAAACAAGCAAGTCCTTTTTAGGTAATAGAAAAAACTTGAAGCAGCACATGATCCACTCAATGTGGTTGCTAACAGTGGACATGGCTGTCTTGTCATATGAGACTTGCAGATCTCACTTACAAAACCACAAGCAGGAAATGACAAGTTCACTTTAGGAAGATTGTATCAGGTGGGCATCTTTTCTTTTGAATGCTACCTTTCTTTTCTTCCATTGCATAACCAGTCCACATGAACATTGAATTGCAATTGCTAATTGCTACTTTAAAGATGAACCGACACGGCGACACGCCGACACATAATGTGACATTAGGCTGTTTACAATAGTGCAAGCATAATAATCATATGGGACATTTGGCTACCGGACATGCAAAGTGGCGCGCATTTGCTGGAAGACACTTTTTCATGTAACACTCACCACCAAAACAGTTACCATTTGTAAACCATAAGGCCAATGGCTATGAAATTTTAACAGCAACAAGATATGATAGTTATCTACAAATCATCTAATAGTCACTTCCATAGAAAATCTCGTTAAGGACATGAAATCATGTCCACCAGCAACCTTAACAGTCATGATTTGCTGGTGGACATGATTCGTGTCCTTAACGAGATTTTCTATGAAAGTGAGTATTAGATGATTTGTAGATAACTATCGTATCTTGTTGCTGTTAAAATTTCATAACCGTTGGCCTTATGGTTTACAAATGGCAACTGTTTTGGTGGTGAGTGTTACATGAAAAAGTGTCTTCCAGCAATGGTCACCACTTTGCATGTCCGGTAGCCAATTTTTCCTAATCATATATATGGCATATGCATCACCTTCTGTTTATTTCAAACAGAGAAAATGGATGGACAAGTATGAGATGCACAAACAACTAAGGACCAACACATATTAGCATCTAACATTTTTGCTTGGTATAATAACATACTTGCATTTCAAACTGTTTTTAGGAGATGCAGACTTCTGACAGTATAAAGATCCTATATAAAATAAGTACTTAAACTTAACCGAGGCTACATATTTTACTGTCTTGCATACGCAAAGTCCATGAATTGAATAAGTTGAAAACTGGAACAGAAAACTGTTTCCCTAAAAGATTACAGGAAAATAGGTGAGAGCTATTCCCCACAAGAAAACATAACTGCTACCGATTAGCATTTTACATCCAAACATAAATAGAAAAGGGTGGCACAACAGGGTTGGGTAGCATAGCCATAACAATTTTATCAGTTGATTCACACAAACCCACATGGCATCAGTATTTGACTCATCACTTCATCACAGTTTTCTTCTCTATTTCAGTTCTTCTATACAGGTAGGCAGTTGAACTTTACTGATTGAAGCTGCAAGAAACTTTGACAGATTTGGGGGTTCGTTTTACACTAAAGAGCCTACACACAAAGGGCATTTTGTTAATTAAAAAAACAAGTAACAGCAGGTGCAGGTTAAGATCCAAAACGAACGGAGCATAGCAAAGTCGGTCAGCACTCAGCAGTATACTGAACATCGAGGTCGTACTAGAACGACTTCTTGTTTCCACGGGAGCAGTGCTTCTTTCCACTGGGACAAACCCTCGCCGGGAGCATCGGCGGAAATCACCTGCCGCTGCGTGAAACGGTGAAACGTAGCGCAGGGAGAGAGAGAGTGTACCGCGTCAATCGGCAGTCGCCACGCCCGAATTCGCGAGGACGGCGGCTCGCAGATCGCAATCGCCCGTCGTCGCCCCTGGCACTGAGTGAGCCCCAAATTGAGACTGGAGTTGCAATGGGAGGAGAAAACTATTTTGCGGGGTTTGCCACTTTGACCTACGAACTATATAGGAAATTTAAAAGAGTACAGGGGTCTAACTGCAAAAAGAAAAACGAACGGTCACGAAAGTATTGGACCGAGACAGCCCGAATCAAAACGCACCATCAACGGAAGGGGCGAGCAGCGCGAATAGGCGGCTACAGCGAGTGTCAGAGTGGTGTTCTGCGGCGGCGGCGGCGGCGGGAGGAGACGAAAGAGAAACGATGCAGGCGGTGGCACGGGCGGCGCGTGGGCTCGCGGCCGCGGCTGCGGCTGCGCGGCCGTCGGCGATGGAGGCATGGCACCGCGGGCAGGTGCAGCAAGCCCGGGGCATCGTGGTGCAGGTGAGGGACGGGAACCTGGAGCGGGCGCTGTCGGTCATGGAGCGCAAGATGCGGTCCAGCGGCATGGAGCGCCTCATCCGGGCGCGCACCACCCACCACGTCAAGGACTCGGAGAAGCGCGTGCTCGCGCGTAAGGCGCTTATGCAGCGCGTCCGGTCCCAGGAGCTCGGCAAGAAGCTCCGCGAGATCCTCATCAAGAAGATCAGGTCAGGGCCACCCTCCCTTCTCCACCAATACCTGTACCTGTTAGCGCACCGCTTCTGTGTGCTTGTGCTTGCCATTTCTTGCTGGTTGATTTGTTGATCAGACATTTAGTGGGTTGCGGTGACGAATTGGAATTGGTTCTATAGTGATCGCGAAGTGCTCGACGAAATGTCTGGTGGAGTTTTTGTTTGACACGCTTAGTGGAATTGAGTGGATTTGCGGATTGAGTTGCGCTGAGGAGAATTTTGACTGCTGAGCGCAGTTTCACCCTGGTCCAGGGCTGGATTGGAAGGCTTGTGTGAGAACCCGTATTTGAGGTGGAATACTTTCATCTGCACCCAACTCATCCTTAGCTCACTTAAGCATTCATGAAACAGGTGTGCTGTATGGTAGTACTAGGATGCTGAACATGCTACAAATTTAGGAGCCTTTTGGTAGATATTTTCATGGCATGTGGTGATCCAACTTATTAGGTTACACAGGTTTGTGTCACTAATTTAAATATTTAATATTGCCTCTTCATCATATTTGTTGCAAAATTTGGCACTCCATCTTTTTTTTATTAACCTTTGGTATTATATCTAGCCGATGTACGTTTGATGGGTTTTAATCCATTTTTATTAGCTTATAACCGCTAGAATTTGAGCACTATTAGCAAAGTTCTGGGTAATCCTTTTTTGTCTGTCAATTAATGCCTAATAAGGTGAATTTTTTATAAATAGCAGAGTGACTTCACATATGCTGCCCTCAGCTTACAAATTTCATGTGTTCACAATCAGCAGTGGAGAAAATGGCTAACCTATGACCCAAGTGAATGATCCAATAATGAACTTAATATTTTGGTGACTTTGCTGAGCATAAGAGTCTAACTGGTTGGTTTAGCTCCTTAAGAATATCAAAGTAATTCATAAGTCATACATTACTTGATCCGAAATTAACTCCACACATGTCACATTGATTAACAAAGTTGTCCCCTTTTTTTCAGATAGTAATAGAGTTATCCCATGAGAAGTGTTATATTTCATCCGAAATGTTATATTAATTCTAAAAATTCTGACCTTTCTCACTAAATTTGTCTAGCGAGTAGTGAATGTAGATGAATGTGCTAATGAACTTTCTTGGTGCCTCAATACATTTATGTAAAATATTGCATGTCCCGATGAAATGTATTCTCAGCATATATTCCTGTACACAGCCCGTATTACCTTGCAAATTGCATTGCCCATATACTATCTGAGTTCTGACAGGCAGCCATATAAAATAGGATACGAATATCTTGATATAAACCATCTTACATCTTTACAAGGACCAATATAAGCTGGTGCCAGTGCTAGAAAATTACTATTGGAACCGATTTCCAGCATTAACTCATGTATGAATTGACAAATGCCTTTGTTACTCTGTTAATGCATGGCATGATGATTTTAGCTGCTACATGATGATTGATTACTTTTAACTTGGATGGTAATTATGATTAAAAATAAATTTTGTTGATATGATGGCTGTATCAATGGTTTTGTGTTCGTTCATGGTCATCAATACCCCTATAGTTATTCATCAATTATTAGAGAAAATTACCAGGACCCCAGGCTGTGTGGTTATTGTTGTAGAAAATGTTAAATGGGTAGTTTTATGGTATGTAACATCAGGCTCTATTGCTATGTTGTTTGTAAAAACCCACCCTAGCAAAATCTCATCCATTTGTCACTCGCCCTCAATGTCAACCTGTCATCTATGTTGGTTAGTTGATAAAATGTAAATTGTGGGTATCATTGTCCTATCAATTTAGTTCAAAATTTGAGTGGATTTTATCAAACCACGTGACCACAAAATATGGTCGGCAGTTGGTCTAACCTGCTAGAATGTTCTTGTTGAATTGACCAGTTGCAAATGGCTGACAAATCCAATAACTTCTTAAAAGGCCCACCACACTGAAATGTAGAATAGCATCGCAGAGTTGCCCCATTTGTTTATTTTTTATAATCATGAAAATGGGTAGTAATTTCCAAGTGAACCTTCATTGCACAGAAGAATTGTTGCATTATAGTATTTATATATAGTGATATACAATAGCATTTTATCTTAGCTCTGACTTTTGTGGGCTGTGATCATAGTTGTGATCTCATATTTGATTAGTTATCATGGTTATTAGTTATGACCATGTTGCCACATTCTGATCCATCATTTACGTGTCTGAGAATGTCGTGCAAATAGTCACTGTTGGTG
>Ga0182004_10004585_pt1 | contig 11155 bp, 6 predicted proteins | sample Sormic07211540_1_FD_120479 | JGI IMG/M metagenome (GOLD analysis project Ga0182004, IMG submission 120479) | Endophyte microbial communities from Sorghum bicolor roots, Mead, Nebraska, USA - 072115-40_1 MetaG | ecosystem: Host-associated > Plants > Roots > Unclassified | place: USA: Nebraska...
GGGGGGAGGAGGGGAGGGGGTGGGATTTTTTGTGCCGGGTCTTATCTATCGAGGTAAATCACATCAGATTCGCATCGAAGTGTTCCCACACGCTGGAATAATCTACTTTTATGGTGAATTCACACCGTCTGAAAAAGAACTACATCTTTGTTCATCCCAAGTTAAAATCTAGACCGTCAATTTCGATAAAAAAGATATTGTCTTAACCAAATAGTTATACTCCCTCCAACCTAAATAGGGTCTCCAAGGGTTTTCAAAATCCATTTCCCATCTTGATTTTTTAGAAAAATTAAAAAAAAAAACAAACTACTCTCCAACACACTACTACAGAATTTCTTTTCCGAGGCGGGCATTTGACCTTTCATCCGAGTCGTTTTGGATGCCCGCCTCGGTTAATAAAATAAAAAAACAAAAAAGGGTGAGCCCATCGATGGGGCCCGCTGAGCCCATCGACAAGGCCCGCAAAAGCCCATCCGAGCACCACCGAGCTGCCGCTGCACCGTGACATCGGATCTGGCCACCCTCGCCGCAAATCCGCTGGAGGTGACGCCGAAGGAGGAGCGTTGCCGGAGTTGAAGCCGCCCGCATCGCTCGTGGAGGAGCACCGCCGGAGTGCCCTTCTACCCGGGTGTTGAAGCCACCGCCGGAGTTGAAGCCGCTAGAGCGCCCTTCTTTCCAGGAGGGATGAAAGAGTGAGGTGTCACCGCCGACCGAATCTGCCATCGTCGTGTCGCCGCGCCACCGCCACTGCCTGCTAGCACCACCGGAGAGAGCGAGGAGGGTTGCCATGGAGGAGAGGGGAGGCACGCCATCGAGAAGGGCCAGGTTGCTGCGCGCCATGGCCGAGAGGAGAGGAGGGCTGCTGCACCAGGATGGGAAGAGGAGGGAGAAGGGCGCAGTCAGCCGTCGGTGGTGGGAGGGAGAGGGAATGCGGCTGCGCAGAGGGAGGAGAAATGAATGAGGAGGAGCGAATGAAACCCTAAGTAGTTGTATATATATATGTGGAGCCTTATATCGGGCTGAGATAGGCTTTTTAAGAACAGGAGTGGACCTAGCCTTTTTAACCGAGACGGGCTTCTTATAAATAACTGCCTCCGAAAATAGCTCTATTTTACGAGACGAGCCTCTTATAAATAACCGTCTCAATTAATCGATTTTACGAGGCAGTTTTTGTAACCGTATCGGTTAATAACAAATGACCACCTCGGTTAATGGTAGGCATTAACCGAGGCGGTTGAAAATACTGCCCGTCTTCGAGAGCTATTTTGAAAGGTCGCGGTTAATAAATTTTGTAGTAGTGACAACTATCCATCTCAACTCTCAATTTTTCCAGACTTAAGAGACTGAGTCCGTTGGCCAATACGAAGGTTGAGGGATGTGAGAAAGAATAAAAAAAGATATAGTTTTTGATGCAAATGTAATAGAGAGAAAATATAAAGGTGGTTGATTTAATTTAGAAATAGTATGAGATTTCTGATATAAAATTATTTTCTAACTTTTAGGTTAATATAAAAAGTATAATTTTCTAATGTAAAAAATAGCATATATAGTAAATCTAACAACTTATGTAAATTTTTAGGCTTTAATAGCTGGATAGATTTGATTTAAGACAAATAGATGAACTTATGTTAAATTGTCTTCTAGTAACTTTTAGCTTAAAAGAATACTAGAATACTTTGCTGACTCTCGCTGTCTCCCGACAACAACCGCTTCACTTTAAACCTGCCAACATCTTGTCATGGTCCGGACAAATCACACCTGGATGGGAAACTCTAAAAAATCGCGCTTTGAGATTTGATGTAAACAGGGATGAAGCTTTGAACGAGTTTTTTCAGCCATCTTGAGCTTGTTGATTCAAGCCTGCCAAAACTTTGAGATTAGAGAAGTCATCACATGTGTCTCGAAAAAGAATAGAATATAAATTTTAAATTATAAAATAAATCTAAAAAATACGATCCTCATAAAGAAAAAATCATAAAAGAGTAAGATATATGGCGACGACTAAAGGCTGCCGTGATCCAAACACTTCCGAACCATCCCTTCCATCTCTAGGCATTGTTTAGTTTTAAAAAAAAATTACAAAATTTTTCAGATTTTTATCACATCAAATCTTGCAGTACATACATGGAGTATTAAATATAAATAAAAACAATAACTAATTATATAGTTTATTTGTAATTTTGCGAGACGAATATTTTGAGCTTAATTAGTCTTTGATTTGATAATATTTGTCAATTACAAATAAAAGTGCTATAGTGTTTATTTTGCCAAAAAATTTAAAACTAAACAGCGACTTTGCATTCTTTTTCAACACCACAGCCGATGCTTCTGACATGTTCTAAAAGAAAGAAAAGTTATCTGCGAAAAGCATGAATAATAATCGTTTATAACAAATAAATAAATAAATAAATAAATAAATAAATAAGAAAAAGATAAAAGGCAGAGAAAAATGGAAAATAAACCTAGGCTTTGTTTAGTTTCGAAAAGTGAAATTTTTTTGATACTGTAACACTTTCGTTTGTTTGTGACAAATATTATCCAATCATAGACTAACTAGGATCAAAAGATTCGTCTCGTGATTTACAGCTAAACTGTGTAATTAGTTTTTGTTTTTGTCTAAATTTAATGTTTTATGCATGTGCTACAAGATTCGATGTGACGGAGAATTTTGAAAACGAGCGAAATGAATCCGCCACATGGCAAGCCGGCCGGCGGGGCCCGGCCGCCATCCAATCCAGCACAGCCCACAGGCAGCACGCCAGCACGGCGCAGAGCAGCGAGGCTGGGCGTACGGCCCGTGACGAGCTCTCGCAATTCCTCTGTGATGGTGTCCCCTCCGCTACGGATTCCAACGCGGATATAAAACGCGCGTGAATTGTCTACTAGCAGTCCAACCAAACCCGCGCGTCGTCTCGCGAGCCGCGACTCCCCATCCCCATCGTCTCGTCGTTTCCCCCGAGCGCCCAGATCCCATCCCTACCCGCTCCGCGCGACGCGAATCACAAGCCCGCAACTCTTGGGACTTTGGGAGGCGCCCCCCACCCCTGCCTGCCTGACCTCGGATCAAAGCCTCCTCCGTCCGCCTTAATCGCGGCAGGTCGTTCGGGCCCGGGCCGTCACGCGGGAGGGGTTCATCACCCGGGAGAGCTCGGGGCTCGGCTCCCTTCTTCTCGGGACCCCCGCGCGCGCACCGGCTGGGTCACCTCGACGCGGCGGCCACGCGGTGAGTCGAGTTCTTCGCTTCTCGGGCCGCCAGTCCGCCTCTCGCTTGGTTGGGGCTGCTAGCGGGGTTCAGGATTCGCGGGTGGCGTGGCGTGGCGTCGTCCGCGATCGCTCTCGCTCGCATTGAGCGATTATTCGCGACTGCTTGTTCGTTTGCTTTCTCTCTGTTTTTTTTCTCTTGTGGGGATGTAGATTGTGATATGTGGCGTTGGGATTCTGAGCTCGGTTGCTTCCTAAGCTTCCGCGGAGTGGTTTAACGCGTACGTATATGGTAATCGGTTTTGAAGCTGCTAATATGGATGTGCCGTGTGCGTGACGAATCGAATCGGCCGCAGGATGCCTACGCCCTACGCAGCTCGGCAGCTGGGGGAATTGGATCCCCCGACCATGCGAATTTGCAACCCAGAGTGCTCCGGGTTCTCGGTGTCGTCATCTTTTACTAGTATAAGTAGTAGTCGTTGTTTGGAATCTAGTTTGTCATAATTTCTCTTCCCGATTTGATTGGTTTGTCGATGCGTCTGTTTTCGTCGAACAAGAAGTTTGTTATTGCTAAGCTTCCCGTTTCGGGGGGAAGCTGCCTGCCGTACTGTGTTACGCGAATCCGGTGAGTTGGGCTCTGCGGTTCCTCTCGACGCGCTCTGCGCCAACGGAAGACGAGCTCTGTTCCAGCTGGGTGGCCCCTGAACAACCAGCGCCAAAAGCAGTTCCAGAATTTTCCTGATGTTGCCTCTATATTTTGTCTTCTAAGTCATGCTTAAATAATGGCAGAGTCCTGGTTGCGTGGGTCACTGGATCCTGAGGCAAGAAAAAGAAGGCTTCAGTAGTCAGGTCTGGGTCAAGCCATGATGGAGAGGTCGCTGCTGGAGGTGCTGGCCACGGCTGCGCAAGGAGGGACCGAGGGGACGTCGGTGCTGAGCATGCTCAAGTATGCCGTGCTTCCCATCGCCAAGGTGTTCACTGTCTGCTTCATGGGGTTCCTCATGGCCTCCAAGTACGTCAACATTCTCCAGCCCAACGGCCGCAAGCTTCTCAATGGGGTGAGCTTTGTCTCTTGTAATTAATAAAAGCTAGCTTTTGCGCAATGGACAATTGTAGCTGGATTTTGTGATTTTGTTCAGAGTAGGAATATGTGTAGTAGTTGGGGACTTTTGTGCTCATATTAGACATCACATTTTCACTGTTTGCTGCAGCTTGTGTTTTCCCTTCTGCTTCCATGCCTTATATTTTCCCAATTGGGTAGAGCAATCACTATCGAGAAGATGATACAATGGTAAGGATAATTTCTATTGTTATCGTACTTAAGTTTTGTTATTATAAACCTAGTGTTATGCTTCGTCCAGGTGTGCTATATGGCTCTTGATTTCTTATGTGTGAGCTATTGACTGAGATGTTGTTTTCAACTAATAATCTCTATATTTGTATATGCTGCTGGCCCTCTATTAGCAATACATCCTGCAAGTATTAGATTACTGAAAATGACAAACCAATGGTGTGCTATTGTTGATCTTTCTGGTTGGGCCAACCTTTAAGTAATTAAGTTCCATATGGAACAATTTAGCTTTGGAAGCTCTAGCTTTCTACAAAAGGACAAAGAAAAGACCAACTGAAGGTGAAGGAAATCAGCACTCAAGCATTAATTTGGTTCCAGTTGAATTTATGGATCATATGGATTGACTCCACATTCCATGATTAATTTGTACCGCTACTTTATTTTTAACATACTGAAATACTGCAGTTAGTAAAGATTGGAGAAACTATTCCAAGTAGTTTGTTTCCATATAATTTTTTTCTTACTAGCATACATATCTTGTTGAAAGTGATAGAAATTTATGTAATGGTCTATTCACTATCGTGTCCTACATTTTGACATACTCATGGATTCCTTTCCCCTTCTTGTGTGTATATGTATAGCAAGTGTCCACTTTTATGCATAAGCTTCTTTAGGAGTATGTGTCCTCGAAATTTCCTTTGTCAAATAACTGTTCTGAACTTCTGTTCTGCTTTTACTTCTGTTTTTTAATATCATCTATACTTGCATGTTTGCAGGTGGTATATTCCAGTAAATATTGTTGTAGGTGCAGTATCCGGCTCTTTGATTGGATTTGTTGTGGCATCTATCATCCGACCTCCATATCCATACTTTAAGTTCACTATTATCCATATAGGAATAGGTACCACTTTTGTGTTTTGAAAATAAGTTTTATTTTCTATTTACTATTCGTTATCCAATACCATTGTGGTCCTTTTTTTTGCAGGAAATATTGGAAATATACCTCTGGTCCTCATTGCAGCGTTATGTCGGGATCCTTCTAACCCATTTGGTGACTCTGATAAATGCAATCAAGATGGGAATGCGTATATCTCATTTGGCCAATGGGTACGCCATCTCAGCTTTTACATGCTCATTTTTACTCAAGTCAGCATAGTGACCTTGTTGTTTAAAGATATCTGTTTATCATCTAGACTATGCATACAATTGGTTATTCACTCAGTTAGTCCTCTATATGTTGCAGGTTGGTGCAATTATTGTTTACACATATGTATTCAAGATGCTTGCTCCACCACCAGGACAGACCTTTGATGGTTCTGAAGAGGATGAACTCCCAATCAAGGCATCTGGAGAGAATACAGTGCCCCAAATAGGAAATTATCCTATGAACACTCACACTAGTACTGTACCAGAGAATGAACCATTGTTATCTGCTGGGGATGTTCAAAAGGAACGTGCCACTTCTGTAGGAACAAAGGTAAGAAATTCGAATAGTGGAGAGCTGATTTCGATATCAGTTTGGTGCGCGTACTTCCAACTGCAAAACTAAATGATTTTGTATATTAATGCAGATAATGGGCTTTGTTAAATGTGTGGTTAAGTTCCTGAAAGACAAGCAGCTTCTCCAGCCACCGATTATTGCATCTGTATGTATTGCTGCTGTAGTGTTCTACTAACAATTTTTAAACCGAATTCTACTAGCAATTATTTATATACTAATTCTACAACTTTTTCCCCTTGACCATTGTTTAACGCAGGCGTTTGCAATTGTAATTGGTGTTATCCCATTCTTGAAGAATTTTGTCCTTACAGATGATGCCCCTCTGTTCTTTTTCACAGACAGCTGCCTCATTCTTGGGTATCTACATGTTTCATTTCTTGTTTTGTTCTCTTGCCAATGAAGTTATCAAACTGAGATGAATGTATCTATCATCTATCACCTAATTCTGTGGCATACTTTTCAGAGAAGCTATGATCCCATGCATTTTACTTGCTGTTGGGGGCAATCTTGTCGATGGTAAGTAATTATTTTAGTTAAAACTTTGGAGAAATTGCATGGGGTGCAGTCACCCTTACATGGTTTAGAGGTATTTCTCATGTTTTTGTCTTTATCCATGTTTATTTATGGAATCAGGCCCTGGTGAAGGAAGTAAGAGGCTTGGCGTCCGTACCACCGTTGCTATAATTTTTGCACGGTTGGTCTTGGTCCCTCTTGCTGGGGTTGGCATTATCATATTAGTTGATAAACTTGGTTTCATTCCCAAAGATGATAAAATGTTCAAGTTTGTCCTGCTACTGCAGCATTCTATGCCCACATCAGTGCTGTCAGGTATGTGAAAAGGGATGTGTCTTATCAGCCAACACTTATCTTCATGTGCTCATGTGTACAGATTCTTAACAATTTTGTGTGTTAGTTGAGATCTGTAAGGCATTGGGTGGTGCCTCGCATGTTCTCCATGTTAGGAAACCACATTATGGAATCTGAAGATAGAATTGTTTGTTGCAGGTGCTGTTGCAAATCTGAGAGGGTGTGGAAAAGAATCAGCTGCAATTTTGTTCTGGGTTCACATTTTTGCTGTGTTCTCCATGGCAGGATGGATTATTTTCTATCTGAGCTTGCTCTTCTAAGTATGTCACACCCTACTACCGCAACAATCTGCAGTTTATTCTTGCATCCCCGCCTGTCAGATGTAACGCAATTTTTTGCTAGATAATAATGTTAGTTGATCTGATTCCAATCAGTTGATTGCAGATACCTTACTGCACAGGAATATCTTTGAGATCAAATATTGTCCAAAATATTGACGAAGAAACAAGTACCATGAACTGTACAGTAGCCACTAAATCGAAGTTGGAGAGGTACAATTGTATCAGGACAGATATATGGATATGATCACCCCCTATAATACCGTGGTCTCCTGCTGCTGCAAGCAGTGAGCGATGTGAGGACAGTGTTTCCCTGCACGTATCATCAGGTCACGGAGCCTAGATTGGGATGATGCCCTTCTTATCAGAACCCTAGACTATGCAGTGCTCCACGATATTCATTCATTTGTACTTCCGCGTATTGTAAATGTGAACCTTGAGGCTTTGTTCAAATAGTGTCCTTCTGGGCGAGGGCTGAAATAGTATAGATGTATTTAATACTACCTTAGGCCTGTCTATTTGGGTGTTGGCTTTGCAGGAAATGATGCTTTATCATGCAGAACTTGTGCCCACTGCTGACGTCTTGCCTTTTAACACAATTTTTTTTATTTATCTGCAAACATGTTTAATATAATACAAAATATATTTTATTAGTAATTTATTAATACTTATTACACATAAATAAATATTGGTATTTCTAGATATAATGAAAAATATAAATAAATATTAGAGTTTCTAAATATAATGAAAAACGAGAGGTTTTGACTGTACTCCATCCAAAGTATGCAGATCTGTGATGTGGTTGTCCTTGATGTCGTCTGATGTCCCCAACTCTCCATGTGCTTATAGATCTGAGACCCTGCAGATCTGAATAAAACAGACAAGCTACATGCTATGATGAGATGATTGGAAGGTAGGATTCATAACTGAGTAATTAAAATAATTCATCAATTTTTATTTTCTAATATTCTATCGAATAAATACACTCCGACTGTACCAAGGAATCATGCCAGCATAGACACACACACGCTGTTGTCGGATAAGAAGAAAACGTTAAACCAGAGAAAATGGCAGCAAGCAGATCTCGGCATTTTGCTCGCGGTGAGGCGTGTTCTTTGGAACAATTCTGAAGGGCCTTTAAAGTTTGGAGTTTTGGACCCTGTCCATCATCGCAGCTAAGGCAAAAGCCCAAGCGGCCCAGCGGCTGGTGCTCTTGCCATTCAAGATGCAGCAGAGCAACCTTTGAAACGTCCTGGGAGACGGGACTGCTCAAAATAGTCGCAGTACTCACACATAGGGCATGTTTAGTTTTCATGGAACGCAAAACGTAAAATATCAACTGTTTTAAAATGAGAAAATACAAAATATTAAAATTTTTAGGGTTATATTTTCATCCAAAATACAGAATTATTTGTTTTCATTGTGGCCTCTTGAGGTTTTATTGGGCTTTTTTGGCCTCTTGAAGCCAAAATTTAAAATGGAGAATGTCAAGTATTTTACCAAAAAAATAATATGATATTTAGTTTTATTGTGCAAAATGATGGACCAAAACCTAAAACCTTTTAAGATAAAAGGGGAACTAAGGGTGTTTTTAGTTCCCTACAGAATGCAAAATACTAAGTACTTTGGAATGATGAAATGAAAAATGTTAACTTTTTTGTGGGTGTGTTTAGTTTCATCTAAAATGCTAAAATTTTCAGGGTCCGAAATACATAAAGCTGCTTTTGGGGGGTTTTTTGGGCTCTTGACGCCAAAATCCAAAATATAAAATGGTAACCATTTTCCAAATTTTTTAGATGGTGTTTAATTCTATTCTATAGAATAGTGGGCTAAAACCCAAAATTCTTTAGCCCAAATAAAGAACTAATCAAACCCTAAACACCCCTATAGTCTCAAAGGTAAAGTGGAGTATGTGTTCGCTCTCGTCCTCCTGGTGCGGTGGCACGAGTTTACATAAGGGCTTCCCCAACACAGGATAACAGGAACGTAGGCTTCAGACAAAAGTAGCAGACCACCTAGGCATGAACGGCTCAAGCTCATAAAACTTCCAACACTAGGTGCAGACAGTGGCTTCGGGCTTTATGTCGCTGCAGCAGTTGTGCATCAGCGTAAAGTAACATTGGTAGAATGGTCCCCTAAAAGATGAATGGTATTTCTTGCTACAACACATTCTTCAATAGATGCCTACAACCTTTGTCAGATGGAGTTGTAGTCTCCTCTGCAGGCCACCCTAACAGTCTGCAGGGCTACTAATACATGTGACCTGGATTTATCTTGCCTAGCTGGAAGACAAGGTAGCACACATGGTGGAGCAATGGGAAAGCCCTAAGCAAACACGAACACGAAAGCCAGCCTCCATTGTCATCTCGGAATAACGCGCTCCTATGATCATGATGATCGTGAGATGACGAACCTCACTATCCCTCACTAGCTTGTGTAATGAGCTCTAATATCATGCCAGCGTCAATAACAAGGCCCTGAATAAGTTCGCTAGATTTATCCTAAGTCATTTGTTTATGTTTGAGTGAAATTTATATGAAAGAATTCATACTTAGGGTTCCGAATAGTAAATCTCTAAAGTTATTTTAAGTCAATTTTTTTTTAAAAGATCGATCAAAATTTCTATAAAAGAGCATAGATATTTATGACACTAAATGAGCATATTATAAAAATATATTTTACGGTGATACTAATTTGATGTTATATCTTTTTACTCTTTTGTATAAATTCATTTGATGATCATTAAAAAGTTTGACTTAAAGACAACTCTTGAAATTGATTTATTCTAGGACAAAGAGAATATTTAGGTGATATTTTGTTACATAGTATGACTTGTTTGTATACTTTTATTTATCTCGACATCCAGTTTAGGGGCTTAGATAACTAGACCATCTAGACGGACAACTATGGAAAGATAGTCTAGATAGAGCTGCTATATAAGTTTTTAGATTTGGCTGAAGCTCAAGTCCTACTTTCACATGTTTTCTGGTAAGATTGGTTCTTTTGGAGTATATGGTTGCTATATGAATTTTTGGATTTGGCTGAAGCTCAAGCTCTGTTTTTTGCATGTTTTTTTTATGAGATTGGTTCTTTTGGAGTAGATGCCACGAAAAAGCCACAAAATTTGACTACATGACAAGTATGTTAGAGATGTTTATTATTCTTTTTAAGGATATGTAGCCAATGCGGCGCACTTTATTATCAACAAGATTACATCGTTCACCATTGTTTCAAGAATAAAATTAGAGAGTTCATATCTTTCAAATGTAAAGGTACCCTAGCTATTTCATGCGCCACATTATTTGCTTCACGATCACAGTGCTCAATGGAGATAGCATCAAACTCCTGCCGTAGAGAGAAACATTGATTATAAATTGGAGCACCCACTGATGATAAGATTCCCATTCTCAGGGTCTCCACAACCTCCAAACTCTCCGAATGAACGATGAAACTGTTACATCTAGAGAATAATTTGGACGCATTGAATGTTTAGACATATGCATAAAGTATTAAATATAGATGAAACTAAAAATACAACTAGAGAATAATTTGCGAGATGATTTTTAAGCCTAATTAATCTAGGATTAGACATTAATTGTTATAATTATAAATGTGCTATAATATCTATTAAACTTTAGTCCCTCCAACTAAACATCCCCTAAAAGCTCTGCCACATAGTTTTATAGGTTTCTAATGTGGAGCTCAAATGTTTCTTATACTCAATCATATCAAAAGAAATTTTAGTTATTTTTTCTTAAAATTTAAAGTGTGAAACGAGATTTTAAATGCAAAGATCCACCTTTATACATGGGATCCACAAGTATATATAACCACACTAATATACACAGAGTAGATGGCTGTCATATTAAATCGTCTCCACCAAAGTACAAACATTTTCTGCTAAAATTTTAAAGTGTGAACGCAATGTTTTTACTTTAGAGTCCTTTCTTTAACATGCCCCCTACATGTGTGTGTGTGTATATATATATATATATATATATATATATATATAGAAAC
>Ga0182004_10004586_pt1 | contig 11155 bp, 12 predicted proteins | sample Sormic07211540_1_FD_120479 | JGI IMG/M metagenome (GOLD analysis project Ga0182004, IMG submission 120479) | Endophyte microbial communities from Sorghum bicolor roots, Mead, Nebraska, USA - 072115-40_1 MetaG | ecosystem: Host-associated > Plants > Roots > Unclassified | place: USA: Nebraska...
ATTTCTTTATTCTTTATTTATTATTTCTCTTCTATTTTATCCTTGAGGTTGATCCAATGTGTGTCCACTATCTTGAATATCATGTTTATTCCTGTTTACTCTATGTCTACCAAGCATTCAATATGTAATCATGTTTACACCATGTTTGATCCCTTTGCCTTCCTATAGGAATTATAAATTCGACACCCTTGAATACTCACGGGTTGAAATGCTACAATGATAGTTCTGTCCGCTTGCAGTTATATTACTTCTTCATTCATGAACTATCAATTGGCGTACCTAAGTACACCGTTACTTAAGATCTTCCAAGCGTAGTGCAACAGCTTTGCATATCGCAAGTAAGGATGGTTAGGAACGCCAATTCGGCATTCCTAATTATTGTTAACAGACTGCACTGCTAATGCCAGCGCCCTCGAGTTGCCTTGGGTTATCTCTCTGATGTAGCGATAGTTACAGTATGCCAACACCCGACATTTCTGGTGCCACTGCTAAGGATGGATCTATAGTCTATTTTTAGTAGTGACGCTGAGAAATGCCAACATCGGTCTAATGCGACCTCCATGTCTTTCTGAAAATTCAACTGAGAGTATTGAAGTGCATTCCTTAACTCTCTGGTTCCTACCGTGAATCCTTGAACAGTGCCACGACCTTTTTTCTTGCGTTGATCACAGCCATGTCCATGGAAAAAACACAATAATGATCTTGAACTGTTATAGTTCTCAATTAAGATATGTGAACTCAAAACATTAAAAGTATATTCAACATGATCATAAACCATTGCTGTCGTCCCTTGCCTTCCTCGCATGGCTTAGCCTAACTAAGGGTGGTGTCGAATTGCTTCCATTACTTTCATCGTCTTCAACTATCATGCCATCGGTGTCACGTTGATCGACAAATGCCACTGCACACAAGGTTAATTTCCTAAGTTCTAAAAAACTGGTCGTAAAATACAGTGGTTGAAGAAGGAAAAATTACTAATTTTTGGAATGTCCCCTTTAATCCTTAAATATTCAAGGTACGTCTTGACTGTGTGCTTCCTAGTGTCATCCTTCAAACCTGTTAGTGAACAAAAAACATGTTAGACAAGGTGTAGTTTATATAAAGTTGCTAAGATTCCGAACAATACAAAAACATATGCAAAATCATAAATGATATACTTTGGACTGCTCTGGTGGTAGCTTCTCTAACCACTCCTTGTATGCATCATATGGATCATCCATAAATGGATGGTCATCTTTTTCGAGCTGCTGCCTTGGTTGCTTGAGGCGTGTTATGCTGACTTGTTGTGCTGTCACTTGCTCCTTTCTGAGTACTAATCTGATTTCCTTCTCACTCTCATTGTCTTGTAGCATTAGCTCTGCATGTCTAACAAAATCGAGAGGATGCAGAGTAGCTACATCTCTTCTAGCATGCTTCTTGTAGTACAAGAAGTCTCAAGCAACATAACCAAGCTGGTCCTTAAGTGTTGTCAAGATGGATAATTTTATGTCAGGCCTTTCGATGTTGAGCATGACATACTCCTGATTTGGAAGTCCATTGATGCAATGAACATAAAGAGTCCACATTTCACCCGTGCCACTGCATACATAGGACAATGGTTAAAAATAAACATGTATAAAAATAATGTTGAAAACTACAAACACATTTACTGCTTAAGTTATAAAAATAATATCTTATGGTTAGCTTGGCAGCCAGTGATTTTGTATTTTCTGGTCCTGAGTTTCTAATCTTCTGCATCCATAGGTTCTTGTGTGGAAATTTTCCGCATGGAGGGATTTAATGGTCAGCAAAAAAACTATTTCCCTTAAAATAACTCCTCCCCTTATGCAAAGTAAATATTTTTAATTGCTTATTTGTTGTTACCACCAGTTATCAAAGCTTAATGTTCAAAGTGAAAGCAGCAGCACACTAGTTCCATAACTTATCTACCTTTGAATCCTGGGTGACCACCAGATGTCACTCAGGGTAAGTTGCATAGCGATGGGCACATTGAAGCAAATGTATTTCTAGGATATCATGCATATTTGCAATTATGTAGCAAAACATAAAAAGGTTGCAAGTTATATCTAATAGTGTAACATGGAAGATTTTGAGTCTATGTTCATATAGTGCTGCAGTAAAAATTTCTACCATGCACCGTTTGCTATCTTACATGCTAACTGTTGACACAAAATGTGGCACACTGTGCCTCACACACAGCAAGCCAAAAAGCGTGGCTTCAATCAGGTAGCCGGGTGTTTCGAAATCTGGAAGTGTGCTAGTCAGTTTAACCTGCAACTAACAAGGGATAAAATTTATTAGACACAAAACTAGAACATGCCGGGTAAGACTAGATAGTTCCATATATACGGCCCTGAAGCCACTTACGACGACAAACAACTATAAAAGCTGTCTGCCAACAGGTTTGCAGATCATTTGGCTATAGTAAACATAGTGAGCGTAAAATATTGATTGCCGAATACATGTGCATGGGGAAAATATGTCTAAACAATTTATAATTAATTATGAGTTAAAATGTAACCAAGCCCGGCAGTTTAGCCAAATTGGGATCTATGGAGAAGGAACATGCAAGCAAACACGAATGAATTGATCAAAAGCTTATATCCGCCGCACGACATTTAGCTTCATCTAAATTTCAACGTATTCGGTACGCAAGAACCCGCAACACGTGACAATCTAGATTAGTTTAGTTCAGCTATTGTGAGCATATGGTGTATTCATAATGGTGGCATGGAAGCAAAACCGTTAGATTATGAATGGATTTATGAAAATATGGAGCCAAACCTTACCGATCTAGATTGGGCAAAGGAGTGTTACAAATATATAAAGTATTTGAAACATGCAACACATGATAACTCGATGAATCTATTAGATCTTGCCAAGTCTAGTAGAGCTGATAACTATCGCACTTTGCTAAGCATATCAAGCAAACGCCTCCCGCATGGTATCTACTCGTAATGAACAAAGCATAAGCGAAGATTTCTTGATTATCAAGCAAAGACCCACCGCACGGTCATTGTGACAAGCAAGACTACTTGTATCAATGTCTAAATCCACCACATGATATTAGACATGATAACAAGGTTATCAAGACTTATGGAGGTCGACGGATCGATGGTTCCGCTCGAAGAACTCGACGACACAACAAAGAGTCGAAGGTGGCACGGGGCCGATTGAATTGATTTGGTTGTGAACGATTTTTATAATAACCAAGGGCTCATATTTATACCCTGGTCATAGCACAAATCCTACAAGACCACAACTAAACAATAAAGGAAACCTAAAAACATGACATCTTTAGTTTCAATCTTCCTCGGAACCTCCATTGCCTTAATTATCATGATCTTCTCCTGTCGGATCGGTCTTTACTTGCCATTTTTGTCCCTTCCTAAACAATACTGCCTCTCCCCAGAATAACCGATTGTATAGGCGCTCGCCGAATCTTCACGAGTTAGCCAACCGCATAGATATTTGCCGAAATATTCAACTCACTTGCTTTTCCGTGAAACCACCGTGCACTGGCCCACCTGTCATCTCCTTAAACGTGCCAAAACCCAGTGTTAACACATGCCCCCTCAATTTCGGGATAAAAGTTGTTTTATTCTAAAATTGACCATAAGCTCCGCATTTATCCTAGGTCAATACTGTTTAAGACTATATCCACCGCTCGAAGATCTAGACACCCAGCAAGGTTCCAAATCCACCTCGAATTTTTAATGGTGACCCAAAACAAAATTCCAGAGGTAAATTGCACTTCATCTTTACGCATTCGGCAATTCCCAATTGATTTTCCTGCCTTTTTCCTCCAACTGATTTGCTCCCTAATTTTATCATTCTTTGAAGGAATATAAGAATGAGATCTTAATTCCCTATGTCGCCAATCCTGACTCCTATCTCCTTGGCTTAATGTGAGATTCTGACCCGATTGAGTTGATGGAGAAAGAAACTTTGAGAATCCCTTTCAAATCTGGAGTTACACTGCCGAACCGATGGCCAAACACCTTCAAGAACTGGTCGTTTCTTCCAATCACTGGATGGCAAAATTGGTACCAGAGGACGCAAGAGAAAAGCAGCAGTCACTTGGAGGCTCAGGACATTCAGCACTACTTGGAGCTATCTTTGTTAGAAATGCCCAGAAATGACTCCCTCCTAATAGCAGCCACTCACTTCTGGTCTGATGCCATCAATGCTTTCGTCTTCGGCCATGGTATGATGACCCTTACTCTAGCTGATGTGTTTATGATGACTGGTCTGAATGTGACAAAACCAGTATACCCTTTTAATTAAAAGGGCGACAGTAGCCAAAAAGCTATCAAATCTGGAGTTGGATGGGCTAAATATATCCAAACTTACATGGCCCCATCTGGTACTGTTACTGACAAGGAATACAAGGCCTTCATGAATATGTGGCTATGCAGGTTCACTTTTTGTGGAAAATCTAATGAACCAACCCTGAATCACATAGTGATGACCGAAGACTTAGCTGCAGGTACCTTAATCCCACTGGGCAAATATCTTTTGGGATCTGCCTATCATATGATGCATTAGATCATTGCACAGATGCATGAGGGAGTAGAAATATCCTGTATAAGTGGCCCGTGGTGATTAGTCCAAATGTGGTTTCAACTATACATGCATGAGATAATTTTTGTGGATCTTCATAACTTAAGCTTCCCTTCAGTCAACTATGCCGAAGACAGCACAACAAAGACCAAAGCTTGTTAGACTAATGGAGAAGCAGCATCTTCCATCCATATTGACATAGGCATTAGCCATCTCTTCAAGTTGTTCTTCAAGGGCTTTGATAATGCGCTTTGGCTTCCCTATAGAGAGAATGAAGACTTAACCCTTCCTTGCAAGTTCAGTAATGAACTCGGCTGTTCAGATATGGTGTCCATAGAAGTCTTCAATTCTTTCATCAAGCCTTGCATCCTGCCATCATAATTTCATCATGGGAGATTAGTGCAGTCTACCTATAAATTTTATAATCCAAATGTAGCTGCCAGACAACAAGGATGTGGTCAGTTGCCCCCAAAGCTCTTCTTCTCAACAATCATAAGATTTAGAGAGGTGATTAAGAATGGGATAGAAGGCAACAAAGTCTTTGAGCTTGGATGTACTCTGCCAACATATGAACCCTCTCCATTCAGGTTAATAGAAGCTCCTCATCCCCTTTTTTCCTCATGGTGGCAAGAATTTCACGCCCACTTCTTCAACATACCAGTACACCCCCTATGAAAAGATTTGCAGCCTCAATTTACTCCTCACAGCGAGGTAATTTCATTGCACTTATCATCTTCCTGTGTTTTGAATTTATTTTCTCATTTTACACTGTGTTATTTAGAGGACATTGAACCCATTCCTCCTTCCAAAGAGGTTCAATACTACAAAGCTAGGTCTAAACCTATCCTGGGATTCGATGCCCCAACCTAATAAGTTTTCATGAACATTCTTGTAGCTTTGTCTACAACACTCCCAAGTAAAAGAAAAGTATTCAAGGATGTCGCTGTAGACAGGAGGAAAAGGTCCAAGAAAGTCAAACTGGCCCCAAAGGTATGAATCTTTTATCTTTCATTCGGTATCATCCTTATCCGGCAGTAACTTTGACTCTCTCTATTTTTATCACCTCCACTACAGCTACATGTCGAACTTCTAGGATCAAGTAATGTTCCCCCAACTGCAGATACTTCCCCCCGAGCATCCACCGAAGACGCAGAAATCCATGAAACCAGTGAGCGCATCGGTAATATCATTTGGATAAGCATTCTCTCTCTCTTTCTAGCATGCCTATCCATTGTACTCATATCCCATTATCTGCATTACTAGAAATAGATCAAATTTTGGACAAACTGACAGAAGAATCTTCTTCTAATCAAGCTCTAAATCCACCATCGCTGGTTATCCAACTAAGCTCTCAGCCTAACCAAGATACAACGCAAACCGATGATCATCCAAAACAACAGGTAACACTCTACTCTGAACTACCCTTGAGGAAATTCACTCCATCGGCTAACACACTTTTTTCTTCTGAAAGAACATCATCAAGCTGACTACCAGCTATTCCTTCATTATGGAGGACTACATCTGCCAAAAGGGTGAAGAAGCCACATCCAAACAAACTCTATTAGTGGAAAATCAAGCTCGGTTGAAGGATATAGCTGTTCTGCTAAACAAGGACAACAACACTCTGGTTCAAGAAGCGGACCAGATAAGAGATCTCCTCCAGCTTATTGACCAAGACATCCCTTCTATCCTCAAAGCTTCCTTAGAATCTACAACTCACCTTGATGATTACTTTGCTATGGTGAGGAAAGTAAGTAAGAATATATCCTCCAGGACCACCCTGCAGAATGATAGGACCTTAAAGAAGCAAGAGGCTAAAGAGTTGCATTCTCAAATCCAAAATGCTAAACACTCTTTGTCAACTCTAGATCCCGAATTGAAAAGCATGGAGGAAAAGTCCAGACTGGAGGCTCAATTAGCCCAATTGAACGCCAAAATTCAGTCCCATAAAGACAAGATGGCTGATCTGCCAAATTCTATAGCAATAGCCACAGCAAAGATAGCATATGTCATCAAAGAGGATCAACAGTTCAAATCAAGGCTTGCCAACATCCAAGGCTCTAAAGATGAGGACCAGAAGGTGTTGGACAACGTTAGCCGAATTAGGGACGAAGCCATAGATGCGATCAATCAGCCTTTGAGCGAGTAAACACTGAATCTGTAATAAACTAAGCATGATATATTGTATTCCTAAATTATTGAACTCTTTCACATTTTCCTCGTATATATTTCTGCCTATCTCAGAACATAATTGATCACTTTTGAGTTCCCGATTAGGATACAGCCGATCGTTCTTTTTACTTCTCGATTGGGATTTAGCCGATTGCATCTTATCCCCTGATGACTCTTGAGTTAAACGAGCCTGGCCCAATCCAGTAATGACCCAACCAAGAGCAAAAACCCTAGTCTGACATTTGGTATTCTCATCCCACTACTCCGAGATATACGCCATGACTTCTCATTCGGCTTATAAATAACCTCTCTCTCTCTCAGCCTTTACCAATACTCTAGTCAAGCATTCTCATCTCTGCCTCTTCATTTTCTCCGCTCAAACCAATCTAGAAGGAAACCTAGCTCCCACAGTAGCAATGGCAAATGGTGATGCCCGTGGTAAGCACCCCGCCGAGGAGGAGGCAGAAGGAAGCCGAGCGCCGTGCCATCAACGTCATGGGTGAGAATCAACTCTTTGCCCCCTTGCAGTTCTACTTCTTGTTCATCTCTTTGGCCCTGAGTTCACTTCTTATTTGTTAGGATGAGGGTCATAACCACTGGCCAGAGCCATCTCCTCCTCCCAATGACGATGACTCAACCAGGAACCCCCTCATCCGATTCCTCTGACTCTTCGAGTTCATCGGAATCGGATCTCCCATACACTCACGAGGAGGCGCTCGCCTTCCTCAAGGGAAGAGACAAAGCTCAGGAGGAACTGGGCAACGTCTCCAAGCAATTCGGCATTGGGAGGACCAGCGGAAGCAGTTTTGCGACGCCATCACTAGTTAGCACAAAAACTCATCTGGACTTCCTTCTCTCGATCTATCTGCTTATCCGATCCATTTTCTTTGCTCAGCGCTTTCTATAGAAAACGATCAATTGAAGGTCGTGGTGATCAAGATTGCCAACAAGGTGAACGCCCAAGGAGAAACCACTGAGGCGCGCCTTGATGATGCGGACGGCCGCATCGACCAGGCCGTCATCCAAGGCTTACACCACAACATGGCCCTGGGATTTGTAGCGATGTCCACCTAGGTCCGCGAGGACTTCTCTGTCATGCCGGTCGGCTTAGTCGGTGGGCCCCTTGAAGAGATCGAGGACATTGATGAGCTCATAGAGAGCTATGACGACCATGCAACCGTCCTTGCTCAATCCATGGGCGCTCAGTCCGTTCTCAATAGATTGTTTGATGAGTTGTTTGTATCTAGGAATTGGATTGCAAGAACGGTTTTTATGAAATATTTGTATGTGATTCCTGTTTGTCTGCTTCTGAGTTTACATTTTTTCTAAAGGTGACACACACCGTATCGTCTATTCTCCAAATCCTTGGAGTATTTTTTCAGCTAAAGGCGATGCGTTTACATCAACTATTCACACTCATACCTTTAAGTCCTTTTATGAACCAACCTCAATACTGGGATAAAACCTCTTAAGAAATCTTCCTTTAATAGCTCTAGTGAATTGTTCCCCTAGCAAAGTCTTCAAAATATACGCATTGCCAGGCACACATCTTACTACCCGAAAAGGTCCTTCCCAATTTAGAGACCACTTACCGAACGCTCTGTATTTCGTCCCAATCGGCAATATAACTTTCCAAACTAAGTCTCCTTCTTCAAATTGCTTCACCTTAACCCTCTTGTTATAATATTTGGCAACACGCAATTTATTTTTCTCAATGTTCTCCAACGCATTGAGACGAACCAGATATAAATCTTCTAATTCATCCATCATCAAATCCTTATAACTTTCATTCTTCAAATCATTCTGCAATGTAACTCATCTTGAATTTGATTGAAATTCCCACGGTAAGACGACATGATATTTGTAATGTAACTCATCTCAAATCATTCTGCAATGTAACTCATGCTCATAAACCGACTCGTAGGGTGATATTTGAGTAGACCCATGACACGCCATTCGGTAAGCCCATAAGGCCTCATTAAGAACCGAATGCCACCTTTTCGGCTTCTCATCAGTCTTCTTCTGAATAATCTTAATCACAATTTTATTTGATGCTTTGGCTTGACCATTGGCTTGTGAATAATAAGGAGAAAATTTGTACAACTTGATTCCCATCTCTTCGGCAAAATCACAAAATTCGGATGAAGTGAAGTGAGTCCCTTGATTGGTTGTTATCGTTTGAGGGATCCCAAATCTATAAATTATATGCTCCTTAACAAAATCAACCATATTTCCTGATGTAACCTTTTTTAAAGGGACAGCTTCAACCCACTTAGTGAATTAGTCTGTGGAACAGTACAAACTTATGTCCTTTGCTAGAAGGAGGATGAATCTGACCAATCAAATCTATACCCTATCCTCTAAACGGCCAAGGTTTGATAATCGGGTTCATGCCAGATGCTGGAGCTCTTTGAATAATGCCAAATCTCTGAAAATTTTGACACCCCTTATAATACTCAAAACAATCCTCTAGCATTGTTGGCCAAAAATGACCGGTTCTCGTAATTATCCACTTCATTCGGTAAGCTGACTGATGTGCACCACACAACCCTTCATGCACTTCATATATAATTTTTCTGGCGTCCTCTTGATTCAAACACTTGAGCAGTATCACATCTATGGATTTATAGTACAATTGATCATCAAGAACCACAAACTTGAGGGCTTTATATCTGAGTTTTCGGGAAACCCTCTGTGATGGATTCTTCAAATAATTGGCAATTTCACTTCTCCAATCATCAACCATTTGAACCTCACTTAAAGCCAAAATCTCTTGATCTTCTCGATATCCACAAGCAATTTTGGCCAACCTATTTGCTTCCTCATTATGCCCCCTAGGGATATGATGCAAGGTTGCTATCTGAAAATTCCTTAAAAGTTCTTGGCATTCTTCGTAATATTCTCTTAATATGTCATTTTTGCATTCATACTGACCAGTCAACTGGTTTATCACCAACTTAGAATCTCCGAAGATCTCAACACAATGACTTTTATTTCCACAAGGATCCGAAGCCCCCTAAGTAATGCCTCATACTCTGCTTGATTGTTAGTAACATAAAACTCAATGGGAATAACATATTTAAAGGTTACCCCCTATGGATAAACTAAGAGAATACTAGCACCACCACCTTTGCTACAAGGCGAACCATCAAAGAACAAAGCCCAAGGTGTAATGCTTATCATTTCAACAGAAAGATCACAATGTTGGGTGATAAAATCGGCAATAATTTGACCCTTTACTACTTTTGCCGATTCATACCTCAAATCAAATTCTAACAAAGCTATAATCCACTTGCCAATCCTTCCATTTAAAATTGGCATCGATAACATATGTTTTATTACATTAAACTCAGAAACTACCACACATTCGGCATTCAATAGATAGTGCTGAAACTTGGTACATGAATAGTACACACATAAGCAAAGCTTTTCTGTAGCCGAATACCTTGTCTCTAGGTCTAACATCTTTCGGATAAGATATGCTATTACTCTTTCTTTTCCCTCAAACTCCTGCATAAGGGCCGATCCTATCGTCAGGCTATCGGCCGCCACATACAACTTAAAAGGCTTGTCGAGTCGTGGAGGTACCAACACAGCTGGTGCCTTCATATATTCTTTGATCTAATCAAAATCCTTTTGTTGTATGTCACCTCATATAAATTCTTGATCCTTTTTAAGCTTCAGTAGCGGAGAAAAAGGCAAAATTCTTTCTGATGAGTTGGATATAAACCTTCTTACAAAATTAATTTTGTCGAGCAGTGGTTGCAACTTTGTCAGGTTGGTTGGAGGGGCAACCTTGTCTATCGCTTCCATGCTCTTCTTTCCAACTTCAATTCCTCCTTTATGTACCAGGAACCCCAAAAACTCACCAGCCGAAACCCCAAAAGCACACTTATTCGGGTTCATTTTCAAACCATGTTTCCTAGTGCACTCCAAAGTTTTTCTTAAAACGGCTAAATGCTCTTCATGATTCCAAGACTTAACCACTATGTCATCAATATAAATCTCCACAATCTTGCTGACAAATTCGTGGAAAATATAATTCGTGGCCCTCTGATAGGTTGCACTGGCATTTTTCAAACCAAATGTCAGAACGATCCATTCAAACAAACCGATATGATCAGGACATCTGAAAGCCATCTTTGAAATATCATCTGTTGCCATAAAGATTTGGTTATAACCAACATTACCATCTATAAAACTGATAACTTCATAACCGGCTGCTACATCATCTAGCAAGTCGGCAATCGGCATCGGGTATCCATCCATCGGAGTGGCTTTATTAAGATCTCTAACATCAATACAAACCCTCATTGTTGATGCAAAAGCTGATCTGCAAACACAAAGGGCTAATACCCGATTTAAATGTTAAGGCGTGCCAGCCGATTTGACCTTACTATCGGCAAAGGTGATAACTCGA